>Ga0208549_100554_pt1 | contig 15566 bp, 12 predicted proteins | sample BED_host_MetaG_FD_187135 | JGI IMG/M metagenome (GOLD analysis project Ga0208549, IMG submission 187135) | Hot spring microbial mat communities from Yellowstone National Park, Wyoming, USA - BED_host_MetaG (SPAdes) (version 2) | ecosystem: Environmental > Aquatic > Thermal springs > Hot (42-90C)... | reverse complement strand
TGTAAAGAAGTATGGTAAGAAGACTATCTACACAGACGGAGCTCTTTGGTACGTTGATGCTTGCAGGTGGGCAGGGGTAGAGCATGTTGTATATGAACAGAGCCTGAAGAACCTAATGGAAAGGATGAATGAATATATAAAGGACAGGACAGAAGCTTTTGACGACCTTTTCCCGTGCAGAAAGCCAAAATTTGAGCACGTAAAGAACTGGTTCAAAGCCTTCAGGTTTTTTTATAACTATGTATTCACGAACGAGGAAATTGGTTCAGCGCCAATCTCCAATGAACAGCTTCCAGAATGGATTAAGCCAATTTTGTTGATTGCAAGCATGAACTGAACAGATTATAGGATTTTATTGATTATACCATTATGATAAAGTTAGATACTCATTATACTTTAAATAATTTAAAACTTCATATGATAAATTATCATTTTTTAGCATATAAGATAGCTTACTGAGTTCAGGAGGGTCAATCATTGATTTTTGCATTATTTCATAATTTTCGAAAGCTTCCTGTGTAGCTCCATCATAAATTTTATTTCCGTATAGTAAAATAATTGTATGTGGAACGAACTGAGAAATAAATCTTAAATGGTGAGTTATAACAATTATCGTTTTTCCTTTTTGATTTTCTTCTTTTAAATAATTCATTATTTGATATGATTGATATAAATCTTGACCTGTAGTTGGTTCATCAACGATAATTATTTCAGGATCCATAACTATTACGGAGGCAAACACGACTCTAAATTGGTCTGCCCTACTTATAGTATATGGATGTTTATCTTTTAGATGTTCTAATCCGAACCTTTTAAGGGCTGACATTACCCTGGCATTTATTTGATTTTCTGGCATTTTTATGTTTCTTAACCCGAAAGCTAATTCATCATAAACAGTCCTGTTTGAAATTTGATGAATAGGATTTTGGAAAACATAACCTACTTTTTTAACCAGTTCTTCCGAATCCCACTTTTTGATATCTTTCCCTAGAATTATCAGATTACCGCTTGTTGGTTTTAATAATCCATTAAATGTTTTAACTAATGTTGTTTTTCCAGATCCGTTAACGCCGATGATTCCGACAAATTCACCTTGTTTTATTCTCAACGAAATATTATTTAATGCTATAGTTCCGTTGGGATATACGACGCTTAAATTTTCTGCAACTATCGCGTCCGTATTTGATGATGGTGTATAACTATAGTTTGATTCAATTTTTTTCTCAGTATTTGTGGAGCGTATTTTTATAATTTCATTATATAAATCTTCTGTATTTAAATAAATTTTGGAAATAAAATTATTTTTTTTAAGATAGTATGATAGTTCTACAATTTCTGGTATCGAACCTCTATGCGTTTTTATGATATCAATATTTTCAAAATATTTATCCGGAACATCATCCAATACTATTTCGCCGTCATCTAGCAGCAAAATTCTATCAACATATTTAACTAACTGATCTATGTTGTGTTCTACTATAACTATTGTTGAACTGTATTCTTTTTTTAACTTAATCAATGCATCTATTACTTCTCTTCTTCCGACTGGGTCAAGTTGACTTGTTGGTTCATCCAGTAGTATAATTTTTGGTCTTTTCGCTATAATAGTTGCTAAGCTTAATCTCTGTTTTTGCCCACCGCTTAACTCATATGGCGAAGAATATTTTTTATCTTCAAGATTAAGCAACTTTAAAGAATAATTTAACCTTTCAACCATTTCATCTTTATTAAGATTTAAATTTTCTAAAGGAAATACTATGTCATCTATAACTCTGTTCCATATTATTTGCGTTTCAGGATCTTCAAAAACCATTCCTACAATTTTAGACATTTCGCTTATTGAGCTTTCTAATAAATTTTTTCCTCGAACATAAATATTCCCTTTTAAAGTACCTAAATAACCGTATGGTATTAAACCTATAATTGATCTCAACAACGTTGTCTTTCCTGCACCTGTAGGTCCAGAAATTAACACAAATTCTCCTTCGTTTATTGTCAGATCAACTCCCTTTAATGCCCACGTGTCGGATCCAGCGTATTTCCACCAGAAATTTTTTATTTCAATTTCTTTCATTAAGCAACACCTATGAAGTTTAAGAACGGTAAACTGTAATAGTTTAAGATAAATACAATAACAAATGTTATAACGGAAAAAAGTATAATAAAATAATCCTTAGCAGTAATTTTATATTCGAAGAAAGAGCTTCTTTTACTCTTAGGATCATAATTTTTAGTTTCAAGAGCGTTTACTAAATCGTCAGCCCTTTTAAGAGACAGATAAACTAATGGAATTATTATTCCAAGTAATTTCTTTAAACGTTGAAATATATTCCCTTTGTTTATATCTAATGCTCGGGATTTCTGAGCTTGCACAATAATTTCATAATCATTAGCAAAAATCGCAAAGTTTCTAAACATTAATGCAAGTGACAGAGTAATGTTATACGGAAGTCTTAATCCACTGAAAGCTTCTACTATTTCGCGAGGATCCAATACAACAACAAATACAGCTGTAAATATTACCAGTGAAAGTACTTTTAAAAATGTGTCAAATCCTACATATAAATTCCCGTAAGATATTTTAATTAAAGCTCCAAATAAATAAAAAGAATAAAAAGTATGGCCGCCGTATAAACCAGTAAAAGTAATTATTAACCATAAAAAAGCTCCAAACCAAAAACCTATTATAATAAAAAATTTTGCATATTGGAATTTTACCTTAGTTAAGAGCAAAAATAAGAAACTGATAGCTAAAAGCACTATTTCAACCAATGCGTTAAATGAAATTAAAGCTGCAATACTAAGAAAGAAATATAAAATAAAAAATGCTGAAGGGTTTATTTTCTTGAAGATTGTTACATTTTTTTTCTCTGTTAAAAAAACTTTGAACATTTCTGACAAAAAATATCACCTTGTCTAGTTAGTTATTTAATGAGTTATTTGAGTAGATAAAGCCTTGTTTTCTCAACATATGGAGTTACTATTTTTAATACTGGGATTCCAATTACTAAAACAACAATCCAGTTAGAAGCGACCCAAGTAGCATATCCAATCGTAAACATTATTCTTGCAGGAACATGGAAAAAGTACCATACTGAAAAAACTCCAATTAAACCACCTATTAGATTATTTATTAAAAAAGCAAATAATATGTATAAGAGCCAATCTCTTTTGGATTTTAGAGCAGGATTGCCATTAAGATATCTAAAGGCTAAAAATGGTATTAATGATTGCATAAAATCACCAAATTTTTGAACTAAAGATGCAGCAAATGATAATCCCTCAAATAATCCTGCAAAAAGCGGTCCAATATATGAACCTATAGCGCCATATATTCCAAACCATAACCCAAAAATAACTTGGAAGGCTACTCCTGGGTATAAACTTCCTACATATGGCACAATTGCAGTAAGTACACCAAAAATGTCTAATACGCCTGTAACGGCTGCGGCGATCGCAAATGTAACTATTCCTACTGCAGCTGTAGCAGTTTGTGTTCTTTTTGTAAATTGCTTTTCTTCGTCCGGTGAGCTAGAAGCTTTTAACATTTTGCTATAAATTATTGTACCTATTATGCCATATAACATAATATTTTTTATCAATGAATAATTTTTATTTTTTTCTATAGACATCATTATTTTAGTTATTAAAAACTAATTTTTAAACATTTGCTTTTTTGACTATGCCGTTAACTTAAGCTCATAAGCTGTTCACCTTATGCAATTAACAAAATTAGCTTAATCCATTCTGGAAGCTGAGAATTAGAAAGTTTGAACTAATTTTCCCATTGGTATTAAGATCGTGTTTGTCAGCGTCAAAAGAATCGAACATAAATGCTGTGTTGCATGACTTAAGCATGCAGTGTGAAGTTTTTATTTCAAGCCTCTTCATATTTATACAGTGAGGTGTAGAATGTGACCTCTGATAATAGAGACTGGAGCAAGTACAATGATGCGCTTGTTAGGAGGGGTGAAATCCTCCTCGACTTCTCAACCATAAACAACTGGAAAAAAGAACTCAAACAACTAAACAAAGGCAAAGTAGGTGAACCATACTGCCCAAACTCATCATGCTAGGCCTCATCAGAATCCTCTACCATACCATACAGACAACTAGAAGGCTTTATCAGAGCACTCGCAAAATACGTCGAAGGACTACAAGCACTAGGCTACACAATATGCAGAAGAATAAACAAGCTCAACATAAACCTCGAAGAAACTTTGCTCAAATCCACAAGCTCAGTAAGCCTAGCAGTAGATTTATCAGGCATAAAAGTACACAATGGTAGGGATTGGATAAGAAAGGTGTGGAAGGTGAAGAAGGGCTATCTAAAAATACACTTCGCCGTCAACACCAAGACAAAGCAGATCGTATCCATGTAACATCTGAGAAAGTTCATGATGGTAAGGTTTTGAGAAGGCTTGTTAGAGGTGCGATGAAGAGCGTGAAGGTGAGAAGGGTGCTTGCGGATGGTGCTTATGATTCGAGGGATAATTTTAATTTATTGTCTCAGAGTGGTATAAAGCCTGTGATTAGGGTGAGGGTTAATTCTGTTGCGAGGGGTATGGGGTGTCCGTCTAGAAGGGATGCTGTGTTGGAGCAGAGGGCGCTTGGGCCTAGGGCTTGGAGCAAGGTGCATCGTTTTGGTTTTAGGTGGTTGTTGAGGGCGTTTTCTCTGTTGTGAAGCGCGTGTTTGGTGAATACGTGTTGGCGAGGAAGTTTGTTAATATGGTGAAGGAGGTGCTTATGAAGGCGTATTTGTACAATATTTTTGTGGCGTTGACCTCAAGCTAGTGCCAGAAAAATAACTAGCCCTAGCCATGGGAGCGCACATCAAAAAAAAAATCATGCAACACAGCAAACATAAACGAATACTTTTATATTAATTTCCATAGTGCTTAATTATAGGCTTAAGGACGTGAAAGGCGCTTTGCAAGCTCAAACTGAAGATATAAAGCATAGAGTATTAGAGTATAAGTGCTATTGGATCCTTTTTGGTTTGTGTCGTCATTTGCTAAAAACAGGGCTCTGTTAAAAATTTTAAGCATTAAGTTAACGGTAACTTTTTAATCACCGTAAAGCTTTACAATGATTAAAAAGCTGAAAAATCTATTATGCTTTACAGTAATAATTATTCAAAAATAAAATTTATCTACTATACTTTTCCATATTTTTATTTCCGTATTATTTTTTCTTTTTAAAATACCTTTATTAATTAAGTCTTTAACAACAGTAAATGAATAATAAGGAGCACCAGTGGCTCCTGGTGCATCATAATTTAATATGTGCAGTGTATTCTCTGTCTCTTTAATAACTGTTTTTTGCATTATTCCTTTATCATTTATTAAATAGTGCATTATTCCAGGGTCTTTTGGGAATATATCGCATTTAAGCAATGGAGGAAAAACTTTAGAGAAATATTTTTTCATAAAATTTTTAAAGTACATTCTAAATCCATCTTTAATTAAAATTTTGATCAGCCCTTCTTTAATAAATAACGTATTATAATTTTTTATGTCTTTAAAATCGGAGTTTAGCAAAATATTAAACAATGAAACCATAAATTTTTCATCGTATCCAAAGGGTTTATAAACAATACTTATTGTAGGTCCAACATCTTTTGTATTATCAGGTCTTAAAATATAATGAGGGTCTAAAAATGGAAATTTAGGGTATTTAGGAACAGTAAATACGTTTGTATTTATAGATTGACAATCATCGCTTATTCTGTAATATGTAGCCTTTACACGAATTTCACTATATTCAATATTATGGCCTAGCATCTTGTAGATATTTAATGAATTATTACCAGCTGCGTTAATTAGAAAATCCAGATTTATCTCAATTTCGTGATTCTCACTCCAACCCTGCAAGTATATTAAGCCTGATTTCTCGTACAAGCTTTTTAATTGAAAACTAAATATTGACTTTATATTATTTTTCAAAAAATTTTCGTAAATCGATTTAACTAAATTTTTAAAATTAACGTTGATTTCTTTTTTGCTAAATAATCCAAAAGTTGACGATAATTCTTCAGAAAAGCGTTTTAATTCATTTTTAGTAAGCAATAAAATTTCGTCTTCGTTTAGGCCATTATCTTTAGCCCATTTTTTATGCAACTCTAAAGTTTTTGTATCATCCTCATTCATTGCCACCTCAAGTTGGCCATTTACTTTAGCTGGTTGATGAAAAATAGATGCAGTTTCTACCCAAGCTTTATACGAATTTATCCAGCTTTGTGTAACCTCCTTTGCTTCGGGTGGTATAAAAAATGGGGTGTGAATTACTCCAGTGTTCCTTGCTGTAGAATGATAAACAGGTGTTTTTTCCTTTTCGATCAAGTAAACTTCATGATCTGTTAAGTTAGATAACCAATAAGCTAAAGAAATACCCAATACCCCAGCTCCTATAATGCCGATTTTCAACAAACGAAAAATAATATTTTTGTTTTTTAAATATTTACTTCTTTATTGCTGTGTTGAATAATTATTTATAGCGCCAAAACGCTCATGCCACCTTTTCTGGCGCATGGTCAATGGGAAGCAATGACTCCAATTTAAGCATTTTAACTTAGTGCGCCATCGTCATAAATGAATCTATAGTATTTCTTACTTCAACCATCCTATTCTCAACATTATTTTCATTATTCTCTGCAACTGTCTCTTACTTAGACCAATCATTTCTGCAGCTTCATTTCTTGTAATCCCTAACAGATCCAGCGCTTGTTACTGCAAAGTGTCTCTGCTTCACATACTATTCCTCATCTATTTATTAATGGGATTCATGCATCGTCAAGATCCCCTTAAATTATAGTTGTTATTATCAATATTGTGTCTAGGCGTCGGGGGTGAACATATGTCTATTGGTGTGCCATTGTTTCGCATAATAAGCTTTGCAATACTTTTTATATTGCATAGATAAAATAATTTAATATGATAACGATAATAGAAAATATTGGAAAGATTGTAAGTGGTGACTGGAACAAAGGCATACTAAAAGCTGACACAGTTCTGATAAAAGATGGAATATTTACCAAAATTGGTTACAAAGATGATATAGGCACGGTTGATGCAGATGTAAGAATCGACGCAAATGGCATGGTTTTAATTCCTGGATTTATTGACCCTCATACTCACATATCAATAGGGGATTATGCCCCAATGCAGCGAATGGTTGGAGTGCTTGAGGAAGCCTTGTTTAACGGCATAACAACTGTTATAGATGAATTTAATCAGTTTGAAGGACTACCTCTGTTTTATCCTCCTGATCCTGTAGGTGTTAAATCAACTGCAATAACGGCCTATAAATCTTGGAAAAACTTTAGGCCAGGTGGAGCCCTTAAGGTTCATGCAGGGAGCATAACTTTGGTTAAGGGCTTAAAAGAAGCGGATTTCAAAGAACTTGCAGAAATAGGAATATGGAGGGTTGCACAAATTGGAGGAAGTACAGACCTCAAACAAGAAGAAATTCTTCAGCAGGCAGCATATGCCAGAAAGTATGGGATGTTCATACCGACAAACTTTGGTCCGGGAGTTCTAAAGGATTCTCTTTACTTAGATGCAGAATTTGTAAAGAATCTCCAGCCTGACAAACTTGCTCATACTAACGGCGGTAGCACTGCCGCTTCATGGGATCTAACTAGAGAAGTTATGGAAGTTGCTCCAAATGCCACTGTGGAGTTGGTTCCTTACGGTAATTTAAAGATGGGTTTAAGGGTGATTGAGTACCTTAAAAATAAGAATCAACTTAACAGGGTTATTTTTGGCAGTGATACGCCAACTGGGCAAGGTTACTTTCCAGTTGGCGTGCAACAGGCAGTAAAATTCTATAGTAGCCTTGCTAACATACCAGCAGAAAAGGCTATAGCCATGGCTACAGGAAATACCTATGACTACTACAAAAAGTGGATAAAAACAGGCAAAATACAGGAAGGTCTTGAAGCTGACTGTCTTATAATTGATAAGCCGCCAGGAAGCGTTGGAACGGATGCGCTTGGAGCTATAGAAAATGGAGATATGGTAGGCACAGCAATGGTAATGGTTGACGGAAAAATTGTAGCGCTTAGAGGGAGAGACAGCAGACCAACAACCAAATACATAAAGCTTAATGGAAAAGAGCTCGGAGTTAAGGACCCAAACGAGGCTTTATTTGACCCTCCAAGGTTTTACTGGAAGAGCACAGGAGAAACCTACTTGTTACTTTCAAGTAATAAGTAACATCTTTAGACGACTAAATTTTTTGTCTTATCTTCTATTGTTTTTATGTTGCTTCTTTTCAGCTAAGCTCAAGCAAAACATGATTAGGTGCTTATTTCCTCATTTGTAAAAGCATAGAATAACCTGAACGTTCTGGACTAGTTTCTTTATATTGTAAAAACTGAGGCTCTGCAGGAGAATTAAATGCTTCTGTACTTTATGCATCCTTTCTATAAGGTTCTTCAGGCTCTGAACATGAGCTACATAATTAGCCTGTCTATATTCTTCAAGAATTTATTGGTACAAAAAATATCATCAATGTAAATTATCTTCATTTAGACCAGCTCCTATATAAAATAGCAATCAAATAGTTTTGATGCCAGCTAACGTTAAATGATAATGCTGACTTATGAATCATTTGTATAAAATACAATTTAACATAATTTATATCAATGTTAAGTATAAATGAATAACTCTTTTCGATTTCCACATTGCGCAATTATTTGCTCAAGGATATTAGAGGCAAATACTGGGAAAAATAGGGCGTAAAAGCTGTTGTGATCGTTTTTTGGTTTGTATGAACATTTACTAGAAATATGGCACTGTTAAAAAAATTTATCGAGAACTATACCTAAATTCTTATACAAAATTATTTAATAAACTAGATGCTCTATAAGGTACATAGAGGTGTTGAGTTATTGTATACCAATCTTGAGGTGAGTAACAAGGTACTTACATCGATAGATAAGGTAGAGAAGGTTACTGGTGAATATAAATATGTAGACGATATTCGCTTGAATGAAGCGTATTATGGTGACGTACTTAGGGCTGGGATACCACATGGAATTATTAAGAAACTTGACATCAGCAACGCATTAAGGTCGCCTGGTGTAAAGGCTATAATAACTGCTAAAGACGTTCCTGGATTAAACGCATTCGGATACTTTATTCCTGAACAACCAGTTTTATGTTATGATAAAGTGAGATATGAAGGCGATGCCGTTGCGGCTGTTGCTGCAGATACACACGAGCATCTTTTACAAGCGCTTGAAGAGATAAAAGTGGAAATAGATCCGTTACCAGTAGTTGATTCAATAGATGAAGCATTATCAAAAGAAGCTCCCAAAATTCACGAAAAGGGGAATGTAGCATATTCAGTAAACTACGAAAAGGGTAACTTTGATGTTACAAAATTTGACAGATACATTGAAGGTGTTTATGAAACTTCGATGGTAAAGCCAATGTACATAGAGTTAGAATCTACAATAGCTATGTACTCTAATAACAGGCTTGAATTGATAACAACAACACAAAGCCCCGAACATGATATCAAGCAACTTGCCAGGAGTCTAAACTTAGACGAACGCAACATTCACATAAAGATGAAGGACCCCGGTGGGGCATTTGGTGGAAAGGAGGAAATTCACACTCAAATTCTTGCATCGCTGCTTTCAATAAAAAGCGGGGCACCAGTTAAAATGACATTTACGAGGGAAGAATCAAACATCGCAACCACCAGGAGGCAGGCTTTTAGGTTTTACATTAAAACTGGTCTTTCATCTGATAATTATATTTTGGGAAATTATGTGGAGGTAATTGCTGATACTGGGGCATACCTGAGCCACGGGCCAGCAGTTCTTGAAGTAAGCGGTTCCCATGCCTCAGAACCTTACTTTATCCCAAACGTTAAGTTTGAGGGCATTATTGTCTATACTAATCATCCACCAGCCGGAGGGATGAGAGGTTATGGGGCTTCCGAAGTAAACTTTGCACTTGAAAGGCATATAGATCACATATGTAGGAAACTGAACCTTGACCCAGTAGAATTTAGAGAAAAAAACATGATAAAAGAAGGGCAAGAGAATGGCACTGGAATCATTCCGATCTCAACAGTAAGAGCTAAAGAAACGCTGAAAAAAGCAATGCACGGCAATTTATGGACAAATAGAAATAAAAGCCACCCAGACCCATATATAAGGGTAGGTTATGGTATAGCTTCTGGAGCAAAGAGCACAAGCTACGGGCAGAGCGGTGACTCAGCAAGGGTAAAAATGACAATTGAGGATGGCTTCATAAACGTTTACTTTACCACTCCAGACATGGGTACGGGGGTAAGGTCTACCATCAGATTAATAGCAGCAAGAGTCCTAAATACTGATGTTGAAAATATAAGGGTATTTAACGATGATAGCGATTTTCCATCATCAGGAACATCGAATGCGTCTAGGACTACATTTATGATAGGAAATGCGGTTTTAAAATGCAGCAAAAAACTAGTTGAATACATAAGTAGCAAGCTTGGAACAGATTTTAATCTTAACAGTAGGGAATCGCTAGAGGAAATAAATCGTAAGATCGGAAAGGTGGAAGTGACAGAAGAATATAATTTACCTAAAGTTGAAGGTGGAAATTTCAAAAATGGCGATGTTATATTTTCATATGCAACTGCTGTTGCAAGGGTTGAAGTTAACTTGCTTACAGGTAGATACCGTGTCACTGATATAGAGTTCTATCCAGAAGCAGGTAAAATACTAAATCCGGTTGCATTCATGAGCCAGATGGAGGGCGGTATAATAATGTCACTGGGTTATGCTACAATGGAAGAACTGAAGACTGCTAATGGACATATTTTGTCAAAGAACTTCACCACTTATGTGGTCCCAACAGCAAAGGATATTCCAAGAATAAAGGTAGACCCAATAGATGACTATGATCCGCTGGGGCCCTTTGGGGTAAAGGGTGCAGGCGAATTGCCGCTTGTTGCGGTAGTTCCTGCGATAGTCAACGCGCTTGTTGATGCAACAGGGAAGGAGCTGAACAGGATACCAGTCAGGCTAGAAGACCTTATACTGTTAGAACAAACCATTAAATAAAAAGGTTTAACATTTAGATCATGTCTCTTAGAAGCGCGTTAAGTGACCTGATGAGCGTTTTGCCCAATGAAGTGCTAGAAATAGATCGTGAGGTTAGCACAGAATATGAGATTACTGCCTTTGCCGAAGAGCTTTCCATTCAGAGCCCTGTTCTTGTTTTCAAGAGAGTGAAGAACTACCCTCAATTCACCGTTATTAGCAACATGTTCAGCTCCAGGGAAAAGATAGCTGCCTACCTTGGGGTTAAGAAGGAAGAACTCAATAAAAAGTGGGTTTCTATCATAAGCCGTGATTACAGTTACAGTATAAGCAATGGTGATGGGCCAGTAAGGGAGATTCAGTATACAGGAGAAAAAGTAGACATAACTGCACTTCCTGTGCTAACACATTATCCGCAGGACGGCGGAAGGTACATAACCTCAGGAATAATAGTCGCCAGAGGCATAGATGGCACAGTTAACTTGAGCTTTGCAAGGATCCAGGTTATAGGCAAAAACAGAATTGCCCTGAGCATGCATTCGCGAGGCCACCTGTGGAGCTATTACCTTAAATTTAGGGAAATAAAGCATGACATGCCGATCTCCATAGTAATAGGCGCTCATCCAATTTACTATTTAATGGCGGCCGCAAGAATCGATGAAGAATACAGGAAGGTTTACGGGCTTATTGATGACAGGTTAATAGCAGGGATTACAAACGACTTGCCAGTTCCAGCAAATTCGGAAATTGTCCTTGAGGGGAAGATATTCTGGGATAAATCTTTTGACGAAGGTCCGTTTACGGAATACACAGGATACCTTTCAAACAGGTCAACTAAGAATCTGGCACAGATAGATGCTATTTATATGAGGAGAAATCCAATGTATTTGGAAATAAACCCTTCAAACTCAAAGGAGCACATACTGCTTTCTGGCATTGCAAAGGAACCTGTAGTTGAATCCACCATAAGGAGCTTCCTTCCATCAGCTTACAGGTTCAGCTTGGATTGGCCGTTAAAGGGTGTCCATTACGTCACAATGGCTTACATAGAAAACCCTGACATGGGAATATCAAAGCAGCTTGGATTGATGCTGCTTGGGCTTGACCATTACCTGAAGATCATATTCGTTTCGGAAAACAAGGTGCAATTGAGTCTCTATTCTATGCTTTCTCAGATGCTTTGTTCATGGGACATTGAGATAATAAAGGGCGTTTTCTGCAACAAGCTAGACCCTTCAGCTTCTCCTGACGGTACAAGCAGCAAGGTTATTTTCACCTGTAAAGGCTCCCAGGGGCAACCTGTAACTGAAGTTAAAGAAAATGAGATAAACATAATCAGGTGCGGAAAGAAACTACACATTGGGCATGAATTGGATAAAACTGCACAGATAAACCTGATAGTTGATAGCGACATTGACCCTAAAAATGAGGATGATGTCCTCTGGGCAATGGCAACCAGGCTTCAGCCAGCAAACGGTATAAAAATTTCAGATAATAGTATGACAATAGACACTAGGAGGCCAGGGCTAAGCAGGCCAAGGCTTCCTGAGGAGGTAATTAAAAATGTTATTCAATATCTCCAGAAAGTTCAAGTTCTTTCTTGACCATTGCCCTTTCGTTTATTAGCTGGTCCAAAAGCTGATGGAGATTGTACCTGAACCCAACAGCCTTAGCATAAAATTCATCATTGCCCTCGAGCTTTCCTATAGAAATATCATAGTTTATAAGGCAGTTCCTTGTTGAAACTATCATTTCATCAATGACCTTCAAATAGGCCTCACGCGGCGTCATTGTATGCTCCCTTTCTTCCTTTATCATGGACCTGAGCTGCCTCATTGAAGGCCTTTTCTCCTTAATTTTTCCTACAAGCTTCTTCATCTGTTCTTCGTTCTTTACTTTGGTCAGTTCAGCCGCAACGAAAGGCTTTATTTCTCCCCGTGCAACCATCTCCTTTATCTCAGAAGGCAATTCAAGCAACTTCATCATCATGTATATGTACGTTGGACTCTTTCCAATGTTTCTGGCCAGTTCGCTGAGGCCTCCCCAACCCTTCTTGTGAACATAGTTTGCATAGGCCATGGCCTCTTCCAAAGGATTAAGGCTCTTTCTCTGGACGTTCTCAGATATGGCTATAAGGTAAGCATCCTTGTCAGTTACGTTAACTATTATTGATTTGGCAGTTTTCATACCAAGCAGCATGCATGCCCTGAACCTCCTGTGTCCAGCAAGCAGCTGGTATCTCTTCTGACCAGTTGGCCTTTCCCTTACAATCAGTGGCTCAATGAGCCCAAGAGACCTTATCGATTCGGCCAGCTCTTGGATGTTCCCGAAGTCGCTTCTTATTACAAATGATTCTGCATCTATTTCGCTAAGTGGCAGCTCAACAGGTTCGCAGAGAACGTTTAGCTGTTTAAGCATATTAAAGAATAGTAAGCAAGGAAGCTTATAACGGCTTGATGTAGAAAGTGCTTCTACAATACCCCTTTAAGGTAAATCCCTGCATCCTGAGAGCTTTCCAGTATAACGTCAAAGAGCTTTATGAAACCTTTGGCAAGGTTTCGGTCGTATATCAGAATATAACTGTCATCACTCCTGTTTAAGCTGAAATCTTCGTCATGCTGTATTGCCCCTAGCAGCACTCTATCCTGGTCAAATATGTTGAGCCTAATCTGCAGCCCTCCCTGGTGCTTAAAGGGTATGTACTGGTAAAGCATTGCAGCTTCTTTTGTATTCTGTTCATTAACCTCACCGATAATCATGACCTTCACGCCACGCCTGAGCATCTCTATATAGTCCTCAAGTAACCCATGCCTTATGCTCCTGAGCAGACCATTTCCTGACATTATCAGTCTGTATTCTGAATGCGTTTCCTTGAACAGCTTCCTGAGCTCTTGGTATAGTCTTTTCCTTCCAAATATCATGGTGTATTCACTCTTATAGTATGTATTATAAGTGCCATTTATGTGCTCAAGCTCTTTGATTATGTTGTTTAAAGCTGTTCTTTCCTTAATGTACTGCTCCTCCAGTGATGCCTGCGCAATTTCCCTTAGCTTTTCAACTGGCCTTGCTATGTAAACGTTGGCATTTCCAAGGCCCTTATCGACAAGCCCGAGCTTTGTTATTCTTTCTAGATGCTTGTATACAGTGGCCCTATCCTTCCTTAAAATACTACTTATTTCACTTACAGTCTTTGGGCCTTCTTTCAAGAGCAAAACATAAATTTTAAGCTGTTCTCCAGTAATGCCTACCTTGTTGAGCACAGCAACTGTTTCCTCAGAAACCGGTATATCCATTAAGTAATTATTTTTAATTTAAAGTGAAATATAAATTTATTGTACAAGCTACTGTGCTGCATGACTTAAGCATGCAGTGTGAAGTTTTTATTTCAAGCCTCTTCATATTTATACAGTGAGGTGTAGAATGTGACCTCTGATAATAGAGACTGGGGCAAGTACAATGATGCGCTTGTTAGGAGGGGTGAAATGATTGAATATAAAACAATCAAAAAAGCACAAAGAAGCTTAGCCTTCAAAACCTAAACAAAAAATATTATTTAGCTTTTTATGTTAAAGCTCTCGGCTTTACTCCCTTCTCCTTCAGTATTTTATAGAATTCTGGCAATGCAAAAACAAACCCCACGTGCATGCAGTCGCTTCTTTGATCAAGCTCGCAGAACAAATCAAACTGCCCGTTCTCTTTAATCACGACCCTCACGGGCACTACCCTGTCGTTCTTTTCGTCCTTGATGAATATTGTGTTCTCATTGTTGCTGACAAAAGACATGTATGGACCGTATTGTCGCATCACTTCGTCTCTTTCAATGTAATCGATTACCACTTTCGAAATGAACGCTGAAATAGGAGGCGGGAATTCTGGATATTTTGATTTGAGATACTCTTCAATCCTATTTTTATTCTCATTTGAAATAATAATTGATGTATAACTTCTTGCCATCGTATTCTATTAAATATTGCACTTTATAAACTTTATTATAAAAAATATACAAAAAATCAAAAAATGCTGTATCGAAAACATTATATAAAGTGAATAATATATGGTTTATATGCAACATAATATTTATAGTATGTCATTGGAAAGTGATGACTACATTGACGGTGGTTTAAATACTGCTTTTGCATTATCAAGCATGTCGTACGAAGATCATTCTCCATCAACTCCTGTGCTTACTCCCCGAGAATACGAGCTAATTCACAAAAGGAAGCCATATTACGACCCGCGGATTATATCGAGCGGGAACGACGGAGAATTCTGGAGAGAGCTTAATTCTTTTTTTACGGACATTTCAGAACCAGAAAAGGAAATAATCGTGAGGGACGCGAAGAAAGTTTACGGAGCGCTTCCTTTGAAGTTAGCAGTTTCTCTTTACGCGCACGGGTATCCTGTCGAGAAGATCTTGCTATACTTGAAAAGAAAGGGAATTGAAATGACAGCTCACAGGTTATATTCTTTATGCTATCAAAACGGTTTGAAAAAAGTTAGGCGTGAGGAGGTTGTTCCG
>Ga0208549_100553_pt1 | contig 15575 bp, 13 predicted proteins | sample BED_host_MetaG_FD_187135 | JGI IMG/M metagenome (GOLD analysis project Ga0208549, IMG submission 187135) | Hot spring microbial mat communities from Yellowstone National Park, Wyoming, USA - BED_host_MetaG (SPAdes) (version 2) | ecosystem: Environmental > Aquatic > Thermal springs > Hot (42-90C)... | reverse complement strand
TCTACCCCTACCTCTTTGTCACACCTATATGCGTGAATTTTATCACAATGTTCAGTCCGACGGTAGGGGTTTGTCACGCCACTACCCGAAGATTTCACTTCAGTTTCCCTCTCGACCATGTTTCCCCAGTCGAGGAGAGTAATACTCTCCTCGACTAATAAACCTATATAGGTGTTTCCCTCGACCAGCCCCAAGGACTTAAGGGTGACTGTGTATGATCCCTTAAGAGGGGTGCCCGTGGCGGAATTAGAAGTAAGGAAAAGTTAAGCCACTGGTAAACACCATCTAATGAGGAAAACAGAACATCTTTTATTCGCAGTCACACCTTTCGGGAAAACATCTGGTGTGACTGTATTGGTGTTTACCATTAAAGCATATGAACTTCACGGTTTAGCAAAAATTGTTGTTAAAAGCTCCAAAAAATCGCCACAATTATATTTGTAGTATTATTATTTTTTAAAACCTTATATATGAATTAATTTACGGATTGCTGTAATATAAGCGCTTTTGGCTAAGTAGAATGCGTGATTGGGCTTAAACTCAATTACATATTTTCCCTAATTATTTCAATAAAAATAAATATGCAAAAAATCATGCGTAAAATACGTTACCCAAGCCAGTGACAACAAGATAGCACGTTATCTTAGATAAATATTGAGAACCGTATTGAGTTACTACTAAATATGTAACATTCACTTGAGTTTTTTGCCCCGGATCCAGAGTAGCATAATATTTAAGGTATAATGGAACCTTCCCGCAACATATTGCTAGAATTCCTACTATTGTTGATTTAACCTTACCTACATTAATTATGCAGATGCACCCGTAACATTTTCCTACAATATATAAATCTTCGAGCACTTTAGCCTTCTCGCATTGGTAAGCATTAACGTACTGGTTGGTAACGTTTTGCCTCTGCAACTCTGCATATTCAATAGCAGTTAAAATTCCCATGAATACGATGAGTAAGGCAAGCATTGCAATAAGAGAAGATACTCCTTTCATTACGCGATCACCTTTATATAATTATCACAATTTGTTTTAATAACAATTTCAGATGAATTTCCGTCCACAATAATCTCATATAAATGATGAGGTTCTATAATATTAGTTGAGGATTTTGTGCACATGTTAATTATTGAATAACTAACCTTAACATCTTCAGCAGAACTAGTAGCACAATTAGTACACTCCACGTTTAAAATGCAGCACACAGTTATAGGAATATTACCTATATTCTCAACTACGTAAACACTATTTACTGTACCGCCAGAACTACTTCCTCCTCCAGATCCATAAGTAGTATAATAATAAACTAACGCTATCTGCTGTCCAGATTCCAGAATTTGTTGCCTAGCCTCTTTATATTCCACAGAATTCTGAACATTGTTTTCATGAAAATAATACACTAGAACAATACCCATAGCTAATAATACAATTGCTATCATTAACATTTCGGTTACTGCTTCAGAAAGACCCCTCATTTAATATTAAATACTCTAAAGGGGTTTTTAAATTTATTAACATTCATATATTATGTTCCTCCTTCACACCACATTGTGTAAATTTAGTATAAAGTGTTAATAAGAAATAGTATTAATGTTCATAAAATTACATACTAATATAACATGAAGAGAAGGATAATTGAATAAAAAGCACTATGAAAAGTCCTTACTTGTAGTCATTGATTTTTTATTACAATCATGATGGATATAAATAACCTTCCGAAGTTAACAATCACAATATATACTAATATTTATACCTTAAATTCACTTTGTTCATAATGACAATTCATGTTATATGCATCTAGCGCTTTGTGGATCTCTTCAGTTTATTTCATAAACAAAATATGATACACTGAGGGTTTTTCAGTAATTAATATTTATTTCAACGTTGTTCACAAGCTCAAACCTTAATACCCGGAGCCCTACCGACTACGGAATTAGCCAAGTAAGCCATCCATGCATAAGCCCGGAACTTGAGCTTAGCCTCAACCACTTGCCCTAAAAAACTTGTAGCCCCAACAGATTCCCCAAAAGTACGCTTCACAGCAGAGAATAAGGACTCAATCCTTGTATCTAGTTGTTATCACAACAATAGTTTTTACAGAAAAGGACTGAATCCTTTTTCACGTTAATAGAAATCTTTTTGTCTGTTTATAACAAACTCTTGTTGATAAATAATGATCTCTCACGCCGATGTGGGCAAAGATTGCAGAGATGTAAGCCCCGTGCCGTTGGAGTCCTATAACCCACCTGTGGTTGAGGGCTAAGTCTCTACAATCTATCATGATTGAACATAAAATGAGTGAAATGAAAGTGTAGGGACAAACGGTTTAAGAGACAGAAAGCTTCGTTGGCGGGGATGGATAGCCACCTATGTTTCTTTGTCGGAATCTCTTTTATTAACGCTAACGACACCCTTCCATAGCTCAAAGAAACTGTGGAAGGGACATTCATTGACGTTAATTTCCTTTAAAAGTATGAAAGTTCCTTCTTCGGCACTCTCTGACTACCCAGACTGTCTAATAGATGGTAGGAACTGTGAGGGAAACCTCCACGTTGGAATTTATAGGATTCCATGTATTTATATCCAATCCTCAGCCCTTAGGCTTCACTTCCGTTACTCCTCCGCTCCCCAACCCATCTGACCCGCACATCTTCGATTCATTGCACGCCACTCGAGAAAACCATTCTTGGTGCAAGTATACTCTCCTTCACCATTAAAGTATATAACCTTACTGTTTATCTGAAACTGCTAACAACGGCTTGACTATTTGTTGGTGACGAACTGGAAATTAACGGACCGCTGTATACCAACTTTTTAGAGTTCATACTATAAGCAATCCATGGTAGCTGATTCACGTTAAAGAACTAACTCCTCTCAAAATAAGTATATTGCTTAGAAAAAGTGTTATTAACGAAAATCAACGTTAACTAAGGACGGGCTCAAAAATTTTAAGAAATAACGCGAAACCTACTAATAACTTTTAAAACTAATTGGGCTTTGTTACTCATAATTACTACTATTATTTATTTTAATCAAATTAAAGCTTATATATTGGTTTAAAATTTAATTAGAACAAATGAGGAACGTTTTAGGAGTTGCGGGTTTAGTCTTAGTCCTATTAATAATAATGGGACTATTAAGTGAATTTAACCAATATTATAATGAGGTATTAAAAGAACAAAAACAGGCAGTTATTGCTAACGCCTTCTCACTAAATCAAATGGACGCAAACTCCTTCAGCAACGGTACCGTAGCGTTCTTCACATATTACGGTAAGTGCCCGATAGATATAAAGGCAGTAGTTTACGTGCCATTCGTGTCGAGCAATGGAGAGGTAGTTTGTACAGTAATTTTCAATAACCCCGGCCCTCTACCATGGTACATACAGCAGGCAGAAGCAAGTATGGGAGAAACAACAATTCCGCCTAACTACGAGAAAGTCTGTTACGGAGGTTATATTCTATATACTGACGGACAAAAGGCAGGGTCTGTAATAGTACTAAACACAGGCCAGAGCATTGCAGTACCCTATCCGGGAGGATTCGTAGGAATAGTAAGTTGCCAAGGTAACTCCTACTGGTTCCCCAATTATCCAGAACCATTAGCTGTAAACTTCACAAGCAGTGCAATGAAGCACTGTGCCTGCTTAGAGAAGAACACTACAGAACTTTTAGAGGAAGCTAAGAAATGCTTATCAAGTATTACAATACCTTCATTCAAATTGACTGTTTGCATACAAGGTAAAGGTTTAGTCTACATAGTAACAAGCTACGGTTACCAAAAGTATGCAAAGAACGGTTGTGTTATCAACATTTATAATGTAAGTAAGGTTTGGGTGGCTGAAATAGCCTGCCAAGGAGCTACACTGGACGGGCTATACGTTAACGGAACCTTAGAAGGATTCTCAACATGTTTTACAATTGAAGGTAACACTAACATTAAGGCAGTATTCGGAACAACTTGTTACCATCAGTTCTGTAAAATAGGAGAACAGAAATGCTTACCTTACAACGGTTATATTAATGTGAGCGTATACTTCTGTTGGCCTAATAATTTCCCTATAGGTGGGGAAGGAACAATAACCTATGGCGGTAACAGTGCAGCAATTGATAGGCAAATGACTTACGTATTCTCAAACATGTCCACACCTCAAATCACTACAAACTATTTCACCTTCCCACAAGAAGGAACTTGTAGTTCAGAATATACCTCTTGTGAATACGCCGGGAAGAAATTAGTAGAAACTACTTGTAAATGCTGCTTTAAAGGAAGTTATCAGTACGGAAATAATGTATATTGTTTTTATAACAAGTATACTTGTTACACATGCTTTGAATATTATTATGAGACGCTCTGTATTAAAGGATCTGTTACTGCAAACATAGGATTAGTCAATGAACACCAATGTCCAACACTGAGTTATTATTGCGGTCGTTGTTGCTATACTTGTACTCGTGGAAACACTACCTATCATATAATTCATAATCTTTACAAGAATTATATCTATTATAAGTTCTACTACGTGAATAAGGTAATAGTCAAATTCCCATATACTGTATATTCACTAAACTTCAGGAATATAGCAGATCGTTATCAATTAGTTGATGTGATCGGTTTTGTTAATGCAACCTATAGCAACAACTATAATTATTCCTTCCCTATAATATGCGAGAGTTCGGTAGTATGGTATAACGGTAGTAAACCTTGCGAGGTCTGCGTATTGGTAGACGCTGTAGGGTTCTATCCAAATTTCACTACAATAAAGACTTCCAATTTTGAAACTACATACTGCCCAGGTTGTGTTACTGATTATTGTAAGGAAATTTTAATGAGGCCAATATTATTTGTAAAAGTTAATGCGTTGGACGGAGCTTTCACAATGGTATCTTACTTCAGTGCATTAACCTCTAGCATAGTCACTCAATGCATTAACCCAGGGGAAACTTACAGTGCTGCAATACCTTGGGGCTACTGTTTTAATGTATCCGCAATGAGCTTCACACCTAAAATAAAGATTTGTAATATTCAAGTTCATAACGATTGTGATCCCAACTCGGTATTAGGTTCACAATGCTTTAGCGGGACTTACACATGCTTTATAAAGAAGTGTATTGGTAATACAGAGAAGAGTCTACCTGATCCCTTCAGTAATACTGGTTATTCTAACCTTTACGATGGTCTGGTTATATCAATTCCCATCGTAAATAATGCAACTATTTGTACTAAAGGTAGCGGAACTGTGTATTATAACGTAACTTTTGCCGTTGCATGGCCTTGCTTAGGTTCAATACTAGTTAACGACGGAGACCAAGTATACGAAGTAGTTACCGGATACACTTATGAGTTACAAGCCAACAGCATCCTGAAGGTGGAGAATAATCCTACTCCAACTTTAGGAGTATGGGGCAATTATAGTGGATTAATAGATGCTGAGGATAATAATTACTATATACTTTATCCTAATGATAGTGTTCAATTAAGTAATGAAATTGGTATGGGCGCATTTTACACGCCTGACTATGAAATTATAGTAAATCGTGATAGTTTCACTACTGCAAATTACTTTACCTTGTACTGTATTGAGGCAAGAATTGCTGAAGGAGACCCACCAGTTGTTCATATAAAAATATCTGAGACATCACTGGAAGCTAATGGTGGATCCGCCTGTTTTAAGGGATATGTATCCTATACTAATTTTAGTGAAGGCGGATTTGTAGAATGGAACACCTTATACTTTGATTCTGATGGAATAGGCTTTTTAATTGATATTCCAATAAATCTTAATACTAGTACTCAGTATTTTGCAGTTATTCTATCTGGTAATTTAACGCCTGCATCAAAGTCTTGTACATGCGCCTGCATAAAAGTTTCAGTAAGTTCAACTAATCATCCACCATATTGTATAATTCATTTCCTACATTCGGATAAATATACAGCGCATGTTAAATCTATAAGAATTAATCAAGTTATAATAGGTTATGTATCGTGGGAATCTAAGGGCTGTACTCATATAACATATACAACTTGGACTCGTGAATCTTATAACGTAACAGTAACGTATTCTCTAGGATATAAATTAGCATTCATTGCAGGATTAGCATTAGGAGTTTTTCTAACTTTCTTTGGTTTTGATGCTGATGCGTTAGCTGCAAAAGCAGCTATAGATGCGCAGAGTGAAGCTATTGGTGAGGCGATTGAAAATTTGATGGTACATAGGGGCCAAGTTCAGTGGTTAACAGATATGCTTTTCGATTTAGCATCCAGAATAGGAGAAGAAAGGGTCGCAGATAAGTTCATGATTGATATTGCATTGAATATAATTGGCATTATACTTAATAATTTGGCAGCAGCTACTCATTCGCCAGTACTTTGCGCTATAGCAACGATTTTTGACCTTGTTACTATAGGTTATGACATGTATTTAAATCGCCAGCTAGATGATTTAGCAAATCTGATAGGTTATGGTGATTTCGATAGATTAGTTGATAACTTGTTAGGGGATAATTTAATTATTAAATTTTATACTTGGTTGGATATACCTCATTGGATTCTTAAAAAAGCGGGTCTTGGAATTTCCGATATACTTGATATTGTTGGCGAAGGTTATGATATTGTTAGGAATATATTCTTAAACCATCCATTAAATGGCTCGACATGTCCCGTAGTTAATTATGGATATTTCATAGGTAGATATGGATATGTACCAGCCTTTGGACCTCCTACATTACATTACGTACATCTACTACCTCCGTCATCTTATAACTTCAATGAGACAAGACTAGAAATTTTATCAACTATCATCACACTTGATAGTGGTTGTATTTGTAATGCAGTAAATAGTCATGATTTAAGCAAATTACCTAATGCGATGAATGTAGTAGAAAATTATGTGAAATTGGCTCACGCTAATATTATTAAACATTGTTTGCCAGGTAATACTCCGTGGGCTTTCGTAACAGCATTTCTCTGCGGACTTGGACTATGTGTTTACAATTTATATAAAGCTTTTACTTGTAAAAAAATAGTTACACTTTCCGAAGGTATAGCGACAGTAAGTACTACAACAGCTCAATGCCTAAGTATATCAATATGCAACATATTATCATAATGAATTATAACACACAATAGTCACATAAGACCTCCTAAATAATATTAAGTTAAACATTTTTTGTTTTATAACTATTATGTTTATTTTTATTATTTCTGATATTCTATTATATCTTATCTGTACATTTCTCAGTAATTGGGAGGTAGGATATCTATCAAATAATTGATCGCGTTCTCGAACTAAAGTCCAATGGAAGTTTATATAATTACAACAATAAATTCTCATACTCATTTTAATAGTGAGCAATCCTCAATTAAATACTACTCAAACACTTCTTCTTTTCTAAAACTCCTTTTCTTGGTAATAAGTGATTATATAAAATAATATTGATATTTTATAGGAATATATTAAATCTATAAACTATAAAAACGGTTTCATCATTATTGTAATTGAATCTAAGTTTATGTCATATCCTTCGGATTAGGAGTTTGGGCTTCATCGTCATGAATTTGTATCCAATCCTCAGCCCTTCTGCTTTATCAGAGTCACGGGGCATTGCCCCATTAAGTTGGTAGAGCTCTTCTCGTGTAAAATCTCCATTTGCAAGTGTTTACCCGTGGCTTAACTTATCCTCTAATTCCGCCACGGACTAAGGGATCATAAACAGTTACCCTTCGAGGGAAACGCCTATATAGGTTATATTAGCCGGGGAGAGTAATCGGCTGGGGAAACGTGGTCGAGAGGGAAACTGAAGTAAAATCTTCGGGTAGTGACTTGACAAGCTCCTATCGTCGGACTGAACATTTTGATATAGGTGTGACAAAGGGGTAGGGGTAATAGGACGTATCAAGAGATCATTTAATTACAAGTAGGGTGATGAAGTACGAGAACAGTAAAGAGAGTTATGAAGAGATGCTTGAAATGAAACCTTGTACAATAGTCCTAGAGCCCACTGGAGTATACGCAATAAGACCTTCACTTCAAGGAGAGGGGGATAAGAGTACTACAAGTTAGTCCAAACATACTATCGAGGGAGAAGGAGTTTAGGGGTAATAAGTACTTGCGTAGTTTGTTTTTCTTCTTGGCTGAGATGAATTATTCTAAGAACCCTACTTTGCTGAAGTTTTATGAAAAGCACAAGGATAGGCTTCAAGGTAAGAAGTTGTACACTGCCTTAGCTAGGAAGTTGGCAATGGTTGTTTGGAGCGTTTGGTATAGGCCTTATGAGCCTAAATAAATAAGCCCTTCCTCAAATCATCAAGTGGGTTGAAAGGACCCACATGGCAATGTTAGCTAATACTATGCTTGAAGTTTGACCAAAAGATTTAATACTGAACGTCAATACCCTCCCATCCACCTTTCTTGCCAAGTTAAGTGGGGCAATAGAATCCCTTTCCAAAAGAGCTTCACCACTCTCCAAATACCTACTTTGAAAACTTTAATCTCCCCACCCTCGTGAGCAGTCATCAGGTAGGGGTTTAAAACCTTTACAACTTTCTCCACTACTTGCTTTCTCTTCTTCAACTTCTCACCGTCGAAGGGATCGGTAAACGAGGTATAGGACTCAGAAACCTCATCAATATCTATCGCTTGAGTTTTCAACATATCCACAAATTTAACAACACACTCCATTGGTGAATCCTATGCCTAAGCTTATCATTTTTATTACCCTCCATCTTCTCCTTAGACCTTGATGAAAACTTACCAACAATAGCCTTAGCCTTCAAATCCCTAGCTAACTCCACGACTCTCAGTATTATACGGAGTTGGTGATTTTTACGTATTAGGATCTGGCATTTACCCTGGGCTAGTTTACGGTTTAAAGATAAATTCAAATGAAATTAATAATATTAAGAATAAAATTGAATATCATGATAAAATTCGCGAAAGAGAACCTAAATTATGTGACTTTAAAGAGAGCTTTAAAGAGAGAGTTGAATTAATGATTAGAGTGGAAAAGATTGTTCATGATTATGTTTATAATTATACTCTTGAAGGTTATTTGATTAACGATTCTTACTTGATTTTAGGATTATCTAACGCTATTAATGAATTACTCAAGTATTCTACATTAGAGGAATAATAAAAAGGTAGATGTTTACGTAAAGAATTTGTAAAATATTAAATATTTTCTACGATTTCATCACGTTAATAAAGAGAGGCAAAGAAGGACGAGCTCACAATTTTAAAGAATATTAATTTTTTATTTATGAAAATTCAAAAGTTAAATTTTAACTGATGAAATGAACTAAAAAGTGTATTAGTAATAATATGTTACTAAATACAATTATATGAAATTTTAAGAGAACATTAAATAGTTTTTATATGAACTAACTTGCATTATAAAAAAGTACTCCCTACAATCAATGGTCTGTGCATAATCTAGTCTTACGTATATAAATGAATTAAGGAAAGACTAATTATGAAGGGATTACTTTGGAAATGTTGTTACGAAGAGTATTATGAAAGGAACTGCGTCATTTTCTAGGTTAATTGGAGCTGCTGATATTGTTTCTAGTTATAACATTTTACATTTATCTATTCATAAGAATATTAATATTTTTCGCTTAGGTATTATTATGCAATAAAACGCAAGGATGTGTTGATATTATAAGCTAATATAATACTACTAAATTTTCATATATATATATATATGTTTTATTTTAATAAAAAATTTAATTATGTAATTAATATAATATCTGTATATGAATATTAATATTATAAAAATTATAAGTCGTTTTTACTCAATGCTAACATTCACTTGCTCCTCCTTTTATTTTATTAATGCACACAGCAAGGAGCGAAGGGTCATAATTATTCTTACTGCATAAATTAATTTTACCCTGTGGATACTGAATTTCTGCACAGAACATTCTCATATTTACTCCTATGACTATTCCTATTAATCCTAAAAAGATTGAGATATGGCCTATAATGTTTACTACCCCTCCGTAGAATTCTGATGCTACTCCTATCAAAAATAAGACTATGCCGAGAAGAACGTAACTAAAGTCTACCTTCCTTTTGTGAATTACGTTTACAATAGTGTTATATATAGGAATTTTATCACTGCCAATAATTAAACTTTTGTCAGTTACAGTAACAATTACTTGCCTTTTTCCATTTAATAGAAAACTATTAAATGTCTTTAGAACTTTTTCGTCTTCCATATAAAAAATAAAAATAAGTGACTTATAAATCTTACTTACAGTTAAATATTCCTATTTTAGCATTATTTACACATTTAACGAAAGATTCTGCAATTGCAGGAATTTTATTATATAAACTTATTTGCCCGCCTTGATAGGTTATGTTTACTAAACTTAACCCGATTCTTGATCCGGTACTTAAGTAAGTTATTCCCAATAATATAGGCAATACTGAAGCATATATTAAATGATAAACACCAAATGCAGTTGCGAAAATAACGTCCATAAATGCTACAATAAACATGAAGATGCCGACTGCAATTCTCCAAGTACTCCTCTTTCTTATCTTTACTAAATTAACGTTAATTATTGATGATAGGGGTATTGAAGTGTCCTTAATAATTAATTCCTTATTAGTTAATATTACCGGTATCATGTGTTTCTTATCTAAAGAAAATCCGTTAAATGAGAGATTCATAGATTGTTGAGGAAATTGATACCCACACATTGCACATACCGTTGCGCTATCAATATTTTGATATCCACACCTTGCGCAAACCTTTACCATAACCAGACTTAATATGGTAAAAGAGTTTAAAAATTTTTATTTAAAAATATGCTTAAATAAGAGAACGATAAAGCGCTAAGATAATATCAATTGTGTTTACAAAAGATTGAAAGCCTCGAGAATAGGCGGGGATAATGAAAGATTAAATTTCTCTTTGTCAGAATCTCTTTTAGTGACGCTCCTAGACTGTTGGAGGAGCAAGCAGTATCTCTTAAGGGATTGGAGCTATGCAATGATCCCTCTTGGTGGCTCTACCCCGACTGTTGAATCGATGGTGGAACGATGAGGGGAACCCTCGTCGGCGTGGTGGTCAGCCATGGCATAGCTTCTCCAATTAAGCCAAGAACTAACCTTTGTAGAGGGAAACGCTACTATCCTGCAGTCATTAGCCGAGGAGATCATCAATAAATCACTAATAATACTATATAATAAAAATACAAATTATAAAAACTAGATATCTAGAAGTGAAAATAACTAACAGTTATATAAAAGAGTTGAGACTAAATCTAACTATAAAAATATTTTGAAATTTAAACTAGTTGAAAATAGATATGCACTTATTTCTTACCTCAGAATCTTAATACTCATTAAAAAATGTTTATCTTATAAATTAAATCTTAATGTGCAAGAAGTGTGTTATTGTGAAGGCTCCTAATCCCACTGCTGCCAATATGAGATCAATTACAATGGATATTATGAAAGCAAGTATTGCAATTCCTAGTGCTCCTAACCATCCCACGTCAAAGATGGCCTTATAAACACCTAAAATGCCTATGAAGCCTATTATGAAACCTATTGGCAACACAAAAGGATTATGAATAACTAAGGCTATGAAAGTGAATATTGTAACAATTATTGCAAATACTATAATAGATAGCAAAGATGCAGCCATAGCCCTAGGGAAAGACGACTCACTACTGAAAAGCTTCGACGCCAACCATACGGGTATTGAAATTATTATCCAAGCTATTAGAAAACCTATTATCACGCCTACGATATCTGGTATATGCATAGTACTCTCTTTAACAACTATTACTTTTAACATTATCCTCTCTACATGGCGTTAACAGAAGGTTATTGCTTAATAAATAGGTTACATTGTTAACTATAAAATGTAAAATACTTGGAAAGTGTAACTTAGCAAATATCTAAAAGGATTTTATTTCATTGATAGGAATCTACTGTTTAATAAAATCAACGTTAATTTAAAACATTTTTAACTTAGACTATACGCGTTTCATAATAAACTACTCTTAGCGTGGCTAGGTAAAGCAAACACTTCTTAATTTTCACTGTGGACTCCTTCTAGAATTTCTTAATTTAACAGTATTAATAATATCTCTTTCTAATTCTTAATTGTATACCAGAGATGGCTAATAATTGCCCAAAAGGTTGAAGTGGCATTCTAATTGGTTTTGAAGTGAATGGTCTTTCGCTGTAATAGATCAATAGGAGTATATGATGATCTTATTACTTTTAATCTATTGAAAGACTTTCTATTCGTGATATTAAGGGAATAAGATGATCAATAATATGGTTATGCTAAGGAAGAAAATTATAATAATTCTACTAAATAAAAATAAAAGATTATTCTCTTAATAATCTATTTATTTCATCTTTCAGGAGCAATAAGGAATATTCGTTAGTCGGTAGCAAGGCTCTATTATGATATTCATGAGTCTGCGTACTTTTTACATCTGATGAACTGCTTGAACATATCTTATGTAAATATATAGTTATATTTAGATCGCCAAGGTAACTTACTCCTTTAGGGACTTCTATAAGTATTGTAATGAATTTATATATATTGTAACCGTAACAAATATCGTGATGACAGTGCTCACTCATTTTTAATATTATAAACTGAGAGTTCACTGTTATATTAGTTATTGTGAAATTCACGTAATAGAATGGATGAGTTGAATACACTGCTAGAGTTAAGTTAAGTATAGTTCCGCCATATAATACTTCACATAACTTGTAATTGCTTGATGTTGCAAAATTTCTTATAACACCTCCTGAACATGAATAATGTACTAATATTCCACCACTTATACATGGACAATGACCATTATCAACTAAATTTGTGTATATATATTGTATTCTGCTCACGTAGTTAGGAGACAATGTTATGCTAGCATTTCCTTGCACAGCTCCTGCTTCAATGTAAACTACTTCTAATGGTTTAGCTCCACAAGGAATTAAGAAGCCTATGTCTCCATGAATCATTGTATCATTATATAAAGTCTCTCTAGACATATATACACATCCCAATGCTCTATCCAAGGAATAATTGAATTTGCCAGCTGTAGTGATAATGTAAAAGTCACAAGGAATAAAACAGAACTTACCAGGACCGTAATATACTAAGCTTATATTAAACACCACGTACTTGTAACCTTTATGGCCGTAGAACTGAGCATCTGCACTATCGATTGTATAATTATATATCGAGATTTTTATAAAGTGAGGAGTTCCGGAATATATTGTAATATTTAGCTGACCATAGTAACTAAAGTTGGGGAATTCAAATCCTACCTTAGACTCGCGTTTACAAAATGCAGGAATAATTATATTCTTACAACTCGCAATGCTTGATAGAGGACTAATTGTTATATTAGCTAATGGGAACGGAACGCCATTATTATTATCAATATACAGAGTAAAATATGAAACCTCACCAGAAATTCCACGTGCGTTCAAGCAACTGAATTCTATGCAAATATTAGTATAGTTCGTAACTTTTATAATATTAACTCTGCAAATAATTGAATAGAATAATTTTGGCTGCGTAGTAGTCAATGATACTATTTTAGCTCCTGCCGCATCTTCATAATATATTTCCTCAGGAATTGCGTTTTCTGGAACTTTAAATCCGACTAAACCGCTTATTGTAACTCCTTCATACATTTTCTCTTTAGGCAAACAATCTGATAATCCAGTGTATACCGAACAACCTTTAAATATTCCTTCATTAGTTTTTAATACAAAGTTGCAAGCTAACGGGATAAAGTAACAAGGCCCGTCGTAGGTTAATGTAAAATTATATAGTATGTAAGTATACCCTTGCAAGTGATTCTCCTCAGCCAAAGCTTTGGCACATATTGGAGTTGCCTTAGTTATATTGATCCACGAAGTGTTAATGAATGCCAATAAATTAACGGTGACGTTTCCATAATAACTCTCATTAGGTGCTTGTAATATTATCGTAACGAAAGAACCACACTCAGGAGGTATAACTACACTATTGTTGAGCTTAATAAAGCTGACACTTTCTATTCCATCTATGATTACAGGCAAGGACTTATGATAAGATGCTACTCTGAAATCAATATAAGAAGTATGTCCGCTCCAAACCTTAAAACAATGCAGACTAGGACCGCACGCGAGAATTTTTAGTTCAGTATCGTTAGTTGTATACTCGAGATGTATAATTGATAAGTACGCAATAGGCTTAGGGAAAGGTACGCAAGACTTAACTCCGCTTGGACAAGAGAATACAATTTCTTCTGGCTTTACTGAATTGGGTATATAAAATTGATATGTTAAATTGATCTCACAGCCTGGACGTAAGGTAACATTTTTTTGCATGGAAGGAGTAATCAATGGAGTGGAATATCCTCTAGAGGTAACTAATTTGAAATCGCAAGGAGTTATTGTAATGCTATGGGAGAAAGGATTGCGCATCTCTATAAAAACGCAAAACTCTTGTTGTTTATCTTGTACACACGCTGATATATTCTTAACTGTTACAGTCATAATATTGCTACTTGAGATTGTTGGCACAGAAGTTGATGTGGTAGTTGTTATCGTAGAAGTAGTTGTCGATGTAGTAGTTATTGACGTTGGGATAGATGTTGGGGTTGACGTAGGAGTGGCTGGACTAGTGTGCATGAAAAACAAGAAACCTATTGCTGCTATTACTACAACAATTATACCTACTACAGCTATCAATAAAGAATTCCTTTGCATGGTAATGTATATTAATGTGAAATATTTAAACTTTTATTTAAAGCTCTATGTCATAAATTTGGGAGAGTAATAAATATCAAGTCTTAACTATATTCGTTAGATAAATTTGATATTAGATAATATAAACTATAAATCTTTATAGTCTCAATTATAATATGTGATATCATATTATTACTTAAGGCTTCTAGTGTTTTGCCTTTAGCATATTATTGTATTAAATTGAGCTAAAAGCCCGTCTACATTTAGATTATAAGGGTAGCAAAAAAGGAAAACGAGTATTGCATAATCTCCCTTGTAAGCTGTAAGTAGGATGTCATAAATTGTATTATAAGATTCGACTAACATCTCTCCTTTATATCCGTCAAAATTAATAACTTCCGAGCTCGAGCACGCAAAATACGATATTTCTCTACATGCTCAACTAATTTAGGGGAATAAACAGGAGAAGTAAAGTTGAATATACATACGCAGACTTTACGCCCATGGCAGTTTAATTCACAAAAGATCAATCTGGTCACGTTCGCTGATAAGTTACACATACAAGTATCAGCAATATATATGTGATGATTTACAATTCTAAGTTAGTAGAATTAAAAGTAAGTTTGATGCAGTCTCTTAGAAAAATTGAACAGATTCATAAAGCACGAGATCTTAAATTTCTCAACATTTAAGTTTTAAATTACTTCGAATGATTATGTAATATGCTTTGTGGATTAGTTCAATAAATCTCATTAGAATGATACAGTAAAAATATGTTCTCTATAGAAAATAATATCTCGCCTAAATAATTTACTATACTACTTCTTGACCTCAAAGCCCTTAGCTCGAC
>Ga0208549_100550_pt1 | contig 15602 bp, 24 predicted proteins | sample BED_host_MetaG_FD_187135 | JGI IMG/M metagenome (GOLD analysis project Ga0208549, IMG submission 187135) | Hot spring microbial mat communities from Yellowstone National Park, Wyoming, USA - BED_host_MetaG (SPAdes) (version 2) | ecosystem: Environmental > Aquatic > Thermal springs > Hot (42-90C)... | reverse complement strand
CACTACTGCTTACACCCAGAGATATTACAGGAGACGTGAAAAACATAGACCTCAAGTCCCCTGCCGATGACAGACTATCTATCAGTTTTTGTGCGTTCTGTATAGAGTTCCAATCGATCTCTTTTGGTTTCCAATCTTTAGGTATGATACCTCTTTCTTCGAACTCGTCCCTCAGCTGTTCATATAATGCCCTTAAGTCGTCATCGTCCTTCAAGTCTGCTGCTAACTTAAGCAAAGTCAGAAAGTCTTGTGCGTCTTTGAACCTATAAGAAGCTGGGGATAAGTATCTATATCTCTCATTGAGCACGTCCTCTATATTGCCTATAGGTTTGGTAAAGAGCTCATCTTTAGGTATATTAAATTCTTGTGAGAACCTATCGGCGAGATAGTCCCTAAGGTTATCGTCTTTTATATTTCTAACGAAGTAAGCTAACGCGTCCTCAACCGTCTCTGGGTCTTTGCCTTGTAGTATCTGCTTCGCTATGTAAACCACATAGTCAGGGTTATCGGGTTTGACTCCTTCATTTATCTGTGTAAGCAAATCGTTGAGCGATATGTCCCTTAGACCCGCAACTGCGTTTGCTTTGTCTAGTGCTATCTGTGACACTTTTGCAATGCCTAAGTCGGAATAATTAGGTGTCGGTCTCGCCATTCCCAGATCGGCTCCTGTGCTACCCCTCGCGTATAAATTGAAGTTATCACTAGCCTCATTCATCATGTGAAGGTCGACAACATGTTCACCACCTCCTATTTTGTCAATGACTAAATTACCTTCAGCTTCAAACCTATCAGTACCTATTGCTTTATTCATCCTGTCTGCTAAATCTTGGGCGATCCTTTGCAGGTCGTTCGGATTATCCGTTCTTATGAACACATCAACGTCTCCCGGTTTTCTCCATTGCCATAACACTTGATCACCTCTCTTTATCAAATATGCGTTCGGGTCACTATCTTTGTCAAGGGTGCCTCCCAGCCTGCTCGCTATATCTTCTAAATACTGTTTCACAGAGTTAGACCCATAAACAATTACGTTTTTATCACCAACCTCATTTTCTAAATAATCTTTGACCGTTTGAGCGAGCATTTTGGTTTGGTCTGGCCCTAGATCTTTCTCTAAGTCTTTGAAACCCAGTTCTATATCATTGGTCGGCTTCAACTCAGATAACGCCGATTTTGTAGATTTTGCTGCATCATACAAATTCTGTAGGAACTCGGCTTCCTTTGGTGTTTTCAATCCGATTGCAGTATCTCTAACGTCGCTGGGGTTGTTGTAAATCCCCGCAACGTTCTTTTCTATATCTTCAATGCTCCTTATATCGTTGAAAATTTCAGATTTACCCGCGCTACCGAACCCTAACTCGCTCTCATCCCCAAGTTTCAGCCTATAAAGTAGTGTCCTATTGCCTAGTTTAATCTTCCAACCGCCTACGAGTTTTTCAATGCCCTCATTATACTTTTCCACCAGGTCTGCAGTATCCTTCAGCAATTGGAGCTGATCATCTGGTATCTTACCTTTTACACTCTTTATGAATTCGTCTGGCTTCAAAACCTGGTCATCTGTTATAATACCCTCTTCTTTTAGGCTCTGTGCCGTGTCCTTATCAAGCGATGAAATAATATCGTTTGAAACTGTGTTGTATTTCTGCCTCAATAAGTCTCCGATTTGCGTAGTCGTTTTTCCCTCTATATCTTCAGGCGTTAACACGCCTTTCGTAATACCTTCGTTTACTAATTCGTTTCCCAGCTTTGCCCCTGCTTCCGACGTGTCTATAGCGTTCCTTACAGCTTCACTTTGTTCCAGAAATGGGACTTTTGAGACGAGTTCACCAGCAGCACCTCCTGCGGCACCTAGCACTCCCGAAAGCAACAACTGTTCAGGGTTCCTAGTGAAAGGTGCAGTAAGGGCTTCGTTAACTGCAGCACCTGCCAACGCTTTACCTCCGGCACCGGCAATTATGTCTCCTACCTTACCGCCTACGTAAGTACCCAGCCTCGCAAGTCCTCCTTCTAAAGCACTACCTGCTGCACCTCCTATGACACCTAACACGCCCCCCTCATTCGCCTCCTGAAGCACTTGCGGTAGCGATTGCCATTTACCCGTTGTCAACTTGGAAATCCCTTCGCCAATACCTACTGACGCGGCTTCACCAATAAGCTCAGCAGGTAACAACTCCGGAGCAACAATCGCAGTAGCTATTGCGGGTAACGCGACTTCTGTTACATCGCCTACAGCCTTAGCGACGTTTTGTCCCCCCGCCCTATTGAACTGCGAAACTGCTTGGCTGAAGTTCTCAAGACCTTTGCCTTGAGCAATGTGAGCCAGCTCCTCTCCCACACCGCCCAATGCCTCAGTACCGTAATAGCCAACTAGCGCAGATCCCTCCGCAATATCGTTAAAGAACTGTTGGAACGGGTTGCTTGCGTTCTGAGGCTTAGTACCGTATGCTGAGGCGTATGCGTTCTGTATCGCGTTATTCGCAGTGGATAATGCACCCGTTATCGCGTTTCCGACGTCTTTTGCAGCATTCGTTATATCGCTACCCAATGAACCGAAGAACGAACCTATTGCAGCAAATGGATTACTCGGTTGAGATTTTGCAGCGTTACCTCTGCTTGCAGCGTTGGCGACTAAACCGAGTGGATTACCAGATGGAAGCGGTGAGGTTTGGAGATTAACCCCCTGGCTTATCATATTATCTATTATTTGCTGTGGGTTCTGCCAGGTAGTTTGTTGAAGTGGCGGTGGCGAAGTACTGACACCTTCTGCGCGCTCTATAGCGCTTAATGTTCTGCCTATTGTTGCTGGCACGGTTTGATGAACAGTAGTCTGTGGCGAAGTGCTGCTAGTTTGCTGCAATGGTGGTGAAGTGCTAACACCTTCAGCGTGCTCTATACCACTTAGTATTCTACCTACCAGTGCACGCGGTGGTGGCGAAGTGTTACTAGTTTCATGCGTTTGTATACTAGGCGGCAGCATCAATGGTATTCCATGATGCGGTTGTGTTATTGTTATGCCTACTGGACGATTACTTTCTTGTTGTTCCTGTCTTATGACAGGCGATGGGACTATGTGAATATCACTTGGTAATCGTACTGGCGTCCCAACCGGTGTTCTTACCGGCGTCCCACGTTCGTTACTTTCGTTTTGTTCTTGGTTACCGACAGGCGATGGAACTATATGAAGTCTTAGTGGGTTTACTATACGTATTGGCGGATTAACGATTGGCTCTGGTCTATGTATGGGTGGTAACATTAATGGCTTCCCACGAGTTGGTTGAGTTATTGTTATACCTACTGGACGTTTTTCATTACTTTCGTGCTGTTCTTGTCTTATTTTGGGTGATGGAAGTATATGAATGTCATTTGGTAGATGCACTGGAGTTCCAACTGGTGTTCTTACTGGAGTCCCATGGGGTGGTTCATGTTCTTGCCTATTTTCATAAGGTCTTATGATAGGTAATGGGAGTATATGAATCCCTGGTGGATTTATTATTGGTTCACGTCTCGGTGGGTTTGGTCTATGTTCTGGGTGCCACTCTGGAATAATAGGATGGAAAATTCTCCACTCTGGATGCCATTCTGTTATGATAGGGTGAAAAATCAGCCTTCTTCTCCACTCCTCATTAGCAGCAGCCTCTCTAGCCTGTGTCTGTTCAGGCGTAGCAGCTTCGATGTACGTAAAATGCGGTCTGTAAATCATCTCATAACACCTTGCAGAAGTTTCATTACGTCATCTGCGTTTTTCGCTTCTTTCAATGCCTTTTTTATTTCACTCACTTGACTCGGTGACAGGTAAAACATCGTGTCGGTATACGGTCTGCCGTTGTACTCTTCCCTTAATTTGAGCTTATCTCCCTCAATCTTAATCTTGACTGTGTAACCATTATTATAGTGTATTTCCACTCCGTTCTCTACTTTTCTGAATGTCATTAAAAAGAAGTATGAGGTAAAGTTAAAAAATAAAAAATCGCTTGTATAGGGTTTATATATCCCGCCTTCAATATTAAATTGAGAGAGGGGCCAAAGAAATGAATTTAGAGGAAATAGATTTAACGGAAATGCCTGAAACCGAATCCCAAAAACAAAAATTAATCGATTCTTTGAGGGAGTTGGATATAGACTTTGAAAAAGGAGAGGACTCAGTAAGGATAAAGGGCTTAGCAGGTTTTGTGTGTTGTGGAAATATAGTTGTCTATCAAATTCCTGATAGAAAAATTGTATTTGAAGAATTGGGGGATGCCAATAGAATTATTTTAAATTCAACAGATGAAACAAAACCAGGAATAAAACAAATTCTTCTTGATAAGTCTGTGTACGCCCGCTACGACTTTCCATATCTTATTATTCAATTCTAATTAAAGGAGTAATAAGAGACAAATGAACCCGATATGGTATTTGGTTATTGCAGGTGTTATTTTAGAATTGGGGTTTTGGTATTATCTAGAGCATTTAAGGCATGAATTAAAGTGAACTCGGTTTACCCATAAAGTTTTTTAACCTATAATGTCCTAGATTTATTTAGAAGACCCATACACGCACCTCCCCCGGTTTGTGGCGAAATGGGTATCGGGGTCAGCCCGGTACCCCTAAATTACATGCACCCTCTCTTACTAGGGGTGCCGGGGGTTAAGGTACCCTATGGAGTACCGATGTACCCCCCTTTCCTTCTTCTGTTAATCCTATTTTGACGTGGGATTTTTTGTTTGTAGTAGTTAACTCTCACGTTAATGGCGATAGTATTAATAAAATGTTAATCCTGGGGGGTGAAACCACTCCAGATAATTTTTAAGACGCCGAAAGATATTTAACATTTTGTTAATCCTAATTTTACATTTATGAGCGTCAAAGAAAAGATGAGCCTAGTTCAGTTAATTTTGGTCTACCTTTCAAACCGTGGTTGCTTAACACTTGAAGAACTGGAAAGATACACAGACGCGAAACGAAATGTACTCTTAGTCACGCTGACGAGACTCCATAAACGCGGACTTATTTATAGGAAGTGGAGACATATAGCAGGGCGTAAGTATAGAGAATACTGTCTGAAGTACAGAGACGAAATCCTAGGATGATGTGTAGTACAAAGTTTTACTTAGTAAAACTTAAATACCACAAAGTATAAATTTTATAATAGTGGGTAGATATGTCGGAAATAACCCATATAACCGTAAAGTTAGATAAAAAAATGAAAGAACTTTTTTCACGTCTATGTGAGGAAGAAGGGATAGATATAAGTCAAGGTGTAAGGGAAATCATAGCTGAGGTCATAGCCAGAGGATACATAGATAAGGAAAGGAAGGAAAGGCTTCAAAAAATTAAGAGGGGTGAAGGCGCATGAAAGTGTTGATGAAAAGAGAAAAATTACCAATCGTGAAGCCTTTTGACGAAGTAGTTGTAGAAATATTACAGGCCCCAAAGTCTGTTGAAAGAGAGGTAACATTAAAAGATGGTACTGTGAAGAAGATTGAAGACTACAGTATTATCGTAAAGCCGATAAGCGGAAAGTTTGAGAGTGCTACGGAGAAAATTGTTACGAAGACTGAAGATGGTGATGAAGTCGTAAAACCGAAGAAATATGACGCCCAAGAGTTAGGAGAAAAAGTGATTATGAAGTTAACACCTAGAGCATTTGAAGTGTTATATAATGCATGGCAAGAGAAAGAGATTGTCGAGGGTATGAAACTGAAAATCAAGGTAACTAAAAAACAGAACAAAACGTTTTTCGATGAGATACTAGTGTTAGATGAAGAGACAGAAAAAGAGGAAGAAACAGAAGAAAAGACGGAAGAGGAAAGGAGTGAAACAAAAAAGATTAAGCCAAAACTAAAGGGATAACATAATGAAACGTGAGGAGTACATTAAGGACTTGCTCGAACACCCCGAAAAATATCACCATGGAATAATATGGTATATTAATGTTCTGAGGTTTGGTAATAGGAAGTACAGTTTAGGGTACTGTACTTACGGAAAAGGTATAGCGTTTATCAACGACGACCCCCTAGCACCTTTAGTTATTGACGACATTATTATTCAGCCAGCTCTTGGCGACGGTACCCCTGCAATGTGTTCAGACGCTAAATGGTGCTTTAATGCCAGATGCCCCTTAAATGACGTAAAAGGCAAAAAGAGACAACAGTTAAAGGAAAATATCGAAGAGATTGAGAAGAAATTAGAGGAACTCGGCCTCGGTTTCGATAAAGCTAAATGCGAACGTATAGCTTTTGAAAAACCGGTTATCGAGTTGAGACGATGCAAATGAATAAGAACAGTTGGGATTACATTAAACATTTGTTGGCTTTAGCTCACTGTGGACGCAATTCAAGGTGTTACAAGGTCGATATTGAAGACAGGCAAATGATAGTTGCATTTATGAAAGACTATTACGGCCTTTATTCTACGATATTCGTATCGCTAAATGGTTCACCACCTAAAGCTTACGCGATACTAAAGGTTTGTTTTGGTAAAGAATTCAAACTGATTAAAGAGGACGGTGAATTAAAGGCGTTTTATCGTTCAGGAAAAAACGGTGACGAGATAGATATCAACATTATAAAGATACTATATCTCGATTTAACGCATTATAGGACTATAAGACAGGGCTTTACGATTGGTAATATTTCTTTTATAGACGGGTCAACGCCAGTTGTTACGCTCAGTTTAAAGGAGTTACTCTCAAGAAAAGACGTTATTATAATGAACGCTGAGGCGGTACAATTGTGAGGAGGTATAAATATGATAGTGAGTGTGTTAACTCCATGATTGAAATAGAGATAAATGATGAAGATACTTACGCAATGATTGACGACGGCATAGTTTACATCGTACCGAATTACAGGTATCTCAAAGATGGAAAGGAAACAACATATCCGATAACTGAAGGGACGTTCAAGCGAGGGGGAGAATGTACATCGATAAGGAGAGAAAAAGAGAAATTTAACGAGTTTGTCAGGGAAATTTTAGCAAAGCATACAGTGGAAAAACCTCTTCAAGAGTGGGTGATGAAGGAGTTCTCGGGACAATGGGAAGAACTAAAAAAAGACCCTATTGGATGGTTTTTAAAACAATCGGAAAAATGGCATATAGGTGATGACGAGGTGAAGTTATTGACGTTAATAGCGATTAAGTCCGCCTTCTACGATGGATTACCTAAGATAGGGGTATTAGTTCTTGGCTCCTCAGGAGCGGGAAAATCATCAGCCGTTAAGAGTATTGTTAATATGTTTGCACTTAAAGAAGGTTACGGAGCTGTGTTATGGGTATCGAATTTGACGCGAAAAGCACTTAGCTATTTAGCGTTTGATAATAACGGGAAATTATTGAAGAACAGGTGTTTATTCATTGTCGAAACTATTGACATTGACGCATTAAAAGAGCTTAGTCTTTTGATGACTGAAGGTAGGCTGGCCAATTTAACCGCAAAGAGTACAGATGATAAGTTAGGAAGCAGTTACGGTATAGTAGATTACCCACCTAGTGTTGTTTCTACCGCAGTAAATATTGACTACAACAATGACCAAGTCACGCAAATCATGAGCCGTTTCTTAACGGTTGCTTTAGACTTGGAAAGAGGAGACGTGGAAAAGATATATGAGAAGATAGCAGAGAGGGGCGATGTAGCGTTTGAATATGACCCCGTAACGAAATACTTGGCTATCGCATGGATGTACTATACACCTAGAAGCGTAAAGTTACCCAAAGAAATAGCGATGAAATTCAAGGAAGTAATAACGGAGTACAATCAGTACGCATTTCGTGTTTATGAGCAAGGCCTAAAAGTTATGAAGATATTCGCGTCTTTGTTAGGGAAAGAAGTGGTAGATGAGGAGGTTTACTCACTCTTCTCTCAAAAACTGTTGAGGTACTTTCTAGTGTCGGCGGTAGGGCTAACGAGTGTAGAACTGAAAGCGTTACAAGCTACCAGTACTGAATTCGAAGAAACGAAGACTATAGCAATGAGATTAAAAGTCGACACGGAAACTGCGAAAGCATGGTTGTTTAACTTAACGAGGAAAGGGCTGGTAGACCTTGATAAAGATAAAGCTGGCAGAAACAGGTGGAAACGCAACGAATTCGGGCAAAAAGTCTTAGACTTAATCGTTAACGGTTACAAAGAAGAGAAGGACGGTAACGGCGATTTGACATTTGCAGGGAATATGGCCGACATTTATAAAGATTTGAAGGGGAAGCAGTTCACAATCAGCGAATTTTATGGCATACTCGGTGAGGAGGTTGCAGAGAAGATTTTGAAATGGGCTGAAGAAAGGGGCTTAGTGAATCACAAGACGGTAGGAGGTGAGGAATATGTCGAGTTCCTGTAAAGATTTTGACGGAGTAACTGTAAACGAAAAAACAATAGAAAAAGCCAAAGAGTGTTTACGTTTAGCGTTCCTTTACATCGATAGAACTGTAGACCCACCAATATTTCGATACATTGAACCCGATGACAGCTACGAGATAATAGGGTGGAAAAAGGAAAAAGGCAAAATTTACTACGTTGTGAGACTCAAAGGTGGCAAAGTGATACTGGTCGACGAACTTGAATTAAAACACATAGATAGTTTATTAAAAGTTAAGAAGAAGTTTTCAAAGTAATACGGACATCTAATTTTTTGAAGTTTTCTAGTGTAAATTTGTATTTTTTATACACCCTTGCTAATTTTTTCTGGAGTAGGTCTACTTTAAACTTTTTGGGGGTTAAGGGGGCGGAAGTCCCCCTCCGTAAGGTGGGGGATGGATAGCCCCCTTACAGAAACCTTTTATAGTTATCAAAAAATAGATATAACTATGCGGTACAGATTGGACAGAGAATCGCATTCAGTTTACGCTCTTTATTACCACTATGTCCAAGTGGTGAAGTACCGCAGGAAGGTGTTCGATAATGAAGAGATTATAAACTTCTTGAAGGAACAAATTCAAGAAATAAGCGAAACGTTCGAGGTTGAGGTCATAGACATAGGGGTAGATAAAGATCACTTCCACATGTTATTCAAGGCGAAACCAACCTTGAATATACCCAGATATATAAACGCGATCAAGACGATCACGTCTAGGGAAATACAGAGAAAATTTCCTCAAGTAAAGGAAAAACTGTGGAAAGGACACTTCTGGTCACCTTCCTACTTCTTAGCTACAAGTGGACAAGTAACACTAGAGGTGCTGAAAAAATATGTGGAGAGCCAAGGGAAAGAATAACAAGATCCAGCTATCATTCAAGTACAAGGTTTACCCAACTAAGGAAGTAGAGGAAAAACTCCTCAAGGTGATGCAGGTTGAGGCTAAAGTGTACAATGCGTTGCTAGACGCAGTGAATAACGCAAGGAAAGAAGGGAAAAGGATAACACCTAAGGACACCCAGGACATGTTGAAAGACTTGAAGATAGAAGGGAAGGAACTAGTTTACTCCAAGGTTCTTCAAATGGTGAACAATCAATTGTGGTACAACATTAACTCTCTTCACGAACTGAAGAAGAGAGGGAAGAAAGTGGGGAAACTGAGGTACAAGAAGATCATGAAGATCATAAACTACAATCAATCTGGTTTCAAGGTGGTCGGGGATAAACTAATTCTCTCAAAGATAGGGGAGATGAAAGTACTCTTCCACAGACCGTTAGAAGGCGAGGTAAAAGGGGTAATACTAAAGAAGAGTGCTAAAGGATGGTATGCTATCTTCCAAGTTGAGGTCGAGAAGAGACCTCTCGAAAGAACTGGGAAAGTAGTTGGGATAGATCTAGGAGCGGAGAAACTCGTAACTACTTCTGACGGCGTAGTGATAGAGAATCCTAAGGTCTTTGATAAGGTAGAGAGGAGGATAAAGATTTTACAAAAATCATTATCAAGGAAAAAGAAGGGATCTAGAAACTACGGGAAGGTTAGGGAAAAATTAGCCAAGATACACGAGTATGTGAAGAATCTCATGAACGATCATATTCACAAGGTAACTTCGTGGCTCGTAGAACAGTATGATGAGATATGCGTGGAAGATCTCGATGTGAAGGAGATGGTTGAGGACAGTGAGAGCAAAGTTTTGAGAAAGCATATTCTCCACTCTAACTTCTCCAAGTTCATGAGCCACCTCTCCTACAAGGCTAGTAGAGCTGGTAGGAGGGTGGTGAAAGTAGACCCAAGGAATACTTCAAAAACATGTGCTAGATGCGGATACGTTAAGAAGGATTTGACGTTGGTTGACCGTGTGTTTGTATGCCCAAAGTGCGGTTGGGTCGCTGATCGTGATTATAACGCTTCTCTAAATATTCTTCGTGCGGGGTCGGGACTGCCCTTAGAGCCTGTGGACAAGAAACCTCTGCTATACATCCCCTTCTCAGAGGGGGTGTATAGTAAGTTTCCTGGAAGAAGCAGGAAATCCTCACCGCGAGGTGGGGATGCCCCGTCCGTTAGGGCGGGGTAGTTCACACTTTTGTAGATGGAGTTTAAACTACACCTCATTTTTTGACACTTTCTAGTAAAAAACAGTGACCACTTGGAAAATTACAAAATGTCTAAAGTCTCACTAATTTATACAAGAGATACCCCCATTTTGGGGGTATGTCTAGAATAAATTAGTGAGACCTGAGAAATTTACAGGGGATACCTATTCCAGAAAAAGTTTCTAGTAAAGATTAGTGAGCACTTATACAATTTCTAAATCTCCAACTGCTCACTAATTTATTCTAGACACTGTTAATCCTGGGGGGTATCTGTATTACTGGTAAGTGTGTATTACCCCGTTACCGGATACACCCCCAAACCGGCAGTTTCTTGTAAAAAACAGTGAACAGTTATACAATTACAAATTTTCCAAAGTCTCACTAATCTTTACTAGAAAGTGTCACTTTGGGGGTGTGTCGAGTTTGTTGTACTTTGTTGTACAAAACTAATACACCCCCAAAACAAGAGTTTCAAGTAAAAATTAGTGACCGCCGGGAAAATATGTAAATTTCTCAACTCTCACTGTTTTTTACAAGAAACTTTTTCCGGAATAGGTGTCGGGAATATTATAAAAAAGTACAACCGAAGCTAGCTGATGTAATTACTCAGTAAAATTTAAATATAACAAAGTACAAAGCTATAATCAGGGGTTACAAATGGCGGAACCCAAAATTGAAAAAAAGGAATTCCTGGAAGAAGAGATCGATATTAATTTTTTTATTCAATTCGTGGAAGTCGAAGGAAACTATAACGAATATTATAAATTATATGGAAGAATAAAGGATGCTAAAAGTGAAGATGAAATCAGCTTCAGCTACTTAAACCCTGAAGAGATGAAACTCAGAAAAATATTAGAGCAAATCGAAAAGCTATACGATGTATATAAGAACGCCGGGAACCAAAAGCTGGCAGAGGGCGCAAAGGAAGAGATATTAAAGCTAATAGCATTGGTTATATGGAACATAAATCACTGAGGTGAGAAAAATGCCCACATACTTAGCTAACGCGTTTAGCCCCTCAATGTTGGCGTTATTGCCTTTAGATGTGGAGTTTTCACCTGTTAACGAACAGGAATTTTGTGAAGCTGTAAACGGGAATCCAGTAAACGCTGTAGGACATCAAAGTACAGTTGATCTAATAAATCAGTTATGCGGTTCCAGTTTGAAGGCGAATAGGATTAACATCACTGTGGATATAGGCGATGAGATATACATAATAATGCTGGCAACAAGGTTAGAAGAGGGCAAAGTCTTAAGCAAAGAAGAAATAATGAAAATGTACCAGGAGGGAAAAGTGAAGTTCATAAAAGCGAAAATTTACGGTGCCGTTTTAGAACAACTGACTAGTTGTGAAAATATCTGCAATGAAGCAGAATATGATACCTTAGCGCACAAGGCAAAGAGAGGGTGAGGAGAAATGAGTGAGAGTTTATACGTATACGCTACTAAAATTAACTATATACTAGTTGACGGTGAGTTTCATGTTTACTTTAACGTTAGGGGAAAGGAGTACGTAATTTACCGCGTTGACGATGGTGCAATTTGGTTAGAAGGTGATGATTTAGTTAAATGCAAGCTCAAATCTTTCATTACTGACGACAAAATAATGACTGTCATTAGCGAAGGTGAGTGTAAACTTGAAGGGTGGACTCTATGGAAGAAGGAAAAGGGGTGAATGAGATGAAAGCTCACGTGGAATATATTAGACTGCCAAAAAAATACAACAGTGCTAATTGGGGAATGGACATGATTTCGTTTAGAATACCCCCTGAGCTTAACACTAAGCTAGAAAGGATAGCTCAAAAAAAGAAGATAACAAAAAGTGAGCTGATTAGAATGGCTATTGCGAAATATTTGCAGGAGGCTGAGGAGAATGACTGAAATTGCTTTTTATAAATGCCCGTTTTGCGGATTTAGGGCCGCTAAGTTATGCGGAGTAAAAGAGCATGTGCGCAGAAAGCATCTGCTAAATGTACTTACTAAATGTCCAGCTTGCGGAAGACAATACAACAACGTGTACAATCATTTCTATATGCACGCGTACAGCGATTCTCAGCATCTAGTCTTATGTTACCTTTTTACGAAGTATAAGCTCCTTAATTCTGCGAAACAAAAAGTAAAAAAACTCTTAGCTTCTGAAGGATGAACCCTTTTTCACGTTACGATTGGGAGTTTTAAACTTCTGTTTGAGAGTAATAAATGAGGGAAAGCGAAATGAAAGATAAGAGAAAGTTAATCCAAACTCATAAAAGTCAAATTCAATTTTTTACAACCTATTATAACACAAATGGGGTGACAAACAATGACGAGGTCATACCCCAAAACGACTGACACTCAGTATATTGAAATACTAGAGTGTTTGAACGAAGCGAAAGTTAATCTGGAAAATGCAAAAGATTCTATCAGAGATAGAATTAAGGAATTCAGTGAGATCAAGGAATATTTAAGTAATGAATTAATAACAGACGAATTTGAAAAACTGGATTCTATCAAACATAGATTGGAAGGTCTCAAAGAAATGATAGAAGAGATAGAGAACATTATCCTAGACCTCCAAGACCCGTAGGTGACCCGCATGAAGTATTTATGGCAAGTTGTTATGAAAAAATTACAGAAAGATGAATTAAACGAGAAGGAAATGAGAGATTTAATTGATTATTTAAACGTCCTTAAAGAGGAACTAAAGAAGCTGAGAATTATACTGTATAGCCCATTTGGATATATTGTTGATTTCAACGTAGTATTCAAAGATCCTTGGTATTGTTCAGAAGTTCATCTACGGCTTTTAAATGGCGAACATGGGCTTTTATATCTAGACAGTTTCATATGGAGGATATTCACAAATCAAATAGAAGTAAAGCCTTTCATAAGCGAGGTGACCCATCCATGATTTTCAATTCATCTGTGGTGCAAAAATACATTTTGAATGGTGCTAAAGTAGTCGCGACAATCAGGAAGTCTAACTATTACAAGTTAGGTCAGAGGATCGTAATGAAAGTTGGAGATAAGAGATTTTATGGTAGGGTCGTAGCAACAAAACCCATTACGCTTTTCACATTAAGTGAGCATGTCGACTATAGCGGATTTCAAAGCGTTGAAGAATGGATAGCGGAAGCTGAGAAGCTTCATAAAGGCAGAATAGACCCCAACAAATTCGAAATAATTGTGGTTGAGGTGGATCATAAATGAAGGTCGCAATATGGGTCTCAAAGGAGAAAATGTTACCAGCCCAAGAGAAGCTATTGAAAGAAGCTGGCTATAATATAATAATATATAATAAAGGAATATACAATGTTGAGGACTTTCTAGACGAGATAAAGAATTTCAATGATAAAATGTACGAAAGAGTTCTACTAATTCCTGTGGTACCTGAGTCCGTCAAAATGAGGCTCCTTGAAGAGATCAGGAACCGTGGACTTAAGTTCGAGGTCGTAGAGCCAGTAATGAGAGACCTGGGCAGATATGACAACGAGGTATTATGTAAAGCACTGGTGCTTGAGAACGCAGACAGCAGGGTTATGGTGAAACTTAAGGACGGCACGTGCAAGGTGTACGAATTCATGCAATTCAAACGTCTGGTTGAGTACGTGAAACGCTACGACGAGACATGGTCGTTATCTACTTCTTCATCACCGACATTAAATGAGAATTTCTGATAGGGTGGTGAAAGTGGAAGAAGATTGGGAGGAAGAGCTAGACAACATACAGGACGAAATCGATGAGATCTGCAGTAGAGCGACAAGCTGTGAGGATTGTCCATGGGAGGTATGCGGGGATCTGTGCGAAATTATTTGCGAGGATGAGGAAGAGGAATTGGAAGAGGACATGGAGGATCTCTATGAGGACTAGCCCAAATGGGTGAAGATGTATAGTCCCTTTAATGAGAAAAAACTCTATTAGCACATTATTTTATTAATCTCTTTGAGAAGTTTATACATATGAGGATTGTTGAAGATAAGAACGGAGAAAGGTTTCTGGAGATTGAGAACAAGGAAGATTTTAGGAAATTTAAGGAGGATTTATTAAAGAGGGCTAAGGAAAAGGCTAATGCCCGTAAACCTTCTTATGAGACCCAACCTCCCAAATGAAAACTATGCAATTTTACTGTTAAAAAAAGTGTGACTTAAGGAGAATGTCAATGTTCATTATCTTCATTTAATAATTGCGATGCTAAAAGCGTTATTTCTTTAATTTTATTTTTGAAATCTTCCGTAACTTTCTCGTTTTCTTTGATTTGATATAATGTCATCATAAGATCCGTAAAAGTATATATGCTTAGATAGTTTATTTTAGAGACAAGGATTGATATTAGTTCCTTTTCCCTATCATTTTCAGGCTCATATACAATCAATTTCGCTAAAGCTTTTGCCTTAAACTCATCTAATTCTTTCATTCAACTATCACCTCATCTTTACTTATCATAATTCTTTTTCCATCAAGCATTATAATATCGTAATACTTTCCATTAATTTTTACGCTATTTTCTGATTTAATTTCCTGCAGCCCGCTGTCAGAGACAATATAATATTTTACATTTATTTCTCTTTTCCTAGAACTCTGATAATCATATACTTCTTTTAAGATTCTCCCCCTGAGATTCATAATATCTTCTTCTTTTGCATATGCTTTTCTATGCTTATTTTTTCTACTGTCGTTGTTTTCCCATTTCACGTTTATAAATTCCCAAAGGGGTTTTTGGGATTTGTTGTCGATATCTATAATGAGTTTTATAACTTTTTCGTGTTGACCATAAGTTCCGTAAGTATCGTATTTATAAACCAAAAAATTATAGTTTTTACTTTCATTTTTGATTTCTTCTGTCATTTTTTCACCCCTAATTATAATTATGTAAAAACTAGTATTTAAACTTTTTGGTCAACTGGTTAGGAAAAAGAAAAGGAAGAATACCAGAGAAGCTGCTGCAAATAATACACAATTAGTTTGCTAACTGATTAGTAGAAAAGTTTAAATATCAGTTTGCACAATAGTTTATTTAGGGGTGAAAAACAGATGAGTGAAAAGCCCCAAACTTCAAACCAAACCCAAGCCAAACTCAAACCAATAGTCGTGTCATTCGAATACAGACGAACAGGAATGGGTGGCTTTGACGATACAGTACTAATTTCATTTAAGAGTGGCAAGGTGATAAGTTCAAGGTTGCACACGACAAAATCTGGAAGT
>Ga0208549_100547_pt1 | contig 15647 bp, 11 predicted proteins | sample BED_host_MetaG_FD_187135 | JGI IMG/M metagenome (GOLD analysis project Ga0208549, IMG submission 187135) | Hot spring microbial mat communities from Yellowstone National Park, Wyoming, USA - BED_host_MetaG (SPAdes) (version 2) | ecosystem: Environmental > Aquatic > Thermal springs > Hot (42-90C)... | reverse complement strand
TTGGATCATAAAACCAAAGTATACGAGATAATTTCACAAAATCGCTACGAAAATGGAATAGGAAAGATAGTTGGTTCTTTGCCTACTCCGGATAAAGTGAGAGAAGAAATGGAAAAGCATTTTAAAGCTTCTACTAAGAGAAACTCTATTAGAATAATACTAGTTGAAGATTATGGTGATTATAAAATTTTCTTACAAATACCAGATGGAAAATCAAAGTATGATTTTTACGTTTGGCGCGCTTTGTTTGAAGGTAGTAAAATAAAGGATGATGATATAAAAGTTCCCATGCACAATAACTTAGCAGAATATTATACTAAACTAAAGTCTAAACCTGAGATAGAAAAGGATTTGATAAAGGCTGTTATAAAATTGATAATTCACAGATGGGATGTTCCTGAAATATTTCATATTATTTTAATAATCTTAATGTGGAATTAAAAATAGAAATTGGAAAATTTTTGGCAACGCTTAAATGGATAGTGCTTCAAGAAGACATAAATTATCCGACAAAAGAAAAAAAGATGGGTTCAAAATATGCTTTAGCAGTTTATGCTCTTTTAGAAGTAGGATTTACAATGAAAGAAGTTAGGCGCGTGATTAAGTTTAGCTGAATATAATTAATTATTAACTCCAAAGTAAGATGAATACTATAATTGAAGCAAATAAAATATTAATTTCTTAAATGAGAAGAATATTTTTATAATAACGTTTTAATAAATCAAATTTCATTAAGGCTATTTGAATTTATATTTGAATTTAGCGAATTATTTAACAGAGTTGATTTTAACTAATACGTTGGGTTCCTCTGAAGACTTAAATAGATTTTTGCATAATAGTTAGTTAAAGAATGGTAAAGTGTCCCAATTGCGGAGCTGAGGTAAGGGCTATATCAAAAGAGTGGAATTATGGTATTTTCCACGTTAAAAGATATGATTGTTCCAACTGTAAAACATGGTTTAGAGAATACTATTAAAGGACAAGGTAAGCTTTGTTCTAATGCCTGTTAAAGGAAAAGGTGTAAGAAAAGTTAGTAAAGCATAGTTAATTTTTTAATTCTTATATTGAAATAATAAGTTAGCAAGGTATACCAACAGTTTAAAACACCTGTTAAAGTCTTTATCAAGACATCAGAATTTTGGTATTCTTTTCCGCAAAACTCATCATCTTATAATGAACCTTTTCAATATGTACAGCTGTTAAATGTTTTGTAGGAACGTATTAACTACTCTGGTGAATTGTATGGTATGTGATTTCTTTGTAATACCAGCCTGAATGTTAGCTCTAAGTATAATCAAATAATTCCTAACCTTTTTTCGAATTCTTTAATTTTTTGCTTTGTTTCATACAGTTCTTTTATTTCTTTCCAGGACAAAATACGAAAAGCATCTTTTATTTCATGAAAAGATCCTTCAATCCAATTTTTGCTTCCTGAATTTGCTCTTCGGTAGTTACTAATACTGGAATCGAATTCCATAAATCATATGCATGCTTTAATTTATTTAATGCCTCAAATATATTTCCTCCAATCTGAATTTCAAAAGCTACATATGGTACACTTTTAGGAGTTTTCTTCCATATTACGTCCAATTTTCTGTCTTCTATATTAAATTCAGTATCTGGGTATCTATTTTGAAATTCTCCAATTTGATAGATAACTTGCTTTAACATCTCATGATCAGGCTTTTCTAAGGGTACTTTTGTATTTCTGCTTTTAAAAACTTCAATTGCCTTAATAACAAGTGGATATTGCTGATTATTTTCATCATAAACCATAACGGACCATCGATCATATTTCTGTTTGAAAATTTTAATGCCCAAAAGTTTCAAATCTTCCTTAGTGAGAGGGGACAATTCATCAAGCAACTCCCTATCAAATTTATTCGAAGGGAATAAAGGTGCTAACTTTATTTGCCAAGGATAACCTGTAGGATTCTTCTTCCAATATTTTATAGTCTTATCATATTTCCTTTTTTCCTTAAGTTTGCAGAGAAACCATATACCTCTCGTACCTCTGAATTCCCCATAAAGTAGAATATAATCGCCAACGTTAAGCTTTTCCCATCTTCGCTTATTATTTTTTGGTTTATCGTCAGGAAAGCCCCATAGTCCTTCGGCAAATAAAGATTCAACATGTTCATGAGTGAAGCTTGAAATATTAACAATTGCAACGTTCATTATTATGAATTATTCAACGTATTTTTTAAATATAATTATGCCTATAAAGGTATTCCTTACAACTTCGCGTATTGATATTTTCTTTACTTTGAGCGGAATTACTACAAGTGAAGGTGCATTGGTAATCTCTGTACTTGAAATAAAAGTATTGACTGAATATCTTTGTTAGCGTAAACATTTACCTTTATTCTTTTTAAGTGATATTTGATATTTTATGATACAAAAATTTTGAATAACAAAACTTTAAGTTCTATAAAAATATTGTTTATATACAAACTCATGTCTCAAAATTCAATCAAATACCCTAAAATAAAAGAGGAAGATATTCTAGAAGGACATTTTTGGCCTGAACGGATAAGAGTTCTACAATGTAGAAATGTTGGTGCTTACATTGAAATTGATGGTGTTGGTTTGAATACAGGGCGTTTTTATTCAAACATATTAACCGTAGCTGATTTAGAAAAGATACGCTTAGTTAAACTAAAAGAGAAAGATTTTTTATGTGATTCAGAATCCTTCTTCCTAGTTATCGAAGGAAAAAGAATTCGTCTTGCTCATCAATTTGATCCCCTTTATGCAGTTAATGTCTCACAGATAGATCCATTACCCCATCAAATAGATGCAGTATATTTCCATATATTGAAACAACCGAAAATTAGGTTTCTTTTAGCTGATGATCCAGGCGCTGGTAAAACCATCATGGCTGGTCTTTTGCTTAAGGAATTAAAGCAAAGGGGACTTGTTAACAGAGTCCTAATAGTTATTCCAGGTCATTTAAAGGATCAATGGATCAGAGAAATGAAGGAAAAATTTGGTGAGACCTTCAAAGTTATAGACAGAGCTGTAATGGAAGCATCATGGGGTAGAAATGTATGGCTTGAAGAAAACCAAGTTATAACTTCTATGGATTTTGCTAAGCAGGAAGACGTAATGTTAAGCTTGGCTGAAGCTGCTTGGGATTTAGTTATAGTTGATGAAGCTCATAAACTTGCAGCCTATGAGTATGGTACAGGAAAGATAACGAAGACTCAAAGATATAAGCTCGGAGAACGCCTATCCAAGAATTCTAATTTTCTTTTGTTCCTCACGGCCATTCCTCATAGGGGTGATCCAAGTAACTTTCGATTATTCTTAGACTTACTTGAGCCGGGTTTTTTCGCAACGAATGAAATACTTATGGAAGCAACAAAGAACAGAGAAAATCCTTTATTTTTGAGGAGATTAAAAGAGGACTTAAAAACATTTGATGGCACACCGCTATTTCCTCCAAGAAAAGTTAAAACAATCAAATATAGGCTAAGTCCTGATGAAAAAAGGTTGTATAATGCTGTAACTGAATATGTAGAAAAATATTATAATAAAGCTTTAGAGATCAAAGAAGAAAGAAGAAGGAGAAACATTACTTTTGCTCTGCTAATTCTTCAAAGACGTTTAGCTTCAAGTGTTAGAGCTGTTAGAAAATCCTTGGAAAGAAGAAAGAGTAAACTTGAAGAATTATTAAAGCAAGGTGAACTCATCCAAGAAGTTGGCTATGTTAGTGAAGAAGTTCTTGAAGATATGCCTGAAATTGAGAGATGGGAAAGAGAGGAGGAGCTTTTAGAGAAGCTAACATCATCAAGAACACTTGAAGAGTTAAAAGAAGAAATAGATAAGCTTGAAGTGCTTATTCAATTGGCTAAAGAGGTTGAGAAAAAGGAAATAGAAACAAAGCTTAATGAATTAAGAAACGTCATGGAAACTGAAAAGCTTAAAGAGAAAGGGGAAAAGTTATTAATATTTACTGAATCTAAAGACACTCTCGATTATCTAGTCGAAAAGTTCCGTGAATGGGGATTCACTGTAACTTATATTCATGGTGGAATGAATCTTGATAAGAGGATACAGGCGGAGCATGAATTTAGGGAAAAAGCACAAATAATGGTTTCTACTGAAGCTGGTGGAGAAGGTATTAATCTTCAATTCTGTTGGCTCATGGTTAATTACGATATTCCTTGGAATCCAAATAGGCTTGAGCAAAGAATGGGAAGAATACATAGATATGGGCAGCAATATGAAGTTCATATCTACAACCTAGTAGCCACGGATACGAAAGAAGGCATGATTCTTGAGAAGCTCTTAACAAAGCTTGAAATTATAGGAGAACAAGTAGGCAAGGTTTTCGATGTTATCGGTGATGTGATTTCTGCTTATCTACCTACTGGAAAAACTCTTCAAGATCTTATAATTGAAGCTATTACCAATAGAAGATCTCTCGATGAAATATTGCAAGATTTTGAAAGGATACCTGATGAAGAAGCAATAAAGAGGGCTAGAGAAGCATCACTAGAAGGGATCGCAACAAGATACATAGACTTCAGCCGTATTCTCGGCGAAATGAGGGTCGCTAAAGAAAACCGTTTAGTGCCTGAATATATTGAAAAGTTCTTTTTAAAGGCTGCTGAAAAACTTGGAGTTAAAGTTGAGTTAAGAAAAGATGGCTTTTGGAGAATATCAAACGTCCCAAATGAACTTAGGAATTTATCTTATGATTTTAAGAATAGATATGGAGTAGTTTTTAAAGAATATGGAAAGTTCTCATTCGATAAAGAGAAGGCTTTCAAAGGACAAGCAGAGTTTGTAGCCCCAGGACATCCTCTTTTAGAAGCTATTATAGAGAAAATTTTTGAAAAATATAGTGGTGAACTTGAAAGGGGAGCTACATTTACTGATCCATCTGGAATACTAGATGGATTTATTTGGTTTCTAGAGGGGCAGATAAATGATGGAAATGGTCAAGTTGCAGGAAAAAGAATATTTGCATTATACCAAGATATTCAAACTAACCATATTAAACAAGTGTCGCCATCAATACTTTGGGATCTAAAACCAGTTAACCCTACTTTACTTAAACTCATTAACCTTCCTGTAATGAATGAAAATGCTATAATAACCTTCGCCGTCGAAAATATACTAACAAAATATCTCGATGAAATAAAAAGACAAAGAGAGCATGATGCTGAGATAAAGAGGAAATATGGCTTAAGATCACTTCAAGAACTTATATTGCGTTCTGAAGAAAAGCTAATCGAATACGAGACAAAGAGAGCTAAGGGAATAGAAATCCCAGAGGCTGTTATACAAGCAGAAAGAAGAAAGAAAGAGGATTTTGAGAGAAAGAAAGCTGAACTTGAAAAAAGAATAATAGCTGAAACGAATCTTCTGCTTTCGCCTCCAAAAATCCTAGGAGTGGTTAGAGTAATTCCTCAAACACCGATAGAAGATGAGTTGAAGGAAGATTTAGAGATCGAGAAGATAGGAATGCAAATAGCAATGAGTTTTGAAATTTCTCAGGGAAGAAATCCAGAGGATGTTTCACTTCAAAACCTTGGATTTGATATAAGATCAAAAGCTTTTGATGGAAGTTATAGGTATATTGAGGTCAAAGCAAGAGCTAGAGAAGGCAAAATAGCTTTAACGCCGAACGAATGGTTAATGGCTAATAGGTTGAAAGATGAATATTGGCTTTATGTTGTTGTTAACGTAGCAACTAAACCAGAACTTTACACAATTCAGAATCCTGCAACTAAGCTTAAGCCAAATGAGGTAGTGGAAATTGTTCGTTATATTGTTGATAAGGATGATTGGAAGAATATTGCGAAAAAAGAGTTTATAGGTGAAGGGACATGAGCGCATTTGAAAACGATAAAAGGCTTATTGAAGTCGATTTTCCGCTGAAAGAAGTAAGTGAAGAATCTGTTAGAGAGAAGAACATTAGGCATGGACATATTTCTACACTACATATCTGGTGGGCTAGACGCCCATTAGCCGCATCAAGGGCAACAACTTATGCCGCATTAGTCCCTGTGTCGAGGGATGAAAAAGAATTAAAGGAGAAACTTAAGTTCATTGCTGAACTTTCTAAATGGGAGAATTCTTTGAATGAGAAACTGATTGAAAAGGCAAGAAAAGACATCAAAGAGTTCTTCGGTGGTAAGGCTCCTAAGGTTTTGGATTGCTTTGCTGGCGGCGGCTCTATTCCTTTAGAGGCTTTAAGACTTGGATGCGAAACATATGCTTTGGAGTATAATCCAGTTGCGGTCTTGATTTTAAAAGCTGTTTTAGAGTATCCACAGAAATATGCAAATCTTAAGGTAAAAATCGGAGAAAACAAACAAATAACACTTTATGGGGGAATTGGAGTAAAAGAGATACCTAAACTTGTATATGACGTTCAAAAATGGGGAAATTGGGTTTATGAAGAAGCAAAAAAGGAAGTTGGTAAGTTTTATCCCCCTGATCCTGATGGGAGTATCCCAGTTGGTTATATATGGGCAAGGACAATTAAATGTCATAATCCTTCTTGCGGGGCAGAAATACCACTCATGAGACAATTCTGGCTTGCGAGAAAGGAGAACAGAAAAATTGCTTTAAAAATGATGATTGATAAAGGAAATAAGAAAATTGATTTCAAAATCGTAAAAGATAAAGAAATTGATTTTAATCCTTCTGAGGGCACGACACGAAGAGCAACAGTTTTATGTCCAGTCTGTGGAACTGGTATTTCAGATAAAGAGATAAGAAAAATATTCCAGGAGGGAAAGGCAGGCCAAAGAATGATTGTAATAATTTTACACAATAAGACGGGAAAAAACTATAGAATCGCAACCGATAAAGACTTAGAGATATTTAAAGAAGCAACGAGGTATCTCGAAGAGAAAAGAGTTAAGTTAATGGAAGAATGGGGATTTGACCCAGTGCCGAATGAGAATGCACCTGGCACTCTTAGTAGCAGCGGTGGAATCGGGCCACGTTATTGTTTTCATCAATATGGCGACTATCATAATTCACGCCAGAAGCTAGCTTTAATTACTTTCGCTGAAAAAGTAAGGCTTGCTTACAAAAAGATGATTAGTGAAGGATATGATAAAGGATATGCAATAGCAATAATAACTTATTTAGCATTAAATTTTGATACCCTCGCCTCTTATCTTGTATCATTAGCGAGATATAGAGGAGACACACAGTCTATTGAAAGATCTTTTGATAGACAAGCAATTGAAATGGTATGGGATTATGGTGAGGCAAATCCATTTGGGATGTCACGTGGAGATTGGAATAATATCTTGGCATGGATGTTGAAAGTCATAAAACATTGTTCTCACACTCATTTATCTACTGCAATAACTACTCAAGGTACAGCATCAGAGCTTCCTTATACAGACAACTACTTTGACGCAGTTATTACAGATCCACCTTATTATGATAATGTAGCTTATTCTTATCTTTCAGACTTCTTCTATGTTTGGCTTAAGAGAATAATCGGAGACTTATATCCAGATCTTTTCGCTACACCATTGACCCCAAAATCTGAAGAAATTATTGCATTTCCTTCTGGAAGAAATAAAGAGGAAGGGAAGAAATTTTTCGAAGAAATGATTACTAAAGCTTTTCGAGAAATCAATCGCATCTTAAAGCCAGATGGTATCGCATGTATAGTTTTTGCCTATAAAACTACAGAGGCATGGGAAACAATAATTAACAGCCTACTACGATCAGGTCTTGTGCTTACTGCATCATGGCCAATTCATACTGAGATGAAAGAAAGGTTAATAGCTCAACAAAAAGCTGCTTTAGCCTCTTCTATCTACATGGTTTGTAGGAAAAGGACTAAAGAAGGAGTTGCTTACTTTAATGAGATAAAAGAAAAAATTGAGCAAAGAGTTAAAGAAAAACTTGAACAGTTCTGGGAACAAGGAATAAGTGGTGCAGACTTTTTTGTTAGCGCTATTGGCCCTGCGGTCGAGGTTTTTGGTCAATATTCGAGGGTAGAAAAGTTATCTGGTGAAGAGGTCTCTGTTAAAGAACTTCTAGAATATGTCAGAAAAGTTGTAAGTGAATTTGCACTTGAAAAAGTACTTAAAAGAGTGGATTTGGGAGGGGTTGATGCACAAACAAGATTTTATCTTTTATGGAGATGGACTTTTGGAAACGCTAAAGTTCATTTTGATGATGCAATAAAGCTCTCAAGACCTTTGGGAGTTGAGTTAACAGATCTATGGGATAAAGGAGGGTTGGTGAAGAAAGAAAAAGAATTTGTCAAAGTCCTTAATCCAAAAGAGAGAGCTCAAGATCAAGTGTTCCTTAAGAAAACAAAGTTTACATCTATGGTTGATGTTTTACATTATGTGTTAATCTTGTGGGAGAAGGGAGAAAGGGAGAAGATAAAAGAAATTCTTAATGAAACTGGTTATGCACGAAATGAGATATTTTGGCAAACAGCTCAAGCTTTATCAGAAATCCTGTCCGAAGGCGATAAAGAGAAGCAGTTAATTCAAGGATTTCTATATGGAAAAGAAGAATATATTAAAGGAGTTCATCAAGGAAAAACGTTACTGGAATTTATGGGTGATAAATCATGAAGCCCTGGTGGCAAGTTGCTATTCCGCATAGAGATATTAGAGAAGGAAGGATTAGCGACTTTGCTGCTGATTTAAGCAGCATTATAAAAGGTGAAGCCTCAATAGAGTACATTGATCCAGAAACTTTCTTTAAAAGAACCCATCTTACCAAAGGACTTGAAAATATAGTAAGCGATGTTCTTATTACGCTATCTAAGGAAGGTGAGAAAGGAAAGGTGATTCAAATTCAGACTCCTTTTGGTGGCGGTAAGACACATACATTAGTTTATCTTTATCATCTTTTCAAGAATGGTGAAAGATTTAAACATATCCTTGAGATAAAGAAGATTATAAATAGAATTGGCTTAAAAAACATACCAAAAGTTAAAGTCGCCGTTTTTGTCGGTACAGCGCAAGATCCTTTAAAAGGTAAAACGCCTTGGGGAGAGATAGCCGAGCAATTAGGGACTTATGATCTAGTTAAAGAACATGATGAAAAAAGACTATCCCCTGGAAGAGATCTTATTGAAAAAATCCTTAACAATAACAAGCCAGTTTTACTTTTAATCGATGAGCTGACAGAGTATATTGTAAAAGCAAAGGAGTTTGAAGATCAAGTTTTTGCTTTCTCACAAGAGTTAACCGAAGCTATATCTAAATCCTTGACTCAATGTGTACTTGTATGCACACTACCTTCTAGCGCTCCTTACGGAGAAAGAGGAGAGAAAGTTCTGAATCAGCTTCAAAGAATTTTTGGAAGAATGCAAATAATATATACTCCTGTAGAAGGAGAAGAAATATACGAAATTATAAGGAAGCGTTTGTTCGAAGATCTAGGGGATACAAAAGAACATGAAATGGTAGCTTCCAAATACTTTGATCTTTATCAAAGGCTTGGAGAAGAAATTCCTCCCGAGTTTCGCGAAATTAGATATAAAGAGAGGATTAAGAAGGCTTATCCGTTTCATCCTGAAACTATAGACGTTCTCTTTGAAAGATGGGGAACAATACCTACTTTTCAAAGAACCAGAGGTGTGTTGAGAATATTGGCAGAGATAGTTTATGATAATTTTACTCGGCAAGATCAATCACCGCTCATACAACCAGCGAACATTAATCTCTCTAATCCTCGGATAAGAAGAATGTTCATAGAGCATATAGGTGAAGTGTTTGAATCCGTTCTAGCCTCAGATATTGTCGGTGATAATGCAAGATCTGTTAAAATCGATAGACAAATGGGTAGCGAATATGCAAAGTTTAAGGTTGCAACTGGTTTGGCAACATCAATCTTCTTTTATTCTTTTCCTCCTACTGAACGTAGAGGAATTAGCATCCAGAGACTTAGAGTTGCTTTCCTAAGGGAAGGAATTCCTCCTGCAATAATTGGAGATGCTCTGAAAAAACTTGAGGATATAGATGGACCTCTTTATCTTCATTTTGAGAAAGGTCTTTACTATTTCAGTAGCCAAGTCGGATTGAACAGAATAATCTTAGATAAGGAAGAAGCAATAAAGGAGGGAGAAATTAAAGATGAGATTAAAAAAAGAATCGAAAAAATTGCTGGAAAGGATTTTGAAGTTTATGTTTGGCCTGAATCTAATGCTGATATCCCGGATAATAAAAAGGTGAAATTGGCCATCTTACCATTAGAATTAATGATGGGTGAACCTAATACAGATAAATTTATTCAAGATATGCTTACAAATTATTCAACTGGTTATAGAACTTATAAAAACACGCTTATGTTTCTTGTTTTAGATCCTAATGAATACGATGGTTTAAAAGGAAGTGTACGTCGTTTTTTAGCATTAAAAACGATAACTTCAGATGAAGAAATTTTGAAAACTTTAACAGAGGCAGATAAAGAGAAAGCAAACCAATGGTTTAAGGATAAGGATTCAGAGGTATGGTTCAAAATCATTTCAACCTACAGATACTTGATAAGAGGTTCAAAAGATGGACTTAAAAAGTTTGACTTAGGAATACCTACAGTTGGAGACAGACCAACTCTTACAATGAGGATAAAACGTTATCTTAAGGATCAAGAAGTTTTATTAGATAAGTTATCACCTAAAGTCTTAATAGAAAAGACATTTTCCGAAAAGGATGAGCGTAAGAACCTTGTTGAAATATGGGAAGCCTTCTTAAAGTATTATGACCTTCCATTATTAGAAAATGAAAACGTTCTTAAGAGTACCGTTGTGAAGGGGGTTCAGGATGGAGTTTTTGGTCTTTTAATTGGAGATAAAGTTTGGTATCAAGAAAGCATCTCACCACCAGAAATAAGGGATGATATCGTCATATTAAGAAAGGAAATAGCAGTTAAAATGAAAGGAGAACTAGGGGTAGAGATTAAAAAAGAGATATCTCAACCAAAACCTGGAGAAACTATAGCTCCTTTAGAAGTTAGTAAGAAAACCTTTCAAAGAATAATAATAGAAGCGGAAGTCCCATGGGATAGACTTTCTGATTTAATACGCGGAGTGTTTAATCCCTTACAGAGTGAAGGAGCTCAAATTTCCTTAAAGATGAGAATTGAAGCGATGTCAGAAAAAGGAATAAATAAAGATACCTACGAATTAAAAGTGAAGGAAACCCTGCGTCAAATCAGTGCAAAAATAATAGAAGAGAAAACTGAATAATTAATCATGAGAAGTTTAAGGATGAACAAGGATGTCAGATATTGTCATTAATATTTTTCCTGTAACTATTAGCAATCCCTTAAAACTATTCGAAGATGAAAGGAAAAAGTATCAATCTTTAAAAGAATTAAGAGAAAATTATTCCTGTAGTTTCTATGCTGACGGAGAAAAAGTATATGCTTACGGAAAAACCGCTTCAGAGTTGACCAAAATTGGATTTAGAGCTCTTACTAAAAGTCCTGCTGAAATTCCTAAAACTACATGTAGAATAATACTTGAAGGGTTCTGTAATAAATTATCCTTGATAGGTTATAAAGTAGAATTTAGAAAATTCATGACCCAAGCTTTTGATGTTAAAAATCCGATTTTGTTATCACTAGAAGGATTACGTCTCTTAAAAGGTTGTGTAATTAGAACAATTTATCTTAAAGATATTTTAACAAATAGTTTAGTTTTTGGTATAATTCTAGACTTAAAGTTTAAAATCGAATATAAGGGAGGGTCATGTTCATATAGAGACATTAGAAACATTATTTCATTAAGTTATGGTGAGTCTAAAGCTAGAGAGGTCATAAGAGAGATAAGAGTTAAAACAGAAGATCTAACACCTAGCGGAAAAATAAATACCCGAGCTTCTAAGTTTCGATATGAAAACATTCTGAATATCATGAAACAAATCGGTAGCAAAATAGAGTTGCCAGATGGCAATGAGGCTATAATCTCATTACAACCAATTCCAATAATTATAGAGGTGTAATTTATGAGTTCATTTTCGCTTTATGCAAATATTTTGGAGGTCCCTCTACTTCGATTTGATTACACTTTACAAACAGCAGTTAATAAAAATCCTTTGAAAGGTATTTCACAATTTGGTCCTTATGATAAGAATATTTTTCTAAAAAAGGAGGTTAGCCCAGCTATTATATATCCTTCGATTTTCGAGAAAGAAGTTAAAAGATTTGCTGAAAGCTTTATCAAAGGTGTAGGTATTTTTCCTGGTTTCAGAAAATGGTTTAGGATCAATATAGAAAAGCTTGATGAATACAGTATTAAATCACCAACATTAGAAAACTATGATGAAAAATTGAAAGATGTTGTCACAAAAAATTACGATATAGTTTTTGTAATTGTTGATGAAGAAGCGAGAAGCCCGCAATTGTACTCACTTATTAAAACTGTCCTATTAGGTAACGGCATTCCATGTCAAGTAATACGATCAAACACTATTAACGGAGTTGATGAAAAGCTTCAATGGGTCGTGGCGAATATTGCCCTCTCTTCTTATGCTAAAATTGGTGGAACACCTTGGGTAATAAATTCAAGGGAAAACTTTGAAATAGTACTTGGAATGAGCAGGGCAATAGATAAGAATAAGAAGGTAATTGTAGGTTTCGTTACTATTTTTAAGCATAATGGAGATTTTATACTTTTCTATTCAAAATCACCAGTAACTACTTGGGAGAAGTATGAAGAAGATCTAGAAAGGCTGGTTTATGATGCTATTAGGGAGTATGAAAGAAAAGAGGCGACACCCACATCCTTAGTATTCCACTTTCATAAAAGGACAGGAAGAAAAGAAATTGCTGCAGTTAAAAATGCCATCAATAGGTTAAATTTAGATATAAAGTACGCGCTCTTACATTTAAATAGCTACTCTAGCTACAGAATATTTGATCCTACTGACATCACATATGTTCCATTTACTGGATTAACAGTTCGGATAAGTTCCCATCAAGCTATTTTAGTAACACATGGAAGAAGACAATCATCTAAGCAGCCTTACATCGGCACGCCCCATGTGTTAGAGATCACTATGGATAGAGAGTCCACAATGAGCTTTAAGGAGTTTCCCCGATTAGTTGAGCAAATTTATCGATTTTCATATGTAAATTGGCGTGGCTTCAATGCAAGAACAGTACCTATTACGATTAATTACCCTCATCTCATTGCAAGACTCGTGGGCAATCTAGAGGATGTAAGTAAGTGGAATGATATAATTACGAACGGTAAACTAATGGATAAGGCTTGGTTCTTATGATATATTCAGAGTACCATAGAGAGATTCATAAAAAACTTATGCAAAGGAAAGATCCAAATAAGTTATGGGGTGGCCTTTTTGAGAATGCTTGGGTAGGATTTATCTTATTTAATCATATGAATAAAGATCAAATAACGTTAAACGAGATTTTAAGCTTTTGCGAAAGATGGATAAATTCAGTTTCTATCTCTGATCTTTTAAAGGAAGAAAGAAATATAGGAGCTCTATCTCTTTACGCTGGAATAATGTCTAAGATTAAAGGAAAAGAATCTGCGAAAAAAATACAGAATTTAATTAATAAAAAGATTATAGAATTAAATGAGAAAGAAAAAGGAAAATTTAGTCTTTTTAATAATCCAGAAATTTTTTATTCAACGGTAACAGGTTTGGTTATGTCAGGGATGTTAGAAAAAGTAACGAGAGAAATATTGCTTAAGTATGCATTTAATGAAGCTAAGCATCGTTGGTATGGCAAGATTTATCGTTTTGCTCTATACTCGGCAGCCTTGTTTGAATTGAAAGTTGACAACACTATAATTGATGGGATGGTAAATTTCTTGCGCTCAATAAGTATTAAGGAACTAAGTGTTGATGAATTTATACCCTTACTTTGGTTTATAGAAAAGTATAATGAAAATATATTTAACAGACCAGGGGATACAAGTCTTAGAAAATTAATTGAAGATGTTAAAGAAAAACTTTGGCAGCAATTTGAAAGTCAATATATTTACTTTTCTTATGAACTTCAAACAACATCTGATGATACCGAAATTGATTCAAGTACGTTATATTCACTATCTACGTTTGAATTAAGCATGGTTGATGATTTTTTAGCTTATCAAGAAAAAGTATATAAAACAGATCCAAACATGATTTTTGATCTTTTACAACTTCATCCTGTTATAAAAAATGCTAGTGAAAAATTGTTCAAAGACAAACATTATGCACAGGCAATCTTTGAAGCTTACAAAGCGCTAATTAATTACGTCAAGGAGAAATCTAATAAGAAGAAGTTAGATGGTTATGAACTCATGAGAGCAGTCTTCGACGTAGAATATGATAAAGAAAATTTTAATATAAAGAAAAAACCAATTCTTCAATTAAATGAACTCCAGACTAGAGAAGATTTAGATGAACAAAAGGGCTTCATGCAATTATTCATGGGTGCTGTAATGGGCATTCGAAATCCTAGTGCGCATGGATTAATAAAGCATGAAGACCCGTTTAAGGTATTAGAGCATCTTTCATTTGCAAGCCTTTTAGCAAAAAAGGTTGATGAAGCAAAATTCAACAGTGACACTTAATCATTTTTAATTTATCATAATAAATTAAAATGTATTGCCTAAATTTTGATGATAAAATCACTTTCAATAATCTACATTATTCATCTATTTGGAACTTATCTTATTTCTTAAAATATAGATAAGTATATCATTAAAATATTTAGTGATGTATGGATAGTATGGTCTTATCTCACCACAAGCTTTATACTAAAATTATTGTTAATTCACTTTGGACATATTTTTAAAAGTCTGTGTATTTCCTACCCTGTTTATTACTACACTTTATAGATAGATTTAAATAACCAAAATTGTTTGTTAGTGAATATATTTCAGAAAGACCTAGATTATCAATAAGATAAGCTTTACTGATCGTTCTTCTACCTGAAATTAAATTTTTCATTATATCATCGGCATTTACCTCAACTTGTTGATATTTATTATAAAATTCTCGTATAATTCCTAAAAGAGATTCGATCTTGTTAACAAGTTTAGCGTATATTATTTTCTTTGGTCGATACCTATATGCTGAAATCACTGCTGCAACAAAATCTTCATATTTGAGATCATAGTTGAATGCCTCGTTCAGTATTTCATGAATAAGTTTCTCAATAGATTTAGTAAAGCTGTCTTCCATTTTTTACTCTAAAGATGACGCATTCTCATAATTATTTAATAAATTAATCTAGCTTATATACAATACGTTTTTTTCTATTATTAATATAAAAAAATTCATCAAAAAAATATAGATTAGCGATATAAATGCGTAAGATTGTTGATTGCCATAAAATCAAAAAGTCAACAAATGAAGATGAAAATTCTTCTTTGCAAAATAGGTAAAAAGCTTGGATTCGAAGTCGATATAGAAGAAGTTCAAGAAACAGACTTGGGTAAGCTTGCGATAAGACATGATGTCTTGTGGTATACTAAGCAACCAGATTGGATTACTAAATTGTTCAATATCATAATTTCAAGAAATGACTTGAATCCTGAGCATAGGAAACTTATGAAAAGAAAAGCAAAAATGACAAGGTTAATTTATGCAGCTTTCGAGATCGTTGGTTCAGATGAAACGACAAAAGCTATAAAAGGCACAATTTCGAATCTTTCTAAACTTCCATATGGAGTAGTT
>Ga0208549_100546_pt1 | contig 15686 bp, 13 predicted proteins | sample BED_host_MetaG_FD_187135 | JGI IMG/M metagenome (GOLD analysis project Ga0208549, IMG submission 187135) | Hot spring microbial mat communities from Yellowstone National Park, Wyoming, USA - BED_host_MetaG (SPAdes) (version 2) | ecosystem: Environmental > Aquatic > Thermal springs > Hot (42-90C)... | reverse complement strand
ACGACTCATCAACGGAATTAGATGACTTAGCCGACGTAGTCATAAGAATGAGAGTAGAGGACGCAATGCCTCAACTAATACGGATCATCAAGCAAATGCAAGAAACCCACTGACTCCCCCTAAGGGCTAGGCTTGGCGTTCGCTTTGCCATAGTAAACCGTTGATTGAATTACTGATGGGACCGTTCTTTCTTTGGTGTTTATCTGCGTGTCCACTTAATGGTAACGCAATACACGACAAACATCCACCAAACCTATTTAACGATGCCTAAATTATTAAGTGCCTCGTCCTTAGCGGGGTTCCTGGTGCGAGAGGTGAAGTGATGAAGCCTCACCCTTGCTGGGACCTCTGGTGAGAAAGGCGAAGATTAATTTAATTATTAGATTAATTACCCTTATTAAGTACTGAGTAATTTATCTTGTACACAAGTACCCAGCCGTAGGGCCTCGACACGTATACTAATTGAAAACCAGGGGGCGGCGAGAGGTAATTACCGTAGTATAGGAGGCCATAGATTCCCTGAAGCCATGTAGTCGCGTTTACTCCTGGAGGCGCTTGATTGAGTAGGTTGAAGCCGAGCTGCTGGGCGAATGGCTGGAGCTCAACCATTAGGTGAATGCCTAATTGATTAGATGAACCGGGCGCCGTCGCGTAATATGGCCACGTATTGAAGAACCAGAGCGGGATTGGGAATACTTGATTACTGCGTAGCTGTGGGTTACTCTCTATTTGATTAATGCATCCAGTGAATTGCCCCGATAGGGAGGCAGCGTTCAGGTTAAAGAGTAATTGGTAAAGCGTTGAGTTGCTTAACGGCACGTTTATCTCAGTGTTGAATGCCGATGCCGATATGGACGCGGTTCCAAGCAAGTCATTCAATATGTAGGACGCGTTGTGCCCAGATATGAGGGCCATCCAGTAGCTCTTCACGAAGTCTCCCCCCGTTGGGTACTCCGGTATTAATCCGCAGACATCTATATTCTGCTGGGTCGACGCGGAGCCGAAGCTTAATGCCGCCATTGGAGACTGAACTGGAACCGCCACTGCGCTGTACGGTATGAAGATCACGACGTACTCGGCCTTGAGGTCCTTCAGTATCATGAGTGACTTAGTGACGTTCCTAGTGACGAATGCCTCGCCTATCTGAGCTATCTGAGTCCCATTTATTGTGGAATTATCCGCTAGGCTACTCTTGTTTCCAATTATCGCGGTCCAGTACCCATAGTCCCACCATGAAGCCACTGACGCGTGGGCGGGGAGATTCATTTGCATCCAGTAAAGCGCATCAAGCCAATCCGATGATGGAACGGCGGGCGATGTGGTGGATACTATTTGGGGTGGGGCAGCCGCTATGGCTACTCCAGGAGCGACTTGCTGGGCTAGGGCGACCGCGAATATTGCAATTATTAGCGCAGCCAATGCCAGCATTGGGGCTGAGCGGCGCTGAATCAGGAACTTAATTATCATTATGAAGCCGAGGGCAGTTAATGGGAACCAGAAGAAGCCCAGCAGCATGATGAGCCACGCCTCCGATGATGCAAAGTAAACAGCGGCAGTGGCTGCTAGGGACATCAAGAGGCCGGCTACGTCGAATGATGAGAGGAGGAATGCCATGCCCGTGGCAGCGAATGGTGGAGTAATGGTGACTGTCTGGTAGAAGCTATGGAATGGGGTTGGGGAATGCTCTGCGACGCTTTGAACTATGGCTGACCTAGCTATGGGGAGGAGGGCGCCGAGGAACTTGCCGCCCGGCAAATGTATTATCCCTAGCCCGGTCAATGCGGCTGAGATGGCTATGGCAGCCACTGCAATTGCCGCTATGTACTTACCGTAGCTGGCTATTTTCCGCACCTGTCCCCTCGTGAGGCGAAGGGCGGGCAGCGTTATTATGGATAATATTGCGGCGAGGGACATGCCGGCGCCTAGGGTTAGGAGCGCGTGGAGGCCGTACCTTGGCGTCATGGATATGAACGCCACGAAGCCGAGGTAAGTGGCTAGGTACACCAGTATTATCCTGTCCAGAGTCACGCCGACCCCCATTACTCCCAGGTTAATCACCTTGCCCTTATACGCCCTATAGACGCCGTAGATCAGCATCACTATTATGAATAGGCCGTACACATTCATGACGAATGTGAAGGATCCCCAGAGCCAAGCCGTTGCGCCATTAACGGCGGCGCCGAGCGCGGCGTACGGTATCCAGTCCCGCTTCCTGAGAGCATCAATGAATAGGCCGAAGCCTAGGGGGACAAAGAATTGGAATATAGTTGAGTCAGCGAACCAACCGGCTGACCCCCTTTGGGTGAATATTATGGAGTAAGCCGTTAATACTGCGGACAATAGCCCCACGTACTTGCCCCCTATCCTGGAGCCAAGGTAATACATCGAGAGAACCGATAATGCATTGATTACTCCAGGCACCATTATCACGGTGTAGAGGAGGGAGACGTGGAAGTGCTTGAGGACGTCATAGGCAAGTAGGCCCGTGAAGGAGACGCCTGGGGATAGGACAATGGACCAATTAATTCCCCAGGGGTACCAGAAATTGGTGAATCTGTATAGGTGGCCATTTATGAAGCCGCCGCTTAACCACCACTCAATGCCCTTAATTGATCCCAGGCTCAACATGAAGTTAGTTAAATAGTACCTAATGTAGGGATCAAACTCATTTATGTAGTAGCCCCACAGGTAAACAGAGTAGAACCTAATGTATAGGGCTAAGGCAAGGGTTGAGGCAAGCGCGACTCCAACGCCGAATAATTGGGAGAAACGCAGCTCCTCATCAATTAATGAAACCTGCGCGGCTTCCTGCTTTGCCATACCCATCGCCGGCGCAATGAGTATATAAAGATTTGCCTAAATCCACGAGGCCCCAAACCATGGCTAATGCTTGAGGCCATCAAGGGGCTCAGTAGTACCCCAGCTCCGATTCAAGCATGGAGAGGAGGCGGCAAGTCACCTCATGCGTGCGCATGGGTCTCTCCCCAATTCTATAAACCTCATGCGCCGAGGCATACGTTGATTCGCTGAAGGAACCGTGGGGGAATCCGCCTATCACTACCGCGACGTTGCCTAGTGATAATAATCGCCTCGCCAAGTCCACTCCCCTAATGATTGTGCCGCGAACATCATCTAGAAGCACCACCCTCGATGCCCCGCTGACGGCGATGGCGTCCCTAATGGTGCCCTTCCCCAATTGAAGAAGCGGATCACCCTGGGGCGGGGCCCTGCCCTTAACAAGTAATTGCCTCATTAGTCCAATGAAGTTATTATAATTCTGGGGCGGCCGCTCGATTGGGCTCACCCTTATCACCTCATCATTAATGGTATGTATGAGGACGCGAAGCAGGCCAGCATTATTGAGGGGACTACTCATTGCGTTGATTAGGAAGAGGTGAACTATGTCGGGCCTACCCCTCTTCCCTGGATTAGGTAATCGCCTAATCAATCTATGGTGCCTCGACACGTCCAGGACCTCCCCATTCACTAACTCGAGGGATGACTCGGCCAGTATCAGTGTTAGCACCCGAATAGGTGAGCGCCCTGATTTTAATTTTCTCGGGGCATATTTATTAATGGGAATCACTCTTGAGGGGCCGTGGAGAACTGGTTAAGGGTTCTCGGCGACCTACTGCTAAGTAACTTGAGGAGCAACATGCTTCCCCTCCCGGTTGATAAGGGGACCTGCACTAGGTGGGCAAGTGGCTTGGGGCTGCCGAGGGGCGGCGACACCATAATCTACACGTCGTGCCTGTATCAATTGGTGCCGGCAATTAATAGATTGGTGTCGCTAATCGATAAGGCCTCTAAAGTGCCTGAATTAGCTAGATTAGCGCCCATGGGCCTCATGAAGAGCCTAGTCAAGCCGAGCCAATCCGAGCTGGATAGAATGAATGGAATAGTGAGGAGCATCGCATTACTACTCAAGAAGAACGGCGTGGAGTTCGGGTACCTCTATGAGGAGGAGCCGTACTCTGGGGCCCTCCTCTATGAGTTGGGGTTCGAGGATGCGTTTAGGGAGTACTCGGCAGTGGTGGCGAGGGCATTGAGTGGGGCAAAGCGAGTGATAACCATTGATCCCCACACCCATAACATCTTGGTGAATGTTCTCCCCAAGTTCCAGAGGGTGGATGCGGAGGTGATTAATTACATGGAGCTCATCAAGGACGTGGATAAGAAGGGAAGCGGGGCCGTCGCCATTCATGACTCCTGCCTCTACTCGCGGTACCTTGGGCTCAGGGAGGCGCCGAGGAAGTTACTGGGGAATGCCGGGATAGAGGTTAAGGAGGATCCATACTTGACCGGGGTAGCGACATCAATGTGTTGTGGGGGCCCCGTTGAATCCATTAATCCATCCCTATCAAACTCGATAGCGAGGGTTAGGGTTGCTGGGTTAAGCAAGTTATCGCAGGTCATCGTGACCGCGTGCCCCATTTGCCTCGCTAATTTGAGCCGTAACGCGCCGAGTGGGGTTAAGGTGATTGACTTGATTGAGGCGATTTCATGAGTTGGGATGCCGCAATAAGTAGGGCAGTGGAGCACAACGTGCCGAGAACAATGAATATACTGGAGAAATATCCCTACATAAAGGACTTAGCCGAGGAGTTGAGGAGGGCTAAGGAGGCAGTGATCAGGGACATGGATAAGTACGTGGATGAGACTATGGCTGCCGTGAGGGCCCTTGGGGGGAAGGCGTACCTGGCGGGGAATGCCGAGGAGGCTAGGAGAATAGTGGGGAACATAGTGGGGAGCGGGAAGATAGTGGTCATGGGTAAATCAATGGTGGCGGCCGAGGCCGGGATACGGGAGCACTTGGCGGGGATGGGGAATGAGGTTTGGGAAACGGATTTAGGGGAGTTCCTGATTCAATTGGCTGGGGAGGCACCGAGCCACATAATAGCTCCAGCGCTTCACATGACGAGGGAGAGGGCGGCTCAAGTATTGAGGGAGAGGCTCGGCATTGATGTTAAGCCGGATCCAGTGGATATAGCCAGGGTTGCCCGGGAATTCCTGAGGGAGAAATTCGTTAAGGCTGGAGCGGGCATAACTGGAGCGAATGCAGTGGCAGCCGACACGGGCGCCGTCCTGCTTGTGGAGAATGAGGGCAATATCAGGTTCACGACCGTGGCGCCCCCCATTCACGTCTCGGTGACCGGGATCGATAAGATAGTGCCGACGCTTCACCACGCAATGATGGAGGTGCTTGTCCAGGCAGCCTATGCTGGCCTTTATCCCCCCACTTATGTTAACCTGGTGGCGGGGCCATCCTCGACGGGGGACGTGGAGCAGGTAAGGGTTAGTCCAGCGGAGGGACCCAGGGAGTTTCACTTGGTCCTGCTCGATAATGGGAGAAGGAGGGCCGCGAGTCACCCAGTTCTATGGGAGACGCTTCTCTGCATTAGGTGCGGGAGGTGTCACTTCCATTGCCCAGTGTATAGGGCAATGGATGGGGCTTGGGGGGATAAACCATACTCCGGCCCCATGGGAGTTATGTGGAGCGCCGTCATTAATGGCGTGGAAAAGGCTGGGAGGCATGCCGTTCTATGCACCCACGCGGGTACCTGTAGGGAGGTGTGCCCCATGAAGATAAATATACCCGACGTGATTCACTGGATCAGGACAGAGTACATGAGGAGCATTAAGAAGTAGGGATGGAAAAATTTTATAAATATTATAATTCAATAATTCTTATTTCCCTTACGTTTTCCCTTACGTTGCTTCGAGCGGTATGTCCTTTGTTTCCCTGAATTTCACGGCTGATGCTATCGCTATTAGGCTGAATACGACGGAGTAGAGGGGGAGAAGCGGGTAGGCTATTGCTCCTAGGTATAGGGACACGAATGATGCGGGGCCGGCCACGAATGCGTTTCCGAATTGGTAAGCCATTGAGTTCCCGGAGTACCTCACGTTTGTTGGGAATATCTCCGAAATCATGGAGCCCAGGGGAGCGTAGCCAGTGCCGTGGGCAACGCCGTAGAGGAACATGAAGAGCAGGAAAGAGGCCGCGGTCTTGATGTAGAATGATGGATACACTATTATTAGGAAGATGAGGTTGGCGAGGATCACCATAATCCTCCTACCATAGCGCTCGGACGCTATTCCGCCTAGGAAGACGAATATTATGTCGGCCACCGCGAATAATATTATCCCTATTTGGGCGAAGGATACCGTGACTATCTTGGCTAATTCGAAGATGGATGGAATCAATGTGGCGCCCACGTAGAAGAACGTGCCTGAGGATCCGGTTATCAGAGTGCCCAGGAGGAGCGGGCGCCAGTGCTTTGTTATCAATTCCTTAACGGGCAGCTTAACTATTTTCCTCTCTTTCTGAGCAGCGACGAATAGGGGAGTCTCCGGTATCCTCTCCCTAATGTATATGCCGATGGCCAGTATAATGAAGGCGAGGAGGTACGGTATTCTCCAACCATAGGCAAACATTTGGACTGGGGGAAGCAATTGATCGAGTACATAGAATGCCGCGGCTCCAAGTATTAATCCAATGCCAACAGTTGACTGAATGAAGGCGGACCAGAAGCCCCGGCGGCTCTGGAAATTCTCCAGCGTGAGCAACATGGCGCCGCCCCACTCGCCTCCCAACGCGAAGCCAAGTATTAGCCTCAACACGACGAGTAGTATCGTGGAAATAGCGCCGACTTGAGCATACGTGGGGAGGACGCCCACGAGGCCCGTCGATAATCCGGATAGGACCAGGCTTATTATGAGCATATTCTTTCTACCCAACTTATCCCCGTAATGCCCGAAGACCACGGCGCCGACGGGGCGGAATAGGAAGCCAATTGCGAATATTATGAGGGTCTCTGCTATGGCGTAGTATGGACTAGTCTTTGGGAGGAAGTTCTTGCCTATATAGATCGCGCCCGAGGAGAATAGGAAGATTCCGTACCACTCCAGTATTGTCCCGATCATCGACGCGGAGAGTATCTGCCTATCGCTTTTATTCATGAAAAGGCCCCATTAAACCTCTTATTAAGTCTTTTTTATACTTGTTAAATACTAAATGTGAACTCTGTAAATAATTCTGGAAGCAAGGAGGATGGGTGGCGGGAGCCAAAATTTAAAAGCTGCATAGCTCCACGCCCATCAAGGCCCCGGTAGTGTAGCCTGGTTAACACGCGAGCCTGTGGATGAATCCAACGGATAGCTTGAAAACCCGGGTTCAAATCCCGGCCGGGGCCCCAGAACTAATTCCCCATGTACCTCTTGCCCAACCTAGTCGCCGGCTCCCTCCAATCAGGCACGGGCGGAAACACCTCGTTCTCCGGCGCTGTCTTGACCTCCATGAGGGCTGGGCCGCTCATCGAGATGAAGCTCCTCACCTGGCTCAAATCACTGTTCCTCTCCGCCACCATTGCCTCCAATCCATAGGATCTAGCCACATCTGCGTACCTCACGTCGGCGAATTCCTCCGTGAGGGGCTTCCCGTACTTCGCTGCGCTGGCGGCATTGATCCAGCCGAAGGATGAGTTATTGAATAGAATTATCTTTAGATCGATGTTGAGCCTCCTAATTGTCTCCAGCTCGCCCGCATTGAATCCGAAGCTACCGTCACTGGTCAACACGAGCACCCTTGAGCCCCCTAGCCTGGCGCCAATGCCGGCGGGGAGCGCGAAGCCGAGGGCGCCAATCGAGTAATTATAGAGGAAGCGCCTGCCGGGCCTCCTTACCCGCATATAGGTGGATGTATATATGGCCCCCACGCCTGGATCAGCAGCTATTACCCAATCATCGCTCAAAGCATCCTCCAGCGCCTTAATTAATTGAAGCGGATTAACGCCTCCCTCCCCCTCCTCCCCAATTAGCGAGTAAGCCTTGGATAGGTAATTAAGCCTCTCCTGGATAATCGGCTTGCCGCGCCTCGAGACTCCCCTCTCCCTGGCCAACTCTATCATGCGCCTCAGCGTTAACTTGGCGTCCCCCATTAGGAATAGGTCAGTCCTATACATGTTGCCTAGATTGGCCTCGCTAATATCTATGTGAATAATGAGGGGACCATGGAGGGGCGGCACCCTCCAGTCCCAAGTATCCACGGAGTCCGCGTTAGTGCCGACCAGGAGAACTAGGTCAGCTTCCTGGACAATTGAGTTGGAGAAGGAGGTGCCGCCGCGACTGCCCACCACGCCCATGGCGTATGGGTGATCATCGGGGACAACGCCCTTGCCCGAAATTGTTGTGCCCACGGGCATGCCCATTAACTCGCTGAGTTCCTGAACCTCGCTCCACGCCTGGGAGAAGAGGACTCCCTGGCCGCACACCATTACTGGGCGACTGCTCCCGGCAATCATTTGAATGGCCTCCAGGAGCTCATCATCGCTGGGCCTAAACCTAATGGAGGGGAACACGGAGAAGCGGGGCTGCGCATATGCCTCATCATCCGGCGCCTCCCCCTCCCACAAGTTGCTTGGAACAATTAGGATCACGGGGCCCGGGAAACCCGTTGTCGCCACCCTAAAGGCCCTCCTCAATAATCTGGGGAGAGAACCTGGACTCGATGCCTCTAGAACCTCCTTCGCGGCATCCATGAACATGGATCTCTTGGGGTACTCCGTCAATGTGTTGCTCCTCTCGCTTCCCTGGGGGGTATCGGATACTATGGCGATTATTGGGACTCCGGAGATCCTTGCCTCCACGAGGCCTGGGAGAGCCATTGAGGCGCCGACCCCAGGCAGCTCCACGACGCCGGGCCTCCACGTTGTTCTGGCGTAGCCGTCCGCCATTATCACGGCATTCCTCTCGTCCCTAGACATGACGTGCCTGAAGCTGGCTTCCCTCATGTCCAAGTAAAGAGGGAGCGCGGTCTCGCCGGGGAGCCCAAAGACATGCGTGACCCCGTACTCCCCAAGCATCTTCACCACGGCCTTGCTGGCCCTCATTTCCCCCACCCATAATGCTTCTCGGCGTATCGCCTAGTTATTACTCCATTCTCTATATCCCTCCTAATCGATTCGGGATCGCGTTGGGCGGGATCCCCGTATCCGCCGCCCCCAGCCGTGCGTATCTCCACGTAGTCCCCCTCCTCCAAGTCAAGCGTGACCTTGGTGTCGACCTTAATCCTCTTCCTCCCCCTCTTCACTATTACCTCCGTCGGGGCGCCGGGCCCGCCGCCCATTAATCCCCAGGGACTGTGCCTACCCCTATCCGCCAGCACCGTAACCGTCACGTGCCCGGATGCCACCATGTATGACCTAACTATGCCGGAGCCGCCCCTATACTTCCCGGGCCCTGAACTATTAACCCTGAACTCATACTTCCTCATGATGAGGGGGAGATTCCTCTCTATCTCCTCTATGGGGGTATTCATGGTGTTAGTCATGTTGGCGTGAATCCCATCCACTCCATCCATTCCAGCCCTCCCCCCGAGCCCGACCCCAATGGTTTCATAGAAGGCCCAGGTCCTGCCTCCATGCATGCCCCCCATCATTACGTTATTCATTGAGCCGCCGCTGGCGGCGGGCACCTCGCTCGGCATTGCCTTACTCATGGCTAGGTAAAGGAGGTCCGCATTGCGTTGACTCGTCTCCACGTTTCCCCCAGCCACCGGCGCCGGGAACACTGGGTTCAGCACTGAGCCGCTTGGGGCCCTCACGTCGAATCGACTAAAGGCGCCGTGATTAAGCGGCACGTCTTCCCCCATTAATGTGCGGAAAACGAAGTGAACCCCGCTTATTGTTACGCCGAGTACGGCGTTGAGCGGCATGGGTACCTGGGGATCCGTTCCCTCGTAATCCACGGTGACCCTGTCCTCCCCAATGGTGACCCTAACCGAGAGCTTTATATCGCCTCCCCCGGGCTTTTCCAGGTAATCAACGGCATCATAGGTGCCCCTCGGCATTGATTGGAGCCTCTTGATGAACATTTCCTCGGCGTAGCTGAACGCGTCCTCATTGGCGTCCAGGAAGGCTTGGAGCCCATACCTATTAATCACCTCGAGAACCCTGCGCTCCCCAGTTATGTTGGCGGCGGCCTGCGCCTTTATGTCGCCCATACGCTCATAGGGATTCCTCGAGTTTGAGGCGAAGAGGCTTAGGACGTCTCTCTGGAACTCGTTTCCCCTCATTAAATTAATTGGGTTAATTATCAGGCCCTCCTCATATATGGTCTTGGCGTCGAACGATATGCTTCCAGGCACCTTCCCGCCCACGTCGGAGTGGTGAGCCTTATTCGCGGCGAAGGCCACTAATCGCCCCGAGTAATGTATTGGCCTAATCACGGTCACGTCGTTTAGGTGGGTCCCCGCTATGTATGGATTATTAACCACTATCATGCTTCCCTCCTCGAAACTCATTCCCTCCCTCTCCATGTAATCAATGGTGTTCCTCAACCCCCATGGAAGCGAGCCCAGGTGAACAGGTATGTGCTCCGCCTGCGCCAATAAGCGGCCCTCCGCATCAAATATGGCCGCGGAGTGATCCATCCTCTCCTTAATGTTGGGGGAGTAAGCCGAGTTCCTCAGCACTATCCCCATTTCCTCGCTGGCGTAGAAGAGGGTGCTCCTAATTATTTGGGCGGTGAATTTATCCATGCCCCTCACCTCCTCAACACGAGGTTTAAGTACTCATCCACCGCCCAGCGCCAACCCCCGTTAATCACTATGGTAGAGTCATAGCCCTCGATCACGGCGGGCCCCACCCCCTCCGAGCCCGGCGGCAACGTGTTTCTATCGTAAATGGGGGCCTCCCTGAATTCACCGCTAAAGTACGCGCGGCGACTCGCCACGGGGCTAGCCTCGCTTCTCGACATGGCTCTCCTCACAAGATCTATCTTGGGCACCCTGGCCCTCGCCACTACCTTGGCCGCAACTATCTCCACGGGATCACTTGATGCGTAGCCGTACAGCTTCCTATGCGCCTCCTCGAATGCATCCCGTAGCCTCGACTTATTGGGGCCGTACTCTATGGTTATCTCGAATGATTGCCCCCTATACCTCATGTCCACTAACTCCTCCATCGAGACATCCCTGAAGCCCTCCATCCCCATCTCGCTTCGCGCCCTGTGCCTTAACTCGGCGAACACGTCCTCCACATTCCTATCCAGCACCGATGCCGTGAATATCCTGGTCACGTCCACCGTTAAGAGGCCATAGGCGGAGAAGAGGCCCGGGTGCTCCGGCACTATTATCTCCCTTATGCCCATCTCCTCGGCTAAGTCGCAGGCATGCACTGGCCCCGCGCCGCCGAACGCTATCATGGAGAAGTCCCTGGGGTCACGGCCCCGCTCCACGCTTATTATGGAGATCGCCTTACTCATGGAATTATTGATCAACCTAATGACTCCCTCCGCTGACTTAACGGCGTCGAGCCCCAGCTTCTCGCCAAGCCTCTCCCGAAGCGCCTTCTCCGCCAAGTCCCTGTGAATCCTCATGGCGCCGCCCAGCAGGTACTCACCATTAAGTCGCCCCAGCACTATATTGGCGTCGGTGACCGTGGGCTCCGTGCCTCCCCTCCCATACGCCGCTGGACCCGGATCAGCCCCAGCGCTGCTTGGGCCCACCCTTAGGGAGCCGGCCTCATCTATCCACGCAATGGTGCCGCCCCCAGCGCTTACCTCGGCTAAGTCAATGAATGGGAACCTAACCGCGTACCCGCTTCCCTTTATTGACCGCCCGCTATGCGTTTTCCCGGCTGCCTCGAATTCGTAAGCTACATCGGGCTTCCCATTCACCACTGCGCCGGCCTTGGCCGTGGTGCCTCCCATGTCGAACGTTATCACGTTGCTTATGCCTAGCTTTGAGGCGAGGAAGCTTGAGGCGAGGACCCCCGCCGATGGGCCTGACTCTATTATTGAGATGGGCATCCTGGATGCATAATCCACGGTGTTGAGGCCCCCATTGGAGGCCATCACGTAGAGGGGCGACTTTAACCCCATGCTCCGGATTCCCTGACTTAACTTGTCGAGGTACTTGGAGACTATTGGGGCTAGGACCGCATTGACCACGGTCGTGCTTGTTCGCTCATACTCCCTGTACTGGGGATCTATTTCGGAGGAGAGGAAGACGTAGCCCCCATACCCCTCCAAGTACTCCCTCACCTTGCGCTCATGCGCCGGGTTAATGTATGAGTTGAGGAGGGACACGGCGACCGTCTCAATGCCCTCCCGCTCAATGAAGCGCCTCACCCTCTTCAGGTCCCTCTCCGGAATCTCCTGCGCAATTGAGCCGTCCGATAATATTCTCCCCCCAATGGTTAAGCGGCGGCTCCTCGGGATTAGCGGCGGGGGCCTAGTGAATCTCAGGTTATATATCTCGGCCCTCCTCTGCCTACCTATCTCCAATACGTCCCTAAAGCCCTCATTAGTCACTAGGGCGGCCCGCGGCAAACCGCTGCGCGTTAGTAATGCATTGGTCGCGACCGTGGTGGCGTGATTGATTATCGCCACGTCGCTGTCCGCGAGTCCAAGCGACGCCAATGCGTTAATCACGGCCTCCTCGGGATTCCTCGGGGTGCTGGGGACCTTGAGGACCCTCACCTCCCCCGTCTCCGAGTTGAATAGGACAACATCGGTAAAGGTGCCCCCAATATCTATCCCAATATGGAACTTAGACATACAACTAAGTATTCCATTCATTTTAAAACATTATCAGTAAGGTATTTGCTAACCTACTTCCCAGCCCTGAGGGGAGAGACCCGTCCCGTCAATGGCGATGGAGTTGATCCGCATGGCATGTGACCCGCATTATCCGTGTATGATATGGATAATACTTATGCATTAATGATGATTTTCGCTTTAAATACTGATACGCATGGGTAGGCGTGATGCCTCTAGTAATTAAGGCGAGTCCCAGCGTTGCCTTGATTGAGTCTTGGGGCAGCGAGGAGAGGATTGCGAGCATGACTGACGTGATTTATAGGGGTGCAGGCCCAAATCACTCCATTACTGGGGAGAAGGTGGTTAGGAGGATTAATTCCTTCCTGAGGGATGGACACCACTCCGTCTTCGAGTTCATGGGTGCCTCCTGGCTAGTGGAGTGCAGTAGGGCCTGCACGCATGAATTGATTAGGCATAGGGTGGCTAGTTACTGGCAGGAGAGCCAGAGGTACGTGGATTACGGGAGGGGGTGGGCCAGGGTGATTGCTCCCCAGGGACTGGAGGTTGGGGACGCTGGCTTCCCCCTCTATAATGAGTTGAGGAGTAGGGGCGTGGAGCCCGAGGACGCCAGGTACGTCCTCAGCAACGCCGCTGCGTCGAGGATCTGGGTTCAAATGAATGCTAGGGAATTCTTCATTAATTACCTACCCCTCAGGACCGGATTGGGCGCCTTCCACGAGATTCGCCTAATTAGTTGGTTAATGTTCAGCACAGTGATTCATAGGTTCCCCATAACGGCGATGTGGGCGTGGAGCCACGTCGTGGATCACCCAGATTACTGTAGGGGGCTGGAGGTTCAGGACAGGGCAGTGTGTAGGGAGAAATCAATTAAGGACGCCTTCGAGAAATGGGGAATGGAGGTGCCCGAGCCCCTCAAGAAACTGATGATGGGCTAAACGCCTTCATGTAGTTCAACGCCTAATTTCTCGGCCAATTCCTTGGTGCCGGGTCCAGTGTATGCCGCTATGATTATCAGCCTTGGCTTTGTGCCCTTCAGTTTCTCATATAGATCCCCCACCCTCTTGATCTCGGCCACATCGCTTCTATTGGCATTTGCCTTTATCTCTATGAGGAGGTGCTCCCCGTTCCGCACGGCTATGTCGACATCTATTATCGAGGGATGGCCATAGACAATGCCCTCCTCATCCTCTAGCTTTAACTTACTTACCCTACGTATGCCCAGCACATCCCTTAGAATTGCCCTCATGCCCCTCCTAAACGCCGACTCGCTGAGTATTCCCCACCTAGCCCCTATGGCGCTTATACGCCTATTCATGGAATCCATGCTCTGCTCCAGTGCAGTCACGCGGCTATCCAGCGTCTTTAATTGAGCAAATACCATTTCCCACTTCCTATCATTCTCCTCCCAACGCTTATCGTTCTCGGCCCAACGCCTAAAGTTCTCCTCCCACTTCCTATCATTCTCCTCCCAACGCTTATCGTTCTCGGCCCAACGCCTAAAGTTCTCCTCCCACTTCCTATCATTCTCCTCCCAACGCTTATCGTTCTCGGCCCAACGCCTAAAGTTCTCCTCCCACTTCCTATCATTCTCCTCCCAACGCTTATCGTTCTCGGCCCAACGCCTAAAGTTCTCCTCCCACTTCCTATCATTCTCCGAGAAAGCGGTTGTGGTGTTATTAATGTAGTTGTCCAGCTTCTCGATGTACTTATTGAATTCCTCCCTTAACTTCCTTAGGTCATTCAATATGGCGTCTAGGCCCAGGAGACCAGCTACGGCGTACCTGAACTCCTCGTCTTCCTGAATGGCCTTGAGGAGCCTCTTCTTCTCCTCATTGCTTAATGCGCCTGAGCTACTCATTACGCTATATTTCATGAATTAAAATATAAGCCTACCGGGGAATGGGAACTCAAATTCACGGCACTATTCATGTCGAGCGCCCAGTAAAGCATGTATCTCCTCTCTCTAATTAGGCCTAGGTGGGGAAAAGAGGAAATGAATGTGTTCGAATTTGATGAAGACGGGGAAACCATAAGTGAGCTACCCCGCCCTAAAGGGGCGAGGTTTGCCGTTAGTTTTATCAAGGTACTTAAGGCCCGGCATAGAGTTCTTCGCCTTAACTAGGGATGAGTGGGAGGGAAACTCCCCATACATTAGGGAAATGAGGAAGGAAGCGAAAAGAATGGAGGAACTAGATGCATGAATTACCCCGTCCCTGCGGATGAGGCGTCCCCACACCACGGCTACTTCCTGCTCTCCAGGAATTACTGGTCGGGGAAGGGAATGCTTGATAAAACGAACGACAAGCCTCGCCCTTTGGCGGGGAGGATAAGCGATTAAGCGGTCGGTGCTCCACCAGCCTCAGTACACCAACCCCGATTCTTAGCGTATCCACGCAACTCATCAATCACTGGAGCCATTTCATTCTGCATTCCAGCCCTAGTAGCTATAGCGGTTAAGTGATTCGTAACATCAGTGCATGACACTACCCCACCACCTGGTCTAGGCTGGAACTTAAGTAGTGAACCAGCCATTATCCTAAGCAATGCGCCCCTAGTCCCATACATATTATACTTCTTAACTAAATTCCTCCACAAAGTACTTATTGGACTAATCTTTCCAGAGTATTCTTGACTCGCATTATACGCTATCATCATTGCGTTTAGTTCTATGAGTGGATTCCCCTGCATTGCAGGCGGTAATCTACCTGCCAGGTTAGCCATTACGGCTAACGCTACTTTGGCAGGCGTCTTTGTTGGGTCGTATTCCCTTCTCTTCGCCATGAATAGGATTACCAAAAACACCTATAAATAGTTATTTCTTTGACAAATATAAAAAAACACATGCATAAATATAAAAAAATTAATCCCCAAAATCACTCGCCAAATCAACCAATCTCCAAATACACTCCCTCCTAATCACATACTTCCTATCACATACTTCCTATTATTCCTTCTGAACCTAGCCACACCTATCTTCATCCTCTCTGTGATAAAACGCTCTGATAAAACGAACGACAAGCCTCGCCCTTTGGCGGGGAGGAGGTCGGTGTAATAGGATGGAGTGGGTTATTGGCTGCTTTAGATTAGGTAGAAGAATATCTTGCTGATGGCCTTCTTTGCGT
>Ga0208549_100541_pt1 | contig 15759 bp, 16 predicted proteins | sample BED_host_MetaG_FD_187135 | JGI IMG/M metagenome (GOLD analysis project Ga0208549, IMG submission 187135) | Hot spring microbial mat communities from Yellowstone National Park, Wyoming, USA - BED_host_MetaG (SPAdes) (version 2) | ecosystem: Environmental > Aquatic > Thermal springs > Hot (42-90C)... | reverse complement strand
GGATAATTATTGGTAAGACAGCCGGCTCGGTTCCCAAACACTCGTCTAAGAAAAGCGCTTCCCCCTACCAGTATAGAGCCCCGCCTCGACCACGCAGAGGGCCTTCCCCAACCTCTCACCACCTAGGGACAAAGCCGTGGGATCCCATGACCCCCTCCTCCCTTTAAGGGGTAACGGAGGGACTAACTGTGATAGTCACAACAGTTGTCATATACATAATCCACCCCTCTCTCCCCCCTTCCGCTAAAATGGAAAACTATATTATGGGGGGTCAGTGCTTATGAGAGGTTCTTAAGCTTTACTATAATAGCTAGACCATGACTGGAAAGGGGTGGAAGAGCGAATATCAGAGCCCTTTTCGACAAAGTGTCTAAACAATATGGGAGTAGTTTCACGGCATTGTATAATACTGTCCGCATATTGGAAAAAGAGGGATACATTAAGGTAAATGACGTGGGCAGGGAAAAATAATAGAATGGACGGAAAAGGAAAGGAGGGCTCTTCGCTAAGTTTATCTTAAATATAGAGGTTCAACAATGAGATCCCTCTTCTTTTTCGTTTTCATCATAGTTCTTATCCATTTCATCTTGCTTTAACTCGAATTTCCGTATGAAGGGAGTGGTAAACCGGGGGGTTAACGATGGTTAAGGCCAAGTCTCCCCGTGTGCTCAACGCAATGGCCTTCCTGCTTGACGGTAACGCCATGGCCTCGCAACTGAGCCAAATTATGAATACTGGCTCTAGGGAAGTGTTCCTTGTCCTTAAAACTTGGATCGTAAAGGGAGTAATTTCAGTCACTAAGGCCAGAAGGAGAAACGTACACATGATTTCCCACAAAGTCAGGGCCATCGTAAGCAACGTCACGGAGAGGTACGCATAATAAGGGGAAGGACTTCATCGTGGCTAAGGCCGAGGCCAGACACAAACGCTTCATAGGGAGGGATCCAGACCCAGAGACCGCTGCCGTAATCGAGTACTTCGTGGACAAGACCCTCTCGGGCAATCCCTACCTCCAGCCACCGAAAGCGAAAGCATAGCTGAAACACTTGCTAGGGCATTGAGGATCTCGCCCTACGACGTTAACGATATACGGAAGGAGCTGGTTCAGGCTAACGTGCTTTACGTCTTTTCCGACAAGAGGGCAAGAATCACTATGGCCGGGCTCGACCCGTACCTCACGGCCTAAGCATTAATCTAATTCTATGAATAATTTTTCTCATTACAGTAATAAAAGTTCAAAGTACGTCCTGAAACTCCCCAGTTTCCGAAATGTATCGTTAAAGACGAATAGAAAACCATCGAATAACGCTCCAGTTTACTGAGAAAAGTTCTAACTTCCCTAAAAGGTGTATTGTATTTACAACTACTACTCGACTTTCATAAATCTTTACACTCAACTTACATACTTTCGCACTGCTTTCAATTCTACGGGTCTTTACTTGGGCTATTTTTATGCTAAATTGTAACTAAATGGATTTTTACTCTTACATTTAGAGAAATTATTTAGGTGGATGAGGAGGCCTTATACAGTTCTTTTTACCCTAGGCTCAAAGCTCTTTGCCCTGTTCTTTCATTCTCAAGCCCTTCAGTAGTAGTTATACTAGGTGGAGGACTTCTCGATAACTGGGGAGTTTATTATCTCCTAAGTTGAGTTGAGGCCTATCCCTAATTTGTCCGCGAGTAGTTTACGGTTTTTAACAACGGCTTTACCTAAATCGTCGTTCTTTCCGAGGAAGGGGTTTACTCTGGGAATGACCCAAAGACCCTCTAGTTCGTAACTATTGTCATTCCCTAGCCTAATAACCCTGTGGAGGAGAAGCTTTTCAGAATTAAACGCATAGACACGGTACCCTAATGGAAGCCCTAGGGTTCTTATTAACTCTGACAAGAGCTTAGCGTAGCCCAAGTATACCTTCGATAATACCTTTTCGTCTACTACATGTATGAGTAACACATGATCGAAGCCTAGTAAGAGGAGTGCTACAGCCTCATCTAATCCAGAATAATAACTGGGGTTCACACGGCCACCCCTAGCGGTACGTATGTATTTCACTTCGGCAGCGGTAATGGGTGGAACCCTATTACCGTTATTTACACGGCATAACAAGATGTCTATATCTGGCTGCCTCGGAAAAAACTTAAATGACTTCAAAACGAAATTCGTACGGTACCATATCTCGTAACCGAGCATCTGTTCTAGGTGCTGTGCTAGTTTTTCCGTAACTTCCTTTTCCTTGACGTCAGGCCTACCGGTCTCAGACAACTTTTTGCCACCGTTTATATGATCGTGCCCGGATAAGACTTAAACGTGGTGAGCGCCACGCAATTGAGTTTTGCGACCAACCGTGGAGACCGCCACCCACGGTTATCTTTAGATTCTTTAGGAATTTAAATGTTTTTTATAAGAAACAATAAGAGGTTTGAACTCTTTGAACTCAAGGTGATGGCTGCTCTACTCAACGCCTTTGGTCTAAGCCTTTCAAGCGGAGGGAAGACCTCAAGCTTCTTTGGTCTACCCTCAGAACCCGTCTCAAAGTCGAGCATTGAAGAGTGGGTGAGGAGGGTTGAGGCGAAGCTGAGCTTTGACCCAAAGCCACACGAATATCCAGTCATCGCAGTGGACTCGTGGTTGAGTGTGGTGAAGCGCGGTGCGTGGGTCAGCCACTCTACGTGTGGGTTGGGGTTGACGCGGAGACGAGGCGGCCCATCTGGTTCGGCGCCTCGCTCACAAGAACCACGCAGAACGCGCTCAGGTTCCCACGCAGACTGAGGAGGAGGCGCCTGTGCGGATCGCCCTGTGATCCTCACGGATAGGGGATCCTGGTACCGCGAGGCTGTCAGGAGGGCTGGCTTCCAAAACCACGCTCGCCACAGCTTCGGGCTGCGTTGCTCCGTGGAGCGCTTCTTTAGGTACCTCAAGGATAGGACAAGGGCTTTCTACAACAATCCCAAGAGAACACTCTCCACACCGCTTGTAGACTTCCTAGAACTATTCGTGCACTGGTACACCACTTGGAGGTAACACGGATGAAGCCTTATCCGGACAGGAGTTTGACACCCATGTTCACCTGGCCTATTAGGTCGTCTAGGCTGAGGCCACGGAGACCCGCTGCCGCGTTCGCCCGATTGAGCTCTATCTGGGAGAGCTTCGCTACACCCCTTATCCGGACAGACGCGAACGCGAGCCTCGGCCTCACGAACGCACCTTATCCGGACACCATCGTTTATATACCATAAAGTTCTACGCGTCCTTTTTTAAACCCATAAAACTGCCCTGTTTCTTCGACATATCGTGTGATGTGTTGTTCTAGCTCACTAACACCTATTCTTTCTTTAGTTAAGGGGTTCACGAACCATTTGTCTTCTCTTTCTAAGAAGACCAACGAACCTATACGGTGGTCTACTTTATATACCGCGAATGGGACGTCCACTAGGCCCTTTATGACACCGTTATTGATATCCTGTATGGCCGATCCCGAGACCCTTAACAGTTCTAAGACGTTTACGTCGATACCCCTGTTTACGCCCAAATACTCACTCACATATCTCCTCAGTGCCCCTAACCCCTCTTGAAGAGGCCCTTTGTCGTAACCGGGGTCGTGCGTCTCTCTCTTCAAAGCACTGAAAGCCTCTATAATAGACCTCTCGGTTATGGTGTCTCGCCCCTCTAGGAGTATCTTGCGCAATTCCTCCGGCTTAATAGCGGTTCCAATGTAATCGAATACCCAGTCGCCGAGCAGTTTGACGGCGATATCAAGTTTTCTCATTACAACCTCCAATATCCGGTCGTCTAAGGTACCTTTGACGGCCATGTTGTACACTTGTGTAGTATGCTCCTGACCGTACCTGTGTATCCTGCCGAAACGTTGTTCTAACTTAAGGGGTGACCAAGGAATGTCGTAATTGACTTGATATGCAGCCACTTGCAGGTTTATCCCCTCACCGGCCGCGTCAGTCGCTAAGAAGACCCTGACTCTCTCATCGGTCCAGAAAGTCGTCACAGCACGCCTCCTCTCCTCTATGTCCATGCCCCCATGCACGTATCTGAAAACTATACCGGTTCTGGAGAGTACCCCCATCAACCTATCTAGGGTAGCCTTATACTCTGTGAACACGACTACCTTTGCGTCTTTGATTAATGGTCTTAACAGCTTGATCAGCTCCTGTTCCTTTAACGTGATTTCTTCGCTGCCTAGGTTCGCTTTCAGGACGTCTAGGGCGGCCTCCAACTTACCTGTAGGACTTCTCACATCCCCACGTTTTCCCCTCATGTCAGGTTCTACACCGCTTACGTCGTCCGTCTCCTCCAAGAAAGGGTCTTCAGGCTCAAAGGAATGGAGTCTACTTAAGGTCATATAAAGTGCGTAAAGACTAGACGACAATCTCTTCAGGAGCACTAGCTTAGTTAACTGGGACAATGGGGAGGACTCAATGAACCCCTTAAGCTTTGAATATAATTGGTATGAACGCGGATCCAGTCCTATCTCCACAGTATAGCTAACACGTTTAGGGAATATGGGTTTCCCGTCCGCCCTTACGGCATTGTCTTTAAACCTCCTTATGTACAAGAAGTTATTGCCCAACAACGCACTAACACGTTTGTATTCAGCTTCATAATACCCCCTAAACGGCGTCGCCGACATAAGCATTAGGGATTTGGACTTTTCAGCTAGCTCGGTAGCTACCTCGGATCTGAGAGTGTCGTCCCGTGTAATCACGTGGTGTGCCTCATCGATGACCGCTAGGTCTAGGCGTTTCCCGGGGAGCGAGGCCACAAAGTCTCGCCCCCGCCCCCCCTTAATTAGGTCTACCGACGCTATAAACCTCAACCCCGTGTCATGCTTTAAGTCTTCCATGAGGTCTAAGAATCCGTCACCGTCCCCGATGAGCTTGAAGTATAGGCCGAACTTGTGGAACAGCTCGTCTTGCCACTGCCCTACTACAGCCTTTGGTGCCACAATAGCCACGTCACGTGCCAAACCCCTCAGTAGCAGCGAGAATATAAAAAGACCTGATATCACCGTCTTTCCGAGCCCAGTCTCGTCTGCTATTAATGAGTTAACAGGGAAACCCGCACGTAGAAGACCACCAACTTTGTGTGGAAATGGGGAGGGACACCTATCGTGGCCTTTGAAGCCACCGTATAACGCCGCTAATTGGTGTGGGAGGGCTTGAACCCCATTGGACAATACGACGGGCGCTAGGGGGTGATGCGTTAACGTAGCCACATATAGCCCGTATTTAGGATTAGCAAGCGGCACTTAATCTACCCGCTCTCATTTAGTCACTATGAATACACTTGCGTTGCGGGTTCTTAATACCTCTACCAGTGACTTTATGGTATCAGTGTCTAGTCCTGTTATGTCTATTTGTATATTCCCTGACCCTTTATTTTTAATACATTCAATAACGCTTTTGGATATTTTATCCACCAGGATAATATATTTATAATAACTCGACACGTCCCCCAAGTCGTATTTACTGTTTACCTTGCCTGAAAGCTCATCTATACTCGATATAACGTCTTTGTCCTCGCAGTATCCGTCCGCAATTACCCTGTCGCTTTTGAGGATCTGACTAAGTCTATCAACACGATCCCGTAACTCCTTAGAAACTTCATTAACTATGTCTTTAGGGCACTGGTCGAAGCAACCTCCTTCGTCAATACACTTCGCAATCGACTCCGCGTCCTTAGGTAACACATTGTCATAGCACCGTTTGAAGCCCTCTAGAACACCCCTATAATGTTCATACTCCTTTTTGAAATACCCCTCGAGTCCGTCTACAGACCCCCCACTGAGCTCTTTTAGGGCCTCGGTTAAGCTTTTTTGGGCCTTCCTCATCTGGCTTATTAGTGATATGTTTTGTTCCATCTGTTCGAGCTTTTTCTTGACGTCGTCAATCCCAGCAAAAGGTGACACGTCCATTGACCTCGTGAGGGCCTCATAGAGAACTTGGACGCCGATACTGAATAGGCCAGCCAAATCAGTCAGGCCTTTTGAAATGTCCCCTACTTTATCGACCAGGTCTTTGCGCTGCTCTTTCACCTTAGAGAAGGCAGAGAAATTGTTTACACGAGACAGTAGTTGTACCATTATGTCTACCCCAAACCTATTCGCCTTTTTGCTAGACGTATCTAGCAATGACAACATGTCTAATGCATAACGAGGCAACAATTTCAAGTCGTCACTATTAAAGGGGTTTTTGCCAACGGATGAAAATATATCCTTTATGGCGCCCTTAAATTGGCCGTATTTATCATCTGCCATTTCCGCGATGAGTCCGTTCAGCAAGTCTCTAATCCTAACCGCTTCCTCGTTATTAAGGCTCTCAAGGTGTACTAGGACATTAGCCAAGCCCAAGTACTCCAAGTACTTTGTAGCGATATATGCATATAACGGCTTCTTCAGGAGGTTCTCTAGTTCTTCCATTTTTTTCCGTATTTCCTCTATCTTTACTTTAGATCCGTTTATAGACTCTTCCAGAGCGTCTAGGTCGTTAGTGGGCCTAGCCATTTCTGCCTTTAGGCCCTCTATGACCTCTATTAAACCGGGTAAGATACTAGGTAAATCAGGTACTTCGTCCTTTATTGAGGGGCTCGCATCCTTTCTAAGGGCAATTATCTTATCGACCTGGGGCTTTATCTCACGCTCGATACGAGATCGTATATTGTGGAGTTCGTTTGCCAAGTCTTCGTATTTCTTTATGACGGGACTGGCTCTGGGCCTTAAATAACCCTCTTCCTCCGGGATACCGAAGCTCATGCCGATCCCCACTCTCCCCCGAGTTTATTAATGCCGTATTTCATGTACTCTAACGCCCTCTTTATTTCTCGTTTATCTTCCTCGATCATGTTAGTTGTACTTCTATACTTTTCAAGTATCTGCCCTATCTCTGTCAGAATCTCACCGAGACCAGCTGTCTCCACGTCGTCTTTAAGGTCTTTAAACGTGTTGACACGTATATTGATCGGTTCTCTACTAATTGGGCCTGGTACGTTCACTACTCCACCTTTTTGGAACAACGGTGAAAGCTGTGAGATTTTCTGCTGTATTTCTGACAACCTTTTATATATCTTGTCGTTTATTTTGTCATACCACTCTTTTAGCTCCTCGTCTAGTTGGTCTAATAGTTGATCCTTATGCCTGCCATTGTTTCCAGACAGCCCAAAAGTCGTTATGAACGCCACCGGCCAAAATATCTTTTCATGCAGTGATAGTTCCTGGCCATTTGCATATTGTTTTATTTCAGTTAACGCTTTAAGCACCCCTTCTACCTCATCTTTTAAGGATTTAGCCCTATTTCCAGGCCCAATTGTGACTTGTACACATAAAGGAGTGTCCCTACACAACGCTGAAGAAACGCTGTCGACTTCACCAAGTAAATCTAGGAGTTTCTTTGCTAAATCCATGATTCGATCAACTCCAGGGAGCCGTCTCAAAACGTCGTCTTTACGCATAACGAGCAGTTTAGTAAGTAAGAACAACCTGTAAAGCAGGCTGAACTCTTCCTTTTCGCCCCCGCTGACGCCGAAGGTCTTTCTAAGGACGTCTTCAAAATCGTCGTAAAAAGGTAAAGGATCGTTGTTCAATATACCTAAGGCGTCCTCCAAGCCGGCCTTATTTACGTCCCCTAAAGCCACCTCTCCGATTGAGGATATAAGCGAGTTATTTAGTAACTCAGGAACAGATTCGAGTCTAACTTCTTTATGAGACTTGTGGAACTCTTGGTAAATTGAGGGTAATGAACTGATCCTCAAAAGCCCTCCAGGAGATAGTGTATAGTCCATCTCTTCAAACGGCTTCCTAAACTCATCAGAAATTAGGGCAAAGAGGGCAGCATAGGCCTTAGTGGGTGAGGCGAATTTTGGTACCCTTTTGAGCATCTCTCCTATCATTTTAAGGTCGTTTTGGACTAGCTCTCTGGTCTTTTGATCCACTCCAGTACCAAGTCCTCTGTCCGGCTTTTTAACCTCGTCTAACGAATCGGAGAGCCACGCACCTAAAGTAGTCTTGAAGTATTCAGCCCTACGCCTCTGATCTGGCCTTAGCTCTTCCAATATGCCTTCAATAGTTTTAGTACCACGAGGGCTACCCTCTGCTAAAAGGATAAATACAGACTTCACGAAATCTGATAGGCGCTCTCCTGGGATAGGGCTCATGATCACGCGTTTCCTCCTATTGACCAAGAAGTCTGATAGCAAGAAGCTTGATAGAAGGGGTCTCTTCCCTAACCCCTTTTTGAGGTCATCAACTAACTTGTCATCACCCCCAGCAAAGAAAAACACGATTTTCTTCTTACTGTATTTCATATCGTTCAAGTGTTTCTGCACTAAACTATCGATAATAGCAATAATTTTCTCCTCGATGTGCTCGTTTAGCTGGGTCTTAGGTACTGGTATTATATATGGTATAACGGTCTCATCCTGCTTACTACCGACAATAGACTGGGAAACAGCGCCCACAACTCCTGCCACCGTATCGACGCCCTGGTCTTTTAAGAACGAAGAAATTTTTTGTTCTAGGTCGTCTTTAGTTAAGTTCTGCCCAACAGATATTATAGGGTTACTCAAATACATAGGAATAAAAGACCGTAGTAACCACGGACCTATAATAGAGTATTTTGTCCCAATATGGTTACCAAATAACGTTTTGACCCAATAAAACGTCTTGTAGTCTTTCCACTTATCGTCGCTCAACGCTTGTGAGTATACCGTGTATAACAGTTCAGTGGCCCGCCCTTGTTCTTCGTTTGATGGGTAGTTTTCAGCAATGTATGTCATTAGAATGTCAAGGATAGCTTCGACGTACTTCTTCACGCTATCGGTCAGGGTATAAGCGTCTGGTGCACCTACGCAAAGCTTTTTCTCTGCCCCCTCACGGGAAGCGAAAGCAGAAAGGACTTCCCTAATAGCCCTTTCCATAAATTCCACGTCTCTGGTATTAATGTTGACCCCTACTTCTTCATAGAAGTCCTCTATGTCTTTTACGAAGCTTCCTACTACTTCTTCCAGGCCAGTTAGCTCGTTACACTGGACAATCCCGTCTATTAGGTTGTCCACTTCCCCCTTTACAAATCCGGGTAGGCTTTCCGTTTCGTGTGGCCTTATATTAAGGAGGAAGTACCTTAAAGCAGCTCTACAACTATCGTTATCGTGGCACAACTTAGTTTCATATCGCAATAACTCATACACGTCCAGAACGGGTAGGTTTTCCACGACTGGGGTCTGGAGTTGTGGTGCTTTTATCCATCCCGATAGATCTGCTTTCTCATCAGGTAACATTATTACGTCCTTCAGGTGCGTCACCCACCCAAGTCGACCCCGCGTAAACCACCAAAAAGTGTTTGACTTCCTCTTCTCGTCGTTGGCCCCCAATATGTTATAAAGGGTGTCTGGGTCTACCGGGGGGAGCTGGATCAGCCTGACCCTACGTGCGAACGCCGTATCGGGTGTGAATTTGGCCAAGAAAAGTTCGTAGTAGGACAAATAACTGACGGCCATGACTGTATAGATTCCCCAGCTACCACTCCCTATAGCCTCTACGAAGTCGCGAAATTCTCTTCCTAGGAGCCCCAAAAACTCCTCATATGCTTCCTCCACCTCGTCTATGAGTAAGACCACGCCCTTTCTTTCCAAGGCCTTATCTATCAACTTAAGGGCCTCGTCAGGATCTATCCCTCCCTTCTTGAACAACTCTGCCGGAGGGAGGTTTGCTAAGGAACCAGTGACAGTGGGCAACCAGAAACTATTCAAGTCATATCCTACATTAAATTTATCCCTAATGAACCGAAGTTTCGTGAGGGCCAGCTCTGATATCACTTTGGCTACCTGTTTGGCCGTGACCCCTTGAGCCCCGCTAGGGTTCACGTTTTGATTGACGGCGCGTAGGAGCGATTTCAGGTTTACATAAAGTGCTGGGATCTTCTTATCCTTCCAAGAGTACTTAAAGACGTGGTAAAGTAGTTGGGTCTTACCTGACCCAAAACCACCAGCTATAATTAGCGGTGGTACTCCCTCGGCCTGTCCCGCCAACAAATTAGCGTAAGTATCAATCACTTCTTCGGCCTTTTCGCGAACTTCCTTATGGTTGCTAGTAAAGTCTTCCCAGTCCCTATTTAGCGAAGCGAATATGTTGGGGTTATAGCCAGTAATAGAACTACCCACGACTATTTAACCCATCTGCCTTTCCGTAAATACTAATTTAAAATTAGCGGTGGTACTCCCTCGGCCTGTCCCGCCAACAAATTAGCGTAAGTATCAATCACTTCTTCGGCCTTTTCGCGAACTTCCTTATGGTTGCTAGTAAAGTCTTCCCAGTCCCTATTTAGCGAAGCGAATATGTTGGGGTTATAGCCAGTAATAGAACTACCCACGACTATTTAACCCATCTGCCTTTCCGTAAATACTAATTTAAAGATTCTCCTGATTTATAGATGGTGTCTGGGTTAGAGAGTGGTGTGCGCGGTGTCCAAGCGTGGAAAACAATTATCTGGACACAATAGATTTATATCTCCTAGGTATCCCTAGGTTTCAAGAGGTAAGGTCTAACATATGGTAACCTTGCCTCAACGGCTTACTATCTTTGACGTCTAGCCTAAATCTCCTTGTTGTACCAGCCCTCTTGACTTTCGTAGTTAAAGGAAGTAAGACTTGCAAGGGTTTACCTATAAATTATTATATACTAGGCCTAATGGGAGCTAGATGGTCACGTGAACAGCAAGAGGCTCACCAGGACGTGGAGAGCTTCAACTCCCCCTGCAGGTTTTACCTTGACCCGCTTGGCAAGGGACACTAGGGTAGCCAACAGGGGCAAAGGACGGTGGGTTAGAGTTTGGCCAAGCCGATTGTCGTGGGCTCCGTCCAAGGGTTTACTCCCCCAAGACTGGCCTACCTCTAGGGGCTCCGGGAGGTCAGAGGACTTAATATAATTTCCACAAAAGACTACCCGATAAGACGGCTGAACGGCGATGCCATTGGCCTTGGGCATGATAGGGCTTTTGTGGTCGTCTGATTTGTTTATTCAATACTCACTTTATTAACGTTGAGTTTATATAGTGTTACTAGTAATCTTACTAGTAAGATTACTAGTATGGCCAAGGTGTTAGGTAGGAGTAAGTTGTGGGGTAAGGGTTACACTACAGTACCGGTTTTGGTCAGGAGGCTCTTAGATATAAGCGATGGTAGTGAGGTAGAGTGGGTCTTGAACAACGACGGGAGTATAGAGGTGAGGAAAGCTGGTTGACTACCAGTGGTTAAAAGCGAAAGTGTGGGGGTTCGTGGACTCCTTTAGGGGTAAGGAGTTCGGTAAAGGGGACATGAGGGCTTACATATCGCTCCTCACAGACCTCAACGTAGCCAATGGTATCAAGGACTACACGGAGGCCCTTTACGCCGCCTTCACTACGGCGAAGGCGGTCTACAAAGAAAGGGGGGCGAAGGGGGTAGGAGAAGACTATTGGGCTAAAGTGCGCGAGTGGGCGCTGGTCGACAGGTCGTCGTTAAGCGTAGTCCCACCTAAGGGGCAGCAGCCCCGCCTCGCCCCCGTGGTACGTGGGGCCAACGTCGTGTCCCTTTTCACAGGCGCCTACGGGCTCGACCTAGGCTTTGAGCTAGCTGGTTACGAGGTCGTGTTGGGGCTCGACATATCAGACGCGTCGTACAGGAACTTCAAGGCGAACAGGCCTAAGGCCCCGTTTATCCACGGCGACATATCCCACTACACCACTGAAGAAATACTCAAGGAGGCCGGGCTCAAACGCGGGGAGGTAGACGTGGTGACCGGTGGGCCCCCGTGCCAGCCGTTCAGTACAGCCGGTGAGAGGGAAGGCCTACAAGACTACAGGAGCAGGGCCCTAATAGAGTACATAAGGTTCATCAAGGAGGCGAGGCCTAAGGTGTTCGTTATGGAAGAGGTCACTGGGATCCTCAACTCCAGGCTAGTCCACGTCCCCATAAGAGGGAGGGACAAGAGGCCCTTGGGCCCAGAAGAACTACCCGGGTCGCTGTGGAAGGTCGTGCTGTCGGCGTTACAGGAGACCGGGTACGAAATAACTTGGGGCGTGTTAAACGCCGCAGACCTCGGGGCCCCGCAGGAGAGGGACAGGGTGGTGGTAATAGGCTTCAGGCCCGACCTGGGGCCTGTTCCCAGCTTGCCCGCGCCCCAGTACTCCAGAGGAGGGGGGTCGCTGTTCGCCCCGGTCAAGCCGTGGTCCACCACCGCGGAGGCCATAGTGGGGGCCAAAGAGGACATAGGTTACTTGGCCTTGCCGCCGAAATACGCCAAGTACATGGCTTACGTGCCCGGCGGGGGGAACTGGAGGCAGATACCGGACGCCCTAAAACACGAGGCCATGAACGGGGCGTACACCGCGGGCGGCGGTAGGATGGGGTTCTACAGGAGGCTGTCGTGGTTCGAGCCCTCCCCCACGCTAGTGACGTCGCCCGCTATGAAGGCCACGATGCTAGTCCACCCCTGGTACGAGAGGCCTTTGGGCGTGAGGGAGTACCTAAAGCTACAAGGGTTCCCCGACGACTGGAGGGTGGTAGTCGGGGTGCAAGAGGCGTACAAGCTCTTCGGCGAGGCGGTACCGGTACCGCTGTCCTACGCCATAGCGTCCCACATCGGGGGGCTACTAGGGTGGAAGGCTTCGTGACCGCCGTGATAAAGTGGGAGGAAGCGCACTGGGTACCGTACCCCTGGAGGGTGAACAGGGCGCCGTATAGGGTGTTGATAGCAGAAGTCCTGCTGCAGCGAACCACGAGGAAGGCCGTGTCACGGGTATACGAGGGCTTCATAGCCAAGTTCCCCGACACCTACTCGGTCTACAAGGCCGACACAGGGGAGCTGGAAGGCTCACTGAGGCCTATAGGGCTTTACAAGCAGAGGGCGTCGAGGTTAAAAGAGATAGCTAGGGCCGTAGTAGAGGGCTTCAACGGCACCATACCTTGCGACTACGACACCCTAAATAAGTTGTACGGGGTCGGCCCATACATAGCTGGCACCGTCCTGTCTTTCGGGTGCGGGGTCAGGGCACCCGTAGCGGACTCTAACGTCCTAAGGCTCCTCAAGAGGGCCTTCGGGGTAAACGGGGTGAAAGACGCCCTGGAGCTCCTTTGGGCCGTTGTGCCAAAGGAGGGACACGAGGTGTTCAACTACGGGCTGATCGACTTGGGGGCCTACGTCTGTACGTATAGGAGCCCTAAGTGCTGGGAGTGCCCAGTGAGGCCGTATTGCAAGTACTACGCTAACTCAACCGCTTCAGGAGCTCGTTGACGTCCTTGAACTGCTTCTTCAACTCCTGGGCTATCTCCAGCGCTTTTTCCTCTATTAGACCGCGTAGGTCTACGCTTACCCCTATCTCTGCAGCCCTCTGGATCACGTAGTCATAGACGTCCTGGCCTAAAAGCACCTCATATACCCTCCTCCCCACTAACACATAATAGCCCGGGTCGTCGCTCCTAGCCCCCGCCTTCTTCAGGGACTCCCTCAACGTGTTCATCACGCTAAAAGCCCTCGGGCCGTAACTGAGGGCTAGGTATGACCTGTACCCGTGTCCCTCCGCCTCTACGGCCTCCCAGGCGAACTCACTCAGTATGTCCTTGTTTATATCAGCCGGCCCGCTCTTCACAGACACGGCCCTCCCCCTGAACGCGGTACCGCCTTCTTTGTACTCGCCCTCTACGACTACGTCCCACTAACACACCCAGTCCTTAGCGCCGCGCCCTTTACACCCGGGGTAGTCTTTCCCGCTCCTCTCCCCTAACAGCTCCCTGAGGAACTCCTCTATCACGGAGCCGAAACTAGTCCCTAACGACCTCTCGACCCTCTTCTGGACGAAGAAGTAGGCCACGTCTTTGAAGTCTTTTACCCCTAAAGACGCGAACAGATAAGGGTTCACGCCCCCCCAGTACGTCGTCGGCGCTTATACCCCTGACTTTGCTCGCCACCTTATTGGAGAACTCCTTAAATACTGTTAGGGCTTTTTCGGCCTTCCCTCTGGCCTCTGCCGGATATCCCCCTTGCGCCATACCTAATCTATGACACGGTGTTAATAAACCCCCAGTTTACCGTTTTTAGGTTCTAAAGGGTTCGGAACCTAACGTCTCCAGTCAATTTTTCTTCACCCTTTCTGTAATACCCTATAGAGAACACTTTTACATTGCTTAATTCTAGCTTCTCTTCATAGTGTCGTCATCGAGCTATGAATTCGGGGCTACCAGTTATAGTTGTGGTAGCAAAAGGTGAAAAATAATGACAAAAAGTAAAAATAACCCCGGAAGGGGTAATACTATAAGGGAGAGTAATACCACGAAGGTAATGGAGGAAATAAGGGAGAAGGTAAGGAAGGCAATCAAGGAAGGAGTTGGACTAAGGAGGTAGAGGAGATAATCTTGCAAGAGGCCATGATGGAAGAGAGAGAAGCCTACTTGGAAGTTGAGGACGACGACAAGAACGGGACCTACTTCAGATATCTGGGGACCGGAGACGGAGTATTAAGGCTCAGAGTACCGAGGACCAGAAAGGGTGGCTTCAGACCCAAGGTCCTTCCGGAGAAGTACGAGAGGACCAGCCCAGATTACGAGGACTTCCTCCAGCAGCCTATCAGGCATGACTCCAAGTCAAGTCAAGGCCGTGTTAGCAGCCAAGGGAATGTATAGTGAGATCGTAATGAATCGGGTTGCCGAGAGAATATCCAACAAACTCAAGGAATACAAGAGCCGCTACCTCACGATCTCCTAGCCCTTTACATCGATGTGAAGATCGTAAAGGTCAGAATCAGCGAGTCGATCACGGAGAGAGCCATTTACATTGCCGTAGGAGTTGACTTAGGAGGGAATAAGTTCGTCTTGGACTACGAAGTTAGGGATAGGGAGGACTTGGACGGTTGGAAGTCCTTCTTGGGCGGACTCGTGAGCAGCGGAGTCAGGGTTGACGTAATCGTGAGCCATGACTTCTCTGGACTCGATCGCGTCGTGTCCACGCTCTTTCCCTCCTCTCAACACCAGCTCTGTATAACACACGTGGTTAGCCTCATGAGGGTCCTCCCAGACAAGGAGGAGGAACTGATTAGAGTTAGGGATCTAAAGTCCTCCAGGAACGTGGGGGAGGGAAGGCTATATTGTCCCTCAGCCAACTTGTCCAACCCTTTTCTCCAGCCCGAGCCAAGAGGCTTCTCGACTCTGCTGACAAGTACTGTCCCTTTCTCAACTTCCCCGGGGAGGTTAGACACTACCTCTACACTAATAACACGTCGGAGAGTTTCAACTCGACCCCGGCTAGGTTCGAGGAGGAGCTCGGAGGTTACTTTCCCTCTCTTCGCTCCTTGGAGGTCTATCTCTACGTTTCGATCCATGAGTAATTCGCGTTGGAAGTTCAGGCCCATGTCGGTGATAAGGCATCACTCATATCATCTCAAACAACTCCACGCTTCAAGGTTCCAGGTGAGTCTTGATGAAGACTTTTAACCTTCTGCTTACATATTTTCTCACACAACTATACCCAGTAGCCCCCTCGACCTGTTATCTCGTTCTTGTAATAATATTACAGGGTTCCTTATTTCTTCGTGAAATGATCAAATATATTCAGTAATTCCTCCATTGAATAAGTCCAAATCAACAGAGATATTACAATTTGCAAAGGAGCCCTGAATCGCCCCCCTCACGGACGGGGCTTTGGGGTTTCCAGTGGCCTTCACGACGCACCTTCATCTCCCCTTCGGGGTGTTTACGTACCCCCGACCCGTACCTCTCGTTAAGGC
>Ga0208549_100538_pt1 | contig 15834 bp, 18 predicted proteins | sample BED_host_MetaG_FD_187135 | JGI IMG/M metagenome (GOLD analysis project Ga0208549, IMG submission 187135) | Hot spring microbial mat communities from Yellowstone National Park, Wyoming, USA - BED_host_MetaG (SPAdes) (version 2) | ecosystem: Environmental > Aquatic > Thermal springs > Hot (42-90C)... | reverse complement strand
TGCAATTCTATTATCATCAAGCTTTGCCATCCCATAGTATCCATACTTTCTCCATATACTCTTCCAAAAGTCGCTCAGTATACTCTTTCTTACTATTCTGTCTATTCTTGCTAGGGGGTGTAATAATTTCCGGATAACATACTGGTTTGACTATTGACAAGAATAAATAAAGAAGCAAAGAGTTGCTTATAAAAACAAAACATAAAGATGTAAAAGCTCATACGAGCAGAGTTAAGAGCAGAAAAGTTTTATCCACATGATAGGTAACATGAAACAAACATCAGATCACTTTTGCTCTTCCTGGGCCTTCGTCTCTTCCTTCTTCTCTTCCTGTGCCTTCTTCGCCTTCTTCTTGGCCGTATCTGGTCACCTCAGCTTATTGCTGTTGATTGCTTAGCAGTATAAACTTTGCTTCTCCTGATCTGGTGATCTGTAAAGCAGCGATAAGGCCTATCTCTCCAGAAGAATATGGGGATGTGAATATCGAAGGAAAAGTGAGTCGAAGTTCTCGTATCGGGTTATTCCAGGTTCGGAACTCGCTCCGTTCTGTACTACTTCTCTCCTAATTGCGGTTCTTCCAATAGAGCCCAATGGTGATGTTTACAGAATTATCAGTTCTCAAGAAGCACAAGGGAAGGGGTTCTCTGGTCTCGGGGCTTGGTTGGTCAAGTCAGATAGAATCTGGAAGGAGAAACAAAGAGAGAAAGCGGACAAGATGGACATCTATAAGAGACTTGACCATTCACGGGGACTGTCTAGCCAAAGTTCAAGAGCCAGATATAAAGTCCTGTACAATACATCTGGAACATACCTAGTATCATGCGTCATCGAGAATGGCCCCTCGACGATAAATGCTGATTCAGCTAGGATTCGGTTATCAGGAGTACTAGCAGACGCGAAAACCTACAGATTTGACACCAACGACCTTGATGAAGCTCTATTCGTTTGTGCTTTGCTCAACACTCAAATAGTCGATTCTTTGATAAAGCCTATGCAAAGTCGTGGACAATGGGGAAAGAGACATTCACAAGAAGGTTCTGGAACTGCCATTGCCAAAGTTTAATCCGAAGAACAAAGATCACCTTGAGCTTGTTAAGCTGGCAAAAGAAGCCCAAGCAAAAGCTTCAAAGATTGTGCCCGAACTTGAAAGGCGGTATTCTAGCATCGGGAAAATTCGTCAAGTAGTCAAATCTGAAACCGAAGAAGAGTTACTTGATCGACAAAATTGTCAGAGACCTTATTTCAGAGACAGTTGACCTCCAAAATGGGCTGGATGATTACTTATGATGGCGAGAGACAGCGTCAGAGTACCGGGTACCGGTACCTCAGGCCTTATTTCTCAAAATGCCACGAGTGAGCGGCAAACCTCAACTCCTTGTCCCTCGATACGAAAATTTTCTTCGATTCCTCCTGGGATGGTATCCTCTCGTCCTTAAGAGAGGAGGTACAATCTGCCTCCTTTACCTTTATTTTCTGCCTTATTGATATGCCGTTGAATACAGTCCGAACACGAAGGACGGCCATACGCATAAATGCTGTAGTTGATGTATCGTCTTAATTCATCAACGACGTATAGACAGCATTTCAGGTCTTCTTTTTCACCAACATCCTATGGTCATCGACAGTGACTATTACTGTATCACCTGCACGTATTTCCAGTGCTTTAGCGATTTCTTTGGGTATGGTCATCCTCAGGCTTCCTGCGACTGCGACCACCTTTATTTCAAATTCTATCGGCATGCTTCCATGTCACTACCTCTTTCTGTACAGTTTCGATATACTTAAATATTCTGAAAGTATAGAAAGAGTATAGAATGTATATCGATAGTAGACGGAAAAGGAGTAGGAAGAAACCGACGGTATGCCTTCGAGATAGGAGAGTGTTGGTTCTAGGTATAGGCGGAAGATCTTTTGACAGGAGGTGAGATGAGTGCAGAAAGACAGGAATGATGAGAAACAACGGAGGGGGTGTCAATGCCTATACTGTCGAGGAGCAAAGTATCTCCTAGAGAGGGCTGCAGTTACAACGATGAACGAATATGAAGTCATAGGACAGAAAAGGGACGTGAACAGGTATCTGATACCATGCTTGAGCCAGAAGGTTCTCTTCAAAGCAAAAAAGCGGAGGGGCTAACGCATGCAGGAGAGCAAATCAGCCTATGAGGAGCTGATGACAAAGATCAAGGAGCTGGCACTAAGATACAACTATACGGTCGCAGGAAAGCTTAGAACTGGATCCGTGCTGAAACTCCTCACCTCAAATGTCTGTGAAGAGAGGATACGTCACGATCTTGAAGCTAAAGAAGAAGCTGATGGCGATGAGGTCTTCGATTCGATATACGCAGAAAGGAGCAACTTCGCAACTAACCTAATAATAGATACTCTAAAGTCAGCCCTCGTAAAGGAAGGATTTATCGTCAGGATAGCAACGGAGCAGAGATCCGATGTGGGAAGATACGATATCGTGATAAGAATGGGGAATCCTTGCGAAGTTTACGCATATGGAGGGGCCAAGAGCGTACGGATAGAAGTCAAGGCATCGTTCGGCTTACCCTTTGAACAGCTGCAACGATACCTTCTTGACCCTTCCCCTCTTATACTGGTAAGGGTCCTTTCCGGCCAAGTCATAAAATTCAACCCGCCATCACTTCAAAGCTTCTTGGATTTCTCAAGCAGGACGCTGCTGGAGAAGGTGGAAAGGATACTGAGTGGCAAAGGGTATCTCATTCAGGGACCACATTGCTACAGGTGCACACACAATGCGTGCCCTTTCTTTCCCGCGAAAAGAGGGGCCGAACGTAGGCTGGTCACCATGAGCGAAGAAGATCTAGCCTGGGAGATGGGCCTGTTTTTCAATAATTTGCCCCGCGTCGCCCAGAGGTCAGCCGAATTGGTGATTGAAGAGCTGAAAGAAAAGAGGGAGAGGTGAATGGTGCCGTCCGCAGGATATGATATGTCGATTTTGTCTGCAGGAGGGACTTTGGTTATCGATACGTCCAAGTCGTGGCGTTCAGAGACTTCCCCACGGACGGGGTTCAACAGACGAGCTCTACGAGGACTTGCCATAGTGGCCAAGGGGAAACAAATAGAAAGGATCGGAATGGGGCTCTTCTACGTCAAATCCCAGAGCGACCCGAAAGATCGTCACCTTGTTAGGGCGAAGACGGCACGTGGGGAATGGCAATGCGACTGCCAGGATTATAAAAGAAGAGGGAAGCCATGTAAGCATATATATGCAGTGATGTTCTTGCTAGCCTTGCCCAACATTCTCTTGAAGAACATCGAAGCGTTAGAGGGCGGACAAGTTGAATAGGACGGATAGCATGGCCGTCGAGCTTCTGTTCAAAGAGGGGTCGATACGCAGGCTGAGCGACTCTGAGTACCTTGTCCGCTCTACCGACGGAAAGACTTGGTTTACCACGTCATGGAAGGGTAAGAGCTGGAGATGTGACTGCCAGGATCCAAGTGCTTCACGTAAAGCTTGCGAGCATGTTCGCGCCGTTTCCCTACTTTTGCATCTGCCACAGATACTGGCTCTGGCCACGGATCCTCAGCTTCTTATCTGCCCGTCCTGCGGAGCGGACCCCGACAAGCTAAAGAAGTCGGGAGTTCAGAGGAATAAGTCAGGACCTACACAACGGTACGTTTGTACACAGTGCAGTTACAGGTTCAACGATAGGTCTAGTTTCCAGAGGCTCAGAAGCAATCCGATGTTGATACTGATAGCGGTTGACCTTTACTTTAAAGGTCTCAGCTCAAGACAGACCTCTGAGCATCTTTCGGAGTTTTATGGATGTAACGTTAGCCATGTCACTGTCTACAGGTGGGTGAGAAGGTATTCAAAGTTGATGAAGGAGTCGGAAGCGGAGCTGGCCGCGAGGTTAAACTTAGGAAAGAACTGGCACGCAGATGAAACGCTAGTAAAGGTCAAGGGAAATCTTCGCTATATTTGGAACATACTGGACAGTAGAACGCGGTATCTGCTTGCATCCCAAGTGACGGCTAGAAGAGATGCCAAGACGTTTAGGAGAATATTCAGGAATGTGATGGATGAAGCTAGTATGGTTCCAAAGAGGGTAACTACAGACGGTCTTCAGACATACAGGAACGTAATGAGGGACTACAAGGACATCGAACACGTAGCAGGCAGGTCGTTCAAGGATCATAACAACAACAACCTGATAGAAAGGGCGAATAAAACACTGAAGGTCAGGTTGAAAGCCATGGAGAAGTTCGGGTCCGAGGAGGGGGCAAAATCCCTTGCTGATGGATTAAGGATTTATTACAACTTTGTAAGGCCGCACGCAGCGCTAGGAGGACGTACACCAGCGGAAGCTGCAGGCATTGCCTATGGGGCGAAGAATAAGCTCTTGTCTGCGATAAGGGGGACCGTAAGGTTGCCTAGGACAGCATAGTGGATAAGGGAGTTGCTCTAGCGAAGGGCTTCTCAATACTCTTCTTGTAGGTTTCTACCGAGTACTTGAGCAACCACATCCAGCCTTCACCATTCCAATCGACGACAAGCCGGCAAGCGCGCTGAAAAGGTGTCAGGCCACAAAGTTGGTCCTTACTTTCTACGAAGTTATATTGAAGCCATATGCCTTTGATCATGAACGTATCATCCTTTGAGTGTATACCGCTCTCCAGTTTCCGGTCCATCAACTTGTGGTATCCCTCGGCAAGGTGTAGCTGACTCTTCTCGCCCATTTTCTTTAATATGACAGGACGCGTGTAGCCGCCTAATGCTTTTGCTGCTGCTATAGGCTCGGCTTGCTCTCCATCCATAATCAGAGAGACCGGTGCAAATCCGGCCCTTTGACGCGCCTTCAAAAAGGCGACCTTGTATTCGTTCACGCTCCCGGTCCCCACGGGCTGAGAGCTGAGGCAGAAGTGTGTTTCCTTGTCCAAGATGTCACTTATCATCAACTTTGCGACGTTCCGTCCATTTTTGCGGGTCCATCGATAAATCCCTTCGCAAAAATTCGGTGAAACAGGTATGACCTTGCTGTCAGCCTCCCAATTCCTCCCAAAGTGCAAGTTTAGTTTTGTACCCCTCAACTTTCCCCGCCTAAAGTTGACATCGATCTGTTCATAGACGAAGTTCGTCAGGACGCTAACAAGCCTGTACGTAGTCGCGACGGAGTAGCCTACTTCCCGACGGAAACTTCTAAGGCCACTGCCTGAAAAGAAGGCATTTAAGATCATACCTGATCGTTCTATTCCAACTCTCCTTAGAAGACGTGTTGCTCTTTTCTGGTCAGACAGCATTTTGAAACACCCGGCCGACTAACTCCGTGGTATGCAACACCCGGTTTTGCAAGCAGGAAATGTTGATAACGTAACACTTCCCGAGCTTCTGCCCTATTGTCATGAACCTCTTCACATCTTCGATTCCCGCGATTGGGATCTCGACCTCGATTTCCACCGAAAAAGTCGCTTTATTGTTGTTAATCGAAATAAGTTTACCGATGATCTCGAAAGCGGTTCGGTATGCCATACCTTACTTCTTTCCTGTAGCCTTTTTAAGCGTTTCGGTCTGCCGCACCGGATAATTGTTAGAAAAGATAAATAGTAGCTTTAGTCTACCTTGCAGGGAAGGTTAGCCGGATTGGACACTAAACTTCTCATCCTCAAAGCCTGTGCGGAAACCGGGGCTGGATGGTCGGATTTGCTCAAACTGACGAACGTAAAGAAATCGACCCTCTATCAGCACTTAAGCGAGTTGATGGATAAGCAATTAATCCTAAAGGACCAAGAAACTGGTTTGTACAAATCGACCCAAAAAGGGAAAGATGAATTAAAAATAATGCTAGCCCAGCAGGCCGCAAGAGTTGACTTTGAGACGATGCAACTGCAAACAGAGGATTCAGAAGACCTCTATTTGGAGGGCTTTCTGAACCGCTCAAAGCTCTACGAGGATCTCTATCCCCCCGCCACCACGGGGGTAAAGACGGCGGTTACGCTTGGCATTCCTCTATTTGTCTCCTCGGTGAAAAGCGCTATACATGTTGTAAAGCCACCGAGGGAATTCCAAGATTACCTGCGGTGGCTTTCCCATCTTAGGGTAGACAGCGTGAATATTCAAGAACTGTCTCACAAAATCGCAGGGGCAGAAGAGCTCCTAAGGGAGGGAGGCGTCCCCGTTCATCGACTCTTTGCAAGATCGATATGGGCTATTGTACCATCAACACGCAATGAGATGATGTACTTCGATTACGAAAAGGCATTCAAGAGCAACATGAAACTTACAGAAAGCGCCTTCGTGCCTAGGCTAATAAGAAATTGGAAAAATTCCCTAGAAAACGACTGTCACAAAGTCGTAGGAAAAAAGATAACACTCGATGACGAAAGCTTCCTATTTGTCCATGGGTTTCTTACAAATAAGTATATTTCTATGAGCTACAGTTCTTACAGTCGCACCTGGCAAACACTACTTCGCAGGATACTCAAGGACTCTAGCCTCCTCTGATGGGAAGAAAGGCGCAGAAGACTATAGCCCGAGTTTGGGGATACACGAAAGGTACTCCCTTCTGACTTCATCCATATCCAAATGGTCATACATGTCGATCGCCTCTCTCCTTCTGTCACCTCGCAGCTCCTTTACGTATTCTCTTCTCATCCCTTTCCGTAGAAGCCATGTGGTAAACCAATGGCGAAAGCAGTGGGGCCCGAAATGATCTTCCAGCCTTCGCGAGGCGGGGTTGTGCAGGCCCAGTCTTTTCGCATATTTCGTTATTGCTGAGTATATGCCGTTTCTGTCTAATCTTTCTAAAGTTTGATAGCTGATAAAAAGCCCATCTGTCCGCGGGGAGATCTCATTTCTGACGCTTATCCATCTTTTCAGTACAGAAGCGCATTCGTCGTCAAAAAACACCACTCTATTGCTCCTCTTCTTCGTAGGTTTCAGAGTGATTGAAAGCTCTGACCAGTCTATATCATCTAAGTCTATCCCCTGCAACTCCGACCTTCTTATCCCGGTCTTCGCGAAAAGAACGGCTATCGCCTTGTCCCGCGGGTCGAGTATCGAGTTGACGAGCAGGCTCATCTCCTCGACAGTAAGGAGCTTCCTTCTTTCATCTTCGTATTCGGCCTTATACTGTTTCAGGTATCTCCTCCCGAACGGAAGGACTATGTTGTTCTGAAGCATACCTTCGTCTACCATGAAGCCCCAGAGGGCAGATAAAGCTGAGAAGTACTCCTTGACAGTCTTCTGCTTCACTCCTCTCTCCGTTCTCAGGTAATGGAGAAAGAGCTTTAGCTCCTCCCTGCTTACCTGAGCCAGGCTCACCCTTCTCCTTTTCATGAATTCAGTGAATATCTTTATGCATGATAAGTAGCTCTGAATGCTCTTCTCCGTCATATCCCTGAGCCTGCAGTCCGTAACGAAATCAGCTATTACGTCTGCATCGCTCCTGGATAACAGCGCGTTCATCCCTTCCACCTCCAGCCATTCGCGGTGTATTGAACAAGTCCATAATCCTCCAGAATTCGGAGCTGCCTGTCGACAGCCTTTATCAGGTCTACGTCTGTAGCTCTGATATTAAGATGTGACAGGATGTAATCATCTCTGTACGTGCCCCCCTTCTTCAACAGGTCTATCAGCTGCCTATCGAAGAACCTCACCCCCTGAAATCCTTCATCCAGGAATGGCGAGGTTCTGTACCTTTTCAGCTCCCGGTCTAGATTCTCTGCCAAAGATTTGAGGAGTGAGTTCTCCTGCGCCAGCTTCCTTACCTCCTCCTCTAGCTCGGTGATCTTCTGCAGCAGCTGGAGCCTGCTGGCGTAGCCACTCTTCCCCTCCTCCGCTCTTATCGAATCTTCGACCCTATCGACAATGAATCTTGATAAGGAGAGCCCGGCCTCTTTTGCCTTCTCCTTCCACGACTTCGCCATATCTAGAGAGGGTAAATAGACGTACAGGGCCCTCTCCTTGATCGTAGCTGTTTTGCCTTTATTCTTCCTTGCCAACGTTGCAGAGGGTTAGAGAAGATGGCTATTAATATTTACCGGTAAAAAGGTGCTCCGGCCGGGATTTGAACCCGGGTCATCGACTTTCCTCCAAAGTCAGGTCGAAAGGCCGATATACTTGACCGGGCTGTACGAGTCTTTCTTTACACAACTCACTATACTACCGGAGCACCGAGCTGAGCCATTTTGCCAGCGTATAAATCGTTTTCGGGACATAGATTCTTGCAAAAATGCAACATATAAAAGGGCAAGTGTTTACTCAATGAACATGCTATTTGACCTTTTTCAAAGCGTAAAAGTGATTGACCTTTCTCATGAGATTAAGGAAGGTATGACTGTTTACATAGGCGACCCTGCTCCGAAAATAAAAAGAGTAAAGACGATAGATAAGAATGGAGTAAACCTCAGCAAAGTCATAATGGGAGTTCATAATGGCACCCATGTGGATTCACCTTTCCACTTTATTAAAAATGGCATAACTGCAGACGAGATTCCGATTGAAAGGTTTTTAGGAAAGGCTCTAACTATTGATTTTTCAGATAAAGAGGCAGGGTCCGGCATAAGCTTAACTGACTTGAAGAAATACGAAGATAAGATAGATGAAGGGATTATAGTTCTTCTCTATACAGGAATAAGCAAGCATTGGAATGAAGAATGGTCAAGGTCAAAATTCACATACCTTTCAAAGGAAGCTGCAGAATGGCTTGCTGATAAGAATGTAAAGGGTGTAGGAATCGATTGTCTCAGCATAGAGAAGTTTGGGTCAAAAAACGGAGAAGTGCATAAGGCGCTTCTGAAGAAAAATATATTCATCATAGAATCATTGAATTCAAGTCTGGAGCAGCTTGTGGGCAAAGAAGCTATGCTCTTCTGCCTTCCAATCTATCTGAAGGGGACAGATGGTGCACCAGCTAGAGTGATAGGTCTGGTTGAAAATTGACCAGATGCAGAGCGGGAGGCCAGATGCTTCAGGTTTGAGTATGCGAGGCTTAACATAGGATATCCTGAAATTGTTGAGGATAAACATGATAGTCCATTATCCAGAAAGGATTAAGATACTAAAAGAGCTTGCAGAAGCATCAGAATAACTATCAATAAAATTTGTTTAATAGCACTGAAAATTCTATCCAACAGTACAATCAGTTAATCTTTAATTTTTGGAGCTTGCTATTGCCTTCAAGCTCTTCTTCGATTCTCAACAGCTCGTTATATTTAGCTACCCTTTCACCCCTTGCTGGAGCACCAGCTTTTATGAAAGTGCTTCCTGAGGCTACAGCAAGATGTGCTATGAAAGTGTCCTCAGTTTCGCCTGACCTGTGCGAAATTGTGAACTTCAAGTTATTTTCTTTGCAAAGAGAAATCGCATCTAGGGTTTCTGTTACAGTGCCAATCTGGTTTGGTTTGATAAGCACTGCATTGCTGGCCTTAACTTTTATGCCTTTCTTTATTCTTGCCATGTTTGTGACGTAGATATCATCCCCTATTATGTAGACCTTTTTCCCCAGTTCAGATGTGATGGCTGAAAAATCATCAAATGCTTCTTCGTCAAACGGGTCCTCTATAGTCCTTATGGGATATGTATCTACAAGCCTCGTGTAATATTCTAGTAATGATGATGATGTGATTTCCCTTCCATCAATACTGTATTTCCCATCTGAGTAAAAATTGCTTGCGGCTGCATCTATACCTAGTGCTATATCCTTCTCGTCATAACCTGCTCTTTTGATAGCTATAACTATCGCATTAAGGGCATCTTCTGTCATTTGCAGAGGCGGAGCATAGCCACCTTCATCACCCACGTTTATTGCAGATGCTCCATACTTCTCTTTCAGCACATCCTTGAGGTTATGATAGACTTCACTCCCCATTCTGAGTGCCTCAGAAAAAGAACTTGCACCATATGGCTCTATTATGAATTCCTGAATGCTCAGCTTGTTTCCCGCATGCTTTCCCCCATTTATTACGTTCATCATGGGTATGGGCAAATTATAAGAGTTTAAATTGGATAAATATCTGTAAACAGGTTCCTTACTGACTGAAGCAGCACAGCTGCAGCATGCTATCGAAACAGATAAAATTGCATTTGCTCCTAGTTTCGACTTGTTTGAAGTTGAATCGAGTTTGAGCATTATATCATCTATATATCTCTGCTCTTTGCAGCTCAGACCTATCAGTCTGGGTGCAATTATTTCGTTTACGTTTGAAACAGCCTTTAGTACTCCTTTCCCACCATATCTTTTACTGTCTCCATCCCTAAGTTCAAGAGCTTCATGTTTACCAGTAGATGCGCCTGAAGGAACCCTTGCCATTCCTATAGCTCCTGAATCTGATTTGACTACAGTTTCAACAGTCGGATTTCCCCTTGAATCAAGTATTTCCCTGCTCTTTATTTCTGCCAGATTAAACGGATTCTGCATTAAATAGCTCCCCCTGCCAATACTAGAGAAGGAGGTAATTTAAGAAAATAGTCTTGAAGAGAAACGCAACATAATGATTTTTCAACTTGATGTAAATAACATATCATATCATGAGATATGTAGAGATTTTCTCTCCTTAATATTTGCAACAAAAGCTAGAACCTCAGGTTAAAGGAAGAAAACGTTTTAAACTCTCACAAATCCTTCCAACCCATGAAGATATCAAATATTGAGATTTTTCAGCTGGGCAGTCCAGCAGGCGGTTCAGCTACCTGGGCTTCAAACTCGATACTGCTGAAGCTGACAACATCCGATGGCTTGCAGGGTTATGGTGAAGCTGTTCCAACTCTGAGGGTGCAGCCTGTGATACAATCGCTCAAGGAAGTGGCAAGAGTATACAAGGGTAAAGACCCTTTTAACACAGAAGCCAACATGCATGAATGGATGAAGCATGATTTTTACCTGCATACTTCCTTTGAATCCACAACTGCATTGAGCGCTTTTGACATAGCCTGCTGGGATATAATAGGCAAACATTTCTCAGCGCCAATACACAAACTTCTGGGAGGAAAGATGAGAGATAGAGTTAGGGTGTATCTAAATGGATGGTATGGAGATTGTGTATCTGCAAAACAGTTTGCTGACGCAGCGAGAAAATGGGCCGATGCCGGATATTCTGCACTTAAATTCGACCCATTTGGAGCTGCATATGAAGATATAAGCGAAAAACAGCTCGAAGACGCATATAAAAGGGTTAAGGCTGTGAAGGATGCAACTGATGATAGAGTAGAGTTGCTGATAGAGCATCATGGCAGGTTCAATTATGATGCTGCTCTCAAGGCCGCAAGAAAGCTCGAAAGTCTATCTCCGTTATTCATGGAGGAGCCTGTACATCCTGAAGACATAGAAGGGCTGAAAAAATACAGAAAAGAAGTCAAGTTAAAGGTTGCTCTTGGGGAAAGAATTATAGATGTAAAGCAGGTTCTCTTTATGCTTAAAGAGAATCTTGTTGACTACTTGCAGGTAGATATTACAAACATAGGCGGAATAACACAGGCATTGAAGGCATGCAGGCTTGCTGAAGCATTTGGCATAAAGATGGCATTTCACAACGCATTTGGCCCGATTCAGAACGCTGCAACCATACAGCTCGATGCTTCTATACCAAACTTTCTCATACAGGAATCGTTTTTTGACTGCTTCCCCTCATGGAAGAGAGCTCTGGTAAAAAGCTCTCCTCACATTTCATCAGGTTTTTCTCTTATACCCGATAAGCCAGGAATAGGTGTTGAAGTGGATGAGAAGGTTATAGAGAAGCACAGAGCTGAAGGACAGGAATTCTTTGATGAACAAGAGCCTGTCTGGGTAGTTAAGGGGACATGGAAAGATGCATGAGGGTATCAACCTTTGAGAAAAAAGAAAAGAGCTATTGGCATAACATCAAGAAAGACAAAGATAGTTTGCACCATTGGGCCTGCTACAAGCTCTGAAGATATGGTCAGGTCTCTGATTTTAAGGGGTGTTGATTGTTTCAGACTTAACTTTTCCCATGGAACTCTTGAAGAGCATGCTGACAGAATAAGAACCATCAGAAAAGCTGCAGGAGAGCTTTCGAAGATTGTAGCTGTAATGCAAGATTTGCCCGGCCCAAAGATAAGGGTTGGTCTGCTCAGGAATGGAGTGATGCAGCTTAGGAGAGGAGACAATGTAGAGCTGGTTGAAGAGAGTAATTACACGGCTAAAGATTATGAAATACCAATCAACATGGAGAAATTGTCAGAATCTATTGTCAAATCCAGCACTATTTCGCTTGCTGATGGCACAATTAAGCTAAGAGTTGTAGGAGAGGAGAAGGGAAAGGTAAAATGCATATGCACTCAGGGGGGGCAACTTGTCTCAGGCAAAGGAGTTAACATTGCAGGTCTAAAGTACTCAGGTCTCACACAAAGAGATAGAGAGCTTATAAAGTTCGGTCTTGAACAGAATGTTGACTTTATTGCAGTATCTTTTGTGAAGAGCTCAAAAGATATGGTAGAAGCTAGAAGCGAAATTGCAATGTCATCTGAAAAGCCCCTTCTTATAGCAAAGATTGAAAAAAAGGAAGCAGTAAAGGACCTAGTCAACATAATCAGGGAATCAGACTGTATAATGGTTGCCAGGGGTGACCTCGGAGTTGAGAACCCTTTGGAGCTTGTTCCAATTATTCAAAAGCGTATCATCAATCTAGCAATGCAGAATTCAAAGCCCACAATAACTGCAACCCAGATTCTTGAATCGATGGTTCTGAACCCATCACCGACAAGGGCTGAGGTTACAGATATTGCAAACGCAATAATAGATGGTACAGATGCCCTCATGCTATCAGAGGAGACTGCTGTAGGAAGATATCCTTTAGCCTGTGTTGAAGTATTGGATAAGGTTGCTAGAGTAACTGAAGTGAAGATGATGAAAAACTGGAGGCATGCGGAGATATCCAGCAGGAACGATGTAAAGAGTTCGCTTGCGGAAGCTGCTGTCAAGATAAGCAAGGAGATAAACTCTGAAATAATAATATCACTTTCAGATTCTCTGGAATTCGTGGCAGGGGTTTCAAGACATAGACCTCAAGCATTTATAATAGTCCCTACAGATTCAGATAGCAAGATGAGAAAATTGAACATAGTCTGGGGGGTAAAACCGGTTGAATTCAATCGCTCATCCATGAAGGTTGATGATGTTGCAGCAACTATAGCTTCAAAGCTCGGATTAAACGGTAAAAAGCTATGCGTTGCGGTTGGTAGGGAAGCGATGGGAGAAGGCGGGTTATTCGTCTTCAGGCCCAAAAATTAATTCATAGCCTGACTCCGATAACCACATCGTTTACGTTTGTGCCTGTGACTCCTGTTATTATGAGACCCCCTACCTTTTTGAAGAAGTTATAGGAATCATGTTTAAGCAAATATTCTTCAGCGTTTATCCCAGCCCTCTTTGCCTTCAAGATAGTGGAACCATCAACAAAAGCTCCAGCAGCATCTGTTGTTCCGTCAATTCCATCTGTTGCAAACGATATCATTGAAACATTCACAAGTCCTTGAATATTCAAAGCTGCTGACAACGCTAATTCCTGGTTCCTACCTCCTTTTCCGTATGCTTTGCCAAGGGTCACCGTGGTTTCTCCTCCACCTACAATTGCAAATTTTTTAGAATTTGCTGTACTGATTAATTCGCTTGCAAAATGCATCCCTGCCAATCTTGCTTCGCCTGTGATAATACTGCTAAAGTTATGAACCTTGAAGCCTTCAGAAAGAAGGTAATTTTTTGCTGCTTCAGTTGCAATTTCATTACTGCCAACTATTATGTTTTTGACCTTATGGAATATATGGTCACTAGGCTTTGGTGTTTCTGCTACCTCTCCTCTTATCCCTCTTTCGATTCTCCTTCTGATGGATGAAGGGGTTTCTGACCAGAGGTTGCGTTTAATTAAGATTTCTTTTGCATCAAGAAATGTAGATGAGTCTGGAGAGGTTGGACCAGAGGCAATTGTATCAATTTTGTTTCCAACGACATCAGAAAGTATCAATGATATAACAGTTGCAGGATAAAGCCTGGCAGCAAGAAGACCTCCTTTGATGGCTGAGATGTGTTTTCTAACGCAGTTTATTTCGTTTATGTCTGCCCCTGATGCCAGAAGAAGCTCTGTCATCTTAACGATATCCTCCAGCGGTATGTTGTCTGCAGGAATCTCCATCATTGCTGATGCGCCGCCTGATATAAGACAGATGAAGAGGTCATCATCATTTACATTTCCAATTAGCTTGAACATCTCATTAACTCCTCTTACTCCTTCTCTATCTGGAATAGGATGCCCAGCATGGATGAATTCTATCTTTGAAGAATTGAATGTTTGTCCATGCGGAATGTTGACAATCCCATAATCTAAACGGTTATCCAGTATCTCTTCTATAGCTATAGCCATATTGCCCGAAGCTTTTCCTGCACCAATTGCCATTATTCTAGAGAAGTCAGAAAGGTTGTAACTCAAAATCTTTCCACTATCGTTTATTGTTAGAGTATCTCCTCTTCTCTTTACTACCTTCCTAATTAGCCTGCGTGGTTCTGTATCTCTTAAAACATGTTTTATCGTATCTACAAATAATTCAGCATTCTCGATATTCTCAATGTATGGAACATTCCTTTTACCCTTTTTAAGCAAAGACACAACTTTAAGCCAATATCATATTTTAAAGTATCTTAACAGTACGAATGGTTGATATATATATGCTTGTCAGGCAGATTTACGTATGAGTAGGCATTCAAAGGCAGGCATTGCTCTTAGGTCTACAGTCTTCTCGCCGCAGGAGATGAAGAAAGTTGCTATGTTGTGCGAAAAGGCAAAGCATTTGCAATATATCTTTGTTCCAGATGTTTCATCGAGTCTTGATGCAATAGAACTATCTCTGGGTATTTTAGAATCGTCAAAGACTCTGAAGGCTGGACCAGGTGTCATAAGACTGCTTGAGCATGATATTGCAAATCTCGGGAGAAGAATCATAACTATTCAGAAGATGACTAATAGAAGATTTTTCCTTGGGGTAGGTGTTGGAAGGCCTGGTAGTGATGCAAGAGCAGCTATAGATGAGCTTTTCAAAAGGCTAAAGTCTTTAGAGAAATATTGTAAAGAGGAAAGACCTGAAACCTTTGTTGCAGCTCTGAAGCGAGGCTTGGCAAGAAGGGCAGCAGAAAATGCATATACTCCATTATTGAACTTCTGCTCAAGCGATTATGCTGGAGAAGTGGTTAAAGAAATTAGTAGGGTTGCAAAGGCAGATGTTGCTTGCTACATCAAAGTCTTCTATTCAGAGCAGCAGGAGAGAGCAGAGGCTAATTTGATAAATGAATTTGTAACATACAATATGATTCCACAGTATCATCAGCTCTTCCGAATGCAGCATGTTGATAGCTATATAGAGGTTGCAAAAGAAAGGAATGAATTACCAGGTCCTTTGCTCAGGATATGTCTAGCCAATCCTAACAAGAAGCAACTGATGGATTTTGTAAAGGAAATGAGGGATGCAGGGGTGAGCATACCTGTAATTTACCCATACTTTGACCATAGAGATGAAGAACGGTTCAAAATATCGATTCTAAAAGATATTTTCTATTGTTTTACATGAGCCTTATTGCGCATTAATCAAATTATTTTTTATCTTTCAATACTCTGCAAGCATTCTATCTATATTCCTTCTGAACTTTCTAAGTGCTATATATGATGCTAAAAATGGTATCGTTATTGCTAGTATAAACGCTATAAATACAAATACGGGAGATATTACAAGCTGTATAGGTAGTGTAGTTCCATAGACAATATACCTGAATACAAGAAGATGGGATATTATTATGCTAGCTATCAATGATAATGCAAAACCTGATATCGATATAATAAGGAAATAGAAGTAATATAGTCTGTATA
>Ga0208549_100535_pt1 | contig 15857 bp, 13 predicted proteins | sample BED_host_MetaG_FD_187135 | JGI IMG/M metagenome (GOLD analysis project Ga0208549, IMG submission 187135) | Hot spring microbial mat communities from Yellowstone National Park, Wyoming, USA - BED_host_MetaG (SPAdes) (version 2) | ecosystem: Environmental > Aquatic > Thermal springs > Hot (42-90C)... | reverse complement strand
GAATTTCAAAAAATTATTTCTCTATATACTTAAAACGGAGTATTTGTCAAGAAATATTCTATTATACTCTCTATTTCCCAAATTTTACCCTAAAACTTAAGGGAGGTAGAGTCTAGACTCACGTTAACGAATGAAATTATCTCATCATAATTTTTATTTGGTTTCATGTAAAGAGTGTGGACAACAATTTTGTTAATCTAAAATGAATTATTTGAATTATTTGCGCTTTATTAATAGAACGTTGATGATAATACCTTTTTAGGGTGAGCACGGGAGGTATTACTTAGGGTGAGATTATGGGAACTAGGTGGAAGGTTCCCGTGCTCACCCAAATTATACTAATTTTAATGGAGTATATTAACCTTAGCCCGAGGTTTTACTCTAGGGAGACCGTAGCCTCTGCCTTGGTTAACTACGTTTCTGGGTTATCCTCCTGGAGGGCAGTTTTACCCCACTCTACTCTGCTTTACTATCATAGGAGGTTGAGTTACGTGAGGTATGCTGTGCCATTGAGCGGGGTTTACGTGATTGACGAGACTAAGGCTAATTAATGGTCAGTACTATTACGTGTGGATTGTTAGGGACGTCAAAACCAAGGGAATACCTTTCTTCATGGTTACTAGCGTTAGGAGTGGGGTATATGTCTTAGTAGTTCTGGCAAATATGAAGAGGGCTGAGGAAGTAGCAAGGAGAATATTTAAAGTGAGGGTGGATAAGGTAATTTACTTGCACGATGGGGCAACTGCATACAACGCCTTCTCATGGTTAAACGTGGAACACGAGAAGGTAACGTTCAACGAGAGGGATTATGCAGAACAAGGGTTCAGAAGCTTAAAACATAGGCTTGCATCAATGGACTTCCACTTTCCTTGGAATTCTAACAAGTTTACAATAACTAGGTGGTTATCAACATTCTTCCTAATATATAACATCCTTTACACCCCAACGTACTTGTTAGATAAGGAGGTGATAATAAATGTAAATATTTCAAATGAATGAAATTGTTATCCACACTCGAGAATTTAAAGGTTAAGCCTAGAAAACACGATCTAGAGATCTCATTAGCAATAGTAACATACACATAGAAGTAGTAACTAAACCTGGAATACCATCATCAACATTATAATACTAAACAATTGGGAGTCAGAAGAAGGAAAGGAATAAGTCAAGCTCATATTATAGCAGATAAGGTAATTAAGAATGGTTCATCAAAGGGTAAGGTAAAGTATAATGGTAAAAAAGGCACAGAGATAGCACTTGCATTTAGCATTAAGATGGTTAAAGTATAATGGTTTATATAAAAAAGTTCTATCCATTAGTTCTCAGTTTCTGACTAAAATTCTAACCTTTTGGCTTATATATAAAAGGTTCGAAGTCTACGAGATCAGTCACAAACTTCCTAACCTTATACGCTAACCTATATATAGCACTCCTAACCTTCTTCTTCCTTAAAATAGTGTATAAGTATTTCGTAATGTATTCAGCTGACTCCTTACTTAGATACCCCTTCTTATCCAGAGATAACTTAACCCTCCTCGAAGAGGATATCACTACATGTACTGCAGCAGGTTTAAACATTTCAGAAAAGTCGTAGGTAAAGGAAAGTCTGCCAGGAAAATTCGAATGCATAACCCCCACGTAAGGATCTAAACCAACAGCTATAAGGGCATGGGTACATAAGGAGTAAATTATGGAGTAGGCGTAATCTATTGCTCTATTAATTGGATCCTCATTTCTGGGCTTCCTACCGGTGAATTCGCGGGGGAGGAATTTCTTAAGCTCATCCCACGCCTTCCTACCATACTCAGCCTCGATAAGTCTTAACGAATTTAAGTCGTTTACTCCCCTTAAGTCCAACTCCTCTACTTTAACCTCTATTTGATTTAAGTAACCGAAATACTTAGCTACGTTAAACATTCCCCTAACCTTACCCTCTATAAATCTCTTAGCCAGAATTATCTTCCTATCCTCACTCATACAATACTGTTTACTCCTCACATCGCTCATGGAGTTCATGAAAGGACTTACTAGGACAACGTCGCTATACTTCCCGTGAATTGCTACGGGTACGTTTTGGGAGGAGAGGAAAAGTAGAACCTCACTGCTCATATTTACGTTACTCCCTACGATTATAACCAGCTCCAGATCAGCTACTGAAACCGTAACACTCTTGTCTCTCCACTTAACTAATAGATCAGATCCCTCCCTTTTAACGCTAGCGTTTTTAACTATGAGAATAGTCAGCTTAAATCACCATGAGGGGCATATTCTCTTATAAAGACACGCGTTACAGAACTTGTTCTTCTTTCCCTCAACGTCCTTAGTTATAATTTCCTCTAAAAGATCAGAGTAATATTCTAATGCGTTAGAGTTAGGGATTACCATAAACCCAATCTCCTCACCTGGTGTGGTAGGGATTATTAGCGTAGAGCAGACTGTAAAAAGTTTCATACACATATAGGAATATATTACGCATCTACCTAATAAGTGATTTATATCCCCTCTGGTTATTGTATATTCTACGGCTAAGTTCTCAAAAATTGCATCTGGTACGCCTGCAATCCTCACCCATTCCCCCGCGTATAGGAAGACTTCCAGAGCCTCTGTCTCTCCGAAGGAAAATTCATTCTTCCTCTCGTATTCCAGCCTCATATCTTTTTCGAACTTATACCTCTCAACAGAAAACTTCCCTCTAAGCTTACAGACGGAGATATCGTCAAAAATCCTCGCCGGCAAAGATAACTTGTAACTCACTCCTCGATACCTTATCCTTCTCGACGATAATAGTTCTCTCGAAGTCAGCGTTTTGGACAGGAATGAAAGCGACCGAATCTCTTTCTCCAAGAATTCCCGCAATTTTTTCCGATAAGAATAAAGATCTATTCCAGGAAAGTCTTCCTCCGTAAACTGATCTTGAAATATACGATAGACCGTAACGGCGGAGGAGTCTCCTAACTTTACTACGAACTTTTTCGTCAGAAATGTCATAGGCTACCACAACATACATGTATATAACTGCGATTAAAGAAAAATAAATATTACTTTGAGTTTTATCGAAGAATTCCTTTTCAATATAACGAGTATTTACGATAATGCTAATAACATACTTAATTTTAGTTTCTTTTCGTTATTATGAATAGTTAGCATACTTATTAGCTTCCGGTATAAAAACTTTTCCTTAAAAATTGAGCATAATCCACACTACTTACGTAATAAAACCTGCTTTACTCACTAGCGTTAAACTGCTTATTTTATAGTAAAGTTAATTTATCTTTTGATACATCTATTCCTGCAACTGGGGCCTCCAAATTTACCCTTATTAGGGCTTTTTTCCAACTTCCGGTTCAGAGGCGGGCCAAGCTCCCCGACGGGCTTCAAGCCCAAAACGGCCTGAACCCCAGTCAGATCTTTATTACACAGATCTGACTAATATGTTTTATATAAGAGACGAAGCATAGAAGGACCTCTCTCCCATGATATATAATACCATTTTTGAGATTATTAGCTTTACTATGTAAAATTTTTCGATTTTTTATATTATTTGGTATTATGTTTTTGCCTTCCTTTTCCTTACGTTAAACTCTTTAGGTTTACCCTAAAATTCTCTTAAACTCCCTTCCGGACTTAAAGTAATTTAAAGATAGTTGAAGGCTGGTCAAATTTATAAGCTTGGAATGAGAATGCAAAATTAAGGAGAAAAACGACCGGTAATAACGAAAAGAAACTAAAACATCTTTGTAGCTTTCTAAAAGATCATAAAAAGCGGTAATAACGAAAAGAAACTAAAACATTTTAGCTTCTCAATACGGATTTCTGAATTTTGATGCGTAATAACGAAAAGAAACTAAAACTTTAACTTTCGTTATTATACAGAAGCTCCAACATAGTAATAACGAAAAGAAACTAAAACATTGTCGGTGCAAACGGCGAGAGCTATATAAAAATGTAATAACGAAAAGAAACTAAAACCGAATTGTAAATCAGCATTTGAAATTCCGTAAAATGTAATAACGAAAAGAAACTAAAACAAAAATCCTAAAAAAACCTATTTCGGGTTTGATTATGTAATAACGAAAAGAAACTAAAACATTCGCAAAGGTACGCAAAATGGCAAGCTAAATTTGCGTAATAACGAAAAGAAACTAAAACATTAGGGGAAAAACCAGAGATAGAGAAAATCATTGGTAATAACGAAAAGAAACTAAAACATCAGGCAAGCATTAATGGAATTCTTGAGACCAAATGTAATAACGAAAAGAAACTAAAACATTGCAGCATATATGTACCCAACGTTAACCCCCTCGTAATAACGAAAAGAAACTAAAACAGGAAACTAATTATGTATCATTTGCAGCAGCTGTTCTGTAATAACGAAAAGAAACTAAAACACTCTTTTTATATGGAACTGTCTATTCGCTAAAATTGTAATAACGAAAAGAAACTAAAACTTTACTTCTTCAGTTGAAAACTTCAAAAAAAGAAAGGTAATAACGAAAAGAAACTAAAACTACTTTCATGTGTGAACTGTGAAAAAGTTTTCATTTGTAATAACGAAAAGAAACTAAAACCTCTATCCATCAATTTTAAAAGCTTTAATTGAATTGTAATAACGAAAAGAAACTAAAACGTATCCTTTATTGATTCAATCGCTGAAATTGTAGGTAATAACGAAAAGAAACTAAAACACTTGTGAAAAAGTTTTTATCTATCACTTTCTTTATGTTTAGTAATAACGAAAAGAAACTAAAACAACTTTGAAATTTGATTTGAAAACTGAAAAAAATGGGTAATAACGAAAAGAAACTAAAACTGAGTTAAACCGTTTTGTTGTGCTAGCTGTAAGGCTGTAATAACGAAAAGAAACTAAAACCATTAAAAATGTGAACATGTCTATTCCAGTATCTCAAGAGTAATAACGAAAAGAAACTAAAACTGAGAAAGCAGTAAATGAAATTAGCCTCGACCTAGGTAATAACGAAAAGAAACTAAAACAGCGGATATATCTCATTAGCTAGCGGTGCTACAGCTGGGTAATAACGAAAAGAAACTAAAACTCTCAAGGAGTAACTTATATCAACGATGATCCGAGTAATAACGAAAAGAAACTAAAACACTATTTGAGGAGATTGTGATTGCGGTGTAAGCGGGATGTAATAACGAAAAGAAACTAAAACAGCGACTTAATACTGGATACTATGGGTATAGGAATAGTAATAACGAAAAGAAACTAAAACAGACGTTTTTTGTACCTTGGGAGAAGGAATTATAGTTTGTAATAACGAAAAGAAACTAAAACAATGCAGTATGCACTGGTGTAATTGTTGAGTTGCCGGTAATAACGAAAAGAAACTAAAACATCATGTAGCCATGCTACTGCCACTATAAAATCTGTAATAACGAAAAGAAACTAAAACTTAAAAAAATTACTTTTAACTTTTTAACTTGAAATTGTAATAACGAAAAGAAACTAAAACATAATCTCCAGGAGTTGTTTTTGTAACTCTTCTAATGTAATAACGAAAAGAAACTAAAACCTCAGCTCAAAATCTTCAAGAAGTTGGCTTAAATGGTAATAACGAAAAGAAACTAAAACGGAATTTTGACCCGAATACTTATAACGGAAAATTTGTAATAACGAAAAGAAACTAAAACACTATACCTATTGCTCAAAGACATCCATATAATTTGTAATAACGAAAAGAAACTAAAACTGTAGAAATTTATGACATTTTTGCCGATATTTATGTAATAACGAAAAGAAACTAAAACTACTTAAGTGGTTTCATCAAGAATGTAAACATGTGTAATAACGAAAAGAAACTAAAACAAATCGCGTAAAAATATATATTTCAGGTTTGATTATGTAATAACGAAAAGAAACTAAAACAAGAAGTTAAAAAATGATGGATTTGAAGTATTATGGTAATAACGAAAAGAAACTAAAACTCTTGTAATTCTGGCGGTATTTCACTTAAAATTTCTTGTAATAACGAAAAGAAACTAAAACCTAAAAGGTCACATTAAAAAAAGTCATAGTAATGGGTAATAACGAAAAGAAACTAAAACATTCTTATTTTTCGTTTTCTACATGCTTGATTTCTGTAATAACGAAAAGAAACTAAAACCTATAACGTACCACTTGCTGAGATCATTGTGAATTGTAATAACGAAAAGAAACTAAAACTTGCAGTATGACGAAAGCACTTACAGGCATTTCTCTAGTAATAACGAAAAGAAACTATCAATTTCAAATATTATGTAATGAAAGGTATTAGGTCTTGCTTTTTATCTCTACGAATCCGAATCCCGCAGCTCTACCTGTTCCTACTCCCATTACGTTTGCGTGGTTCAATATTTCTATTATTTTGTCCACGGTTACTTTGCTTAATCTCTTTCTTAAGAAGAACTTAGCGTAACCTATTACTCCAGGTAGCCATTCCTTATCGTAATAATACCAGACCTTAGTTACCGTATTGAGGTTATTGTGACTTTCTATGAGTGAGTACGCTAATCTTATTACGTCCCTTTTGTAAGTAGCCCTAAATAATTCATATATGTTTACTGAAAATATGAAAGGGGGAAAGGGGATGAATCTTCTAATTTTCTCCGTTTTTAGATCCGCTATCTTCTCGAACGGATCTCTGAAGACTGCTGGAGTAACGAACTTCACTACATAAGATCTAGCCTTCTCTACTTTCCTCTCTATTTCTTCGAAACCCTTAAGTTTGACTGTTACCTCAAAGTTTCCGTAAGTTACTTTTACTCCGCCCATTAGACTGGTTACGGCTTTCATCACTTCTGGTTCTACAATGTCGCTTTTCATTCCTATAAAAAAGTCGTATTCTCCATAGATTTCGATTGGTTTGGGCGGGGTTTTCGGTTTTTCACTCATTCCGAAGTTCCTAATTATAACTTTAGGATATACTGGGTTTTCCTTGATTAGGGGGGTTATAAGTATAGGTTTAGGTGAAGGATATTTCTCACTTTCGAAGACTTCCTCCATGTACTTATTGGCTTTAATTAGGACAGCTTTTACGAATTTCGCTGTGTAGTCTGCCGTTATAAACTTGGAAACGGCTGCTGTTATTCTGATTAGCTTATACGTGTTCTTCACCACATGGTTATCAGTATTTTACCCATGGGGGAGAGTTTACACATTTTTTTGTTCTGAATTTTCCTACATTCTATGAGCCCGTCTAAAAGGTCTAGTTGTTTGGATATGGTGGACTCGCTTTTTCCCAGTTTTTTGGCTATATCACTTAATTTCATCTCTCCTTCTCTGTTGAGCAATCTGACTATCTCTAAGGCTTCTCTGCTCTCGGGGATTTCTGGTAAGTTTAATGGAGGTTCATAAGAGTTGGCGAAGTCCTCTGTGTAAAGCGTCATTTTAACCTTCTTTTTCACTAGGTTACAGAGCATGGCGTAATAATATAAAGAGAGGAGGAGTACTCTCATACCTCCTATTAGGTGAAATTCTATTTCTATGTAGGGGTGAAGTACATCATTTATCTGGGATAATATTTCCTCAAAGGGTACGTCAACGTTTACGTACTTTAAGATATAATTTTTCACGCCTACTTTATTTAGATAATCCTCTGCGTATCTTAAGGTCTCATCTGATCTCTTTTTCGAGAATTCATCCTTCCCGTAAACCGAGAAGACTACTACTCCATCAACGTCTTTTAATCCCCTGTTAGATATTACCCTAACTAAGTACTCCACCGTAAATCCGAGGCTGATCACTAACGTAACCATGGTTAAATTAATATATGAAACATTATAAATGTTTTTTGATTATTACGTGAAAAGTTTTGCATCGTTATTTATAGTTATAAAAGCTTATATAGTAGTTTATGAAAGATATAGAATATGGATGATTATGAAAGGTTATTGGAGATCTCCATGAGGGGGATAAGTTTTTCTCAAGGGGTTAAGGAGGCCAAGTATAAGTCTCCTCAGTCTTACGTTTTTCACTCAGTTTCGGTAGGCACTTTGGCTTTAGAGTTCTGTGAGGAGATACATAAGACGGACCAAGGTGGGAAGAGTCTAGATGCTTTGGCTTTTGGTTACGGTTTTCCCGACTATAGGAGTTTATGTTATTTTGGCGGATTTGTTCATGACTGGAATAAGTTGGAGGGCGACGTTAAGAGTTTGGCGGCATACATTTCTGAGAAAATCAAAGTTAATGCTGATAACTTAATATATAGGATAGCCCCCTTGGCTGAGGGACCTTTGCCGGATAGCTTACATTTACCCCTTTGGGTTTCGATTAAGCTGGCTGACATGTTAATGATAAGCGATATAAAGTCAGTAAACGACGTCTTTTATTTGACCTCTTCTCAAGCTTATTCCTTAGCTGTTAAAGGACTTAACGCTTACGGACTTGAGCTTAAGGCAATTACTTCAACTTTTAGACTTTTCACTCTTTTAGCCTCTAAGAAGATAATAGATAAGTTGGGGAAGGACTCAAGACCTCTCATCTCCTATACCGATGGGTTAATTTACTTAAGTAGGAGAGACACCTCATTACTGAAACTGAGCGATATTTATAATTTACTGTACTCTGAGGTTTACAGCGGTGAGGATGAGGCTTTAAGCAATATAGAGAAGTGTCTTAACTCTAGATCAGTTAAGGAGAAGTTCTATACACTTAACAACGATAAATCTATACTTTACAGGGAGGATGGAAAGCCCAGACAAGTTAATGAGTTTCTCCCTACGAAAATATGTAAACCTTTTGAGGATGTGACGGGAAGGCTTTCTAATCAGAGTAAGGTAAACGTAGTTAGGAGGTTAGTGGAGAAATATAGGGACGAAATACCCTACGGAATAATAATATACATGATTGAAAAGTTCTCTATTAAAAATAAGGACGCTTTAAGGGATATGTTAAATTTAGCTAAATTTCCCTCTTATATAGAGCAGAGGAATCCAGAAGAACTTTTAAATGCTATAATTAATGCGGTATCGGAAATGTATAAGGGATTTACTGAGGACGTAACGTTGATGTGGGTGGTTAAGAACTCATTTGCAGGTAGCGTAATGGACGACCTTCCTTTAATAACAGAAAAGCCTAAATATTATTGTATAGTTTGCGGTAATCCTATATTCTCCGATAACCCAGTAAGGTTTGCCCAGTACAGTGACGAGTTAGGAGGAAAGACGGAGATATGGAACCCGAGGGAAAGGGCTATGGCTGAAATAGACCGCGTAAGGGATAGCTGGTATATTTGCCCGGTGTGTCATTATGAGGCTAATCAGCTTAAGGGCTATCTGGCACCTCCGTTTATAATAGTAGGTTTTTACCCTGGAATACCGGTGAGATTATTAGAGTACTTAGATTATGAGCCTCCACATAGCGTTAATTATGATCTGGTAATTGACAATTCCGATTATTTCTCGGTCTTATCCAATTTCGGAGGTATCTTAAGGAGGGATAATAGGAAGTCTATAGTAGATTATCTAGCCTCTAAAGTTTTAATCAGATCTAAGGATGTGATGCCTAAGAGTAAAATCTCAACGAGACTAGATAAGAACGGTTTAAACGAGCTATTACGTTACGCACCTTTAGTTTCAGCCGCTTATTTAACTTCTCCCTTATTCATTTCGTCTAATGTAATTGAAATACCTATGGAAAGTAATGGTGTTTACGTTTCATCTACTTTCAATTACTCATGGATGAGGGGAGAATCAAATTATGTTACCCTACTTTTGCTTTTGGCTTATAGGGCTAAGGCTGAGGTATTGGAGAGTATATGTAGGGGAGGAGACATAGAGAACTGCCTTAACGCTTTGGTTTCAGAATCTGATATGTTCTCCTCTGTAGATCCAGCCTTGGGGGTTATCTCTTTTGGTACTTCAATAGGCACGATAGAGGAGGATAGTAAATTTTTTAATTCGATTTTATCACGTGCACGTTTTTTAAATTTCGTATTAGGGGAGGTGAGTCAAATGGGTGAAACTATTAAGTCTTCACTTTCTAATATAGCCTTAGTTTTAAATACGGTAATAAAGCAAGATAAGGTAACTAAATATGATGTTACTGGATTCTTAAGGGATGGTGTAGAGATGTTTTTTAGGACTTCTTCTCTTTCCTTAAGTAAGGACGACAGATTAGGAATAGCAGTGAATACTGCCTTAAGTTCACTGGAGAATAAGTATACCCTAAATGACGAGATGAGATCTAGAGTTTTTTCCTCATTGCAAGATATTTTTTCAGTTTTATATGATATAGAGAACAACAGTGATAGATCCTTGGCTATTTCAATTTCAAACTCCATAATAAACTGGCTTTACGTTTTATTCCTCTACTTTAGGAGGGGGCAGAAGTGAAAGCAGAGGAATATTTAAAAAATATATTAGGGAATAATTTTGAAAAAGTTAAACAATTTTTTTCAGATTTAAGTAAACCTAATAGGCTGAATGCAATTCCAAGAGGGAGGGTAATAAACACCTTCTTAATTATTACTGCGGAGGGAGAGCTAGTAATAAGGCATGAAGGAGGAGAGGACATAACATTGGCAAGTATAGACGGTTCTAAGTATCCCATAATACTTCATGAGAAATTGGTCTCTGCATGGAGGAGGCAAATGTTGGAGATATTAAGGCACGATTACGATAGGAATAAGGGGGACATAAATAATTTAAGGGGTAATAATAACGATTGGGACTGCTCTCTGAGACCTACTGCTTCAGTTAAAAAAGGAGAGGAAAGGATGGGAGGATTATGCGGTGAATGTCCTAACTGTATGACCTTCGGGTTTGCCGTTAAGGAAGGAGGAGAATTTAATTTAAAGAGTAGAGTTGAAGGTGACTTATATATATCTACTACCCCAGAGCAGATGAGCGTAGTAGTGAGGACTTTTAACGCAGTTGATGACGTAACACATACTACTTTAATAAGCGGAGAGGGTCAGACTACTGGAGCTTTATTCAGAATGTCATTAGTGAAGGAGGGAACTGTGTTCGTAGGTAAGGTAGCAATTAAGGACGTAAGTATGGCTGAGCTCTTATTACTCCTCTTCTCCTTAGCTAAGGTCTCCAGAATTGGAGGGATTAAGAGCGATTTCGGTAAAATTAAGGTAAGGATACCTGCTTTAATATTTGCTCCTTATGAGGTCTCTTCAGGTTATGATATATTTAAGAGAGTTAAGGGATTAGTAAATGCTGAAGAGGTGATGAGCAAAATCAATGAGTATCTGAAATCCCTAAATGAGGGCATATTAATTACTGGGGGCTTCGAAAGTGAGGTTAACGCTATTTATAAGAATAACGTAATCGATCACGATGTAATAAAGGAAGCCTGGGAGAACGGAATTAACTTTAGAAAGAGTATCGAGCAGTACATAAGTAAGAAGGAGTGAGTTTAGTTGATCTTCGAGGCCACTTTCACATTAGAAGGTATTTTGATTTTTTCGTCAGAGCTCAGACCTATGATATCCGCAGGGGAGTCAATGGGCTCTTATATAACACCCTCCCCTTATATTCACAATTACCCAGTTATGTACGGTATGTTAAATAAGCCAGCAGAGGCTTACTTCGTATTATCATCACTTCACGAAGCTGAATATAAAGGGAAGAAGGGCTTGTCATATACTTCCATATCGAACCTTCTTGATGACTTCCTTAACGGTAAGGAGAAGTCATTTTACGTTTTTCCGCTCATCCCTAAGAAGCTTAACATTATGTCCTTTCTGATGTCATCGGAGTCGTGGACTTATGGTCTGGTTAGGCTAAGGACTAAGAACGTATTCCCTAGATTGACCAGTTATTCGGCATTTTCAGTAGGTAGTGAATTTTTCAGTTACGTTTTTACGATAGGCAATATAGATCTGCCTAAGTGGATAAGGATAGGTAAAAAGAGGTGGGGGATAATGAAGGTTAAATATAATAAGATAGAACCAAAAAGGGTAGAGATATTAGAACAGATTACCGCTTCGATACCTATTAATTTGCATGACGCAGAGTACTTCGGATATAGATATGATTTACCAGAAACTGTTATGAGAACTCCCTCAATTAGGGAGGGAGCTATTGCATGGGCTAAATTAGATAGGTGCTTCTCCATAAGTTACGAAGGGAGGTCTATATGTCTTCCTCTTCCAGATCATCAAAAGTGGTTGAGGTAAGGGAGACATATATTGAGGAGGGTAATAGTATTGTAAATAACTTAAGACTGAGAAAATTTCAAGAGGATCTTTACTTAGCCATAGGACAGTTTGATGAAGTACTGCTTAAAGCCCCCACTGGTTCTGGGAAGACATTTACGTTATTAATGACCCTATTACGGTCGTTAGACAACAACCTTCCTAGCGTGGGAATTTACCCTTCTAAGGCTTTAGTCTATGATCAAGCTAGATCAATCTTTGAAACTCTGAAACTGATGGGATTTAGAGAGAAGCAGGGAAACGAATATTATAAGGAATTTGAGGGGGAGTTCATAATACAAGGTAAGATAGTCGGGGGAGGGGAGAAGAGGATAAGAACGGAATTTTTGGCTGCAGTAATAACTGGGGATACATCAAAAGAGGTATTCAAAAATCTTGAGAAATACGTACCGGTAAAACCCATAATGGTATTGACTGTACCCGAATATCCGTATTTGTTCATGACCACTTTGGGAAGATATAGCGAGGCGTCAAAATTAATTGAGGCTTCAGTTAAGAGGAGTTTAAATGAGCATTTGGGAATTCCCAGAACTGTGATTAGGGACATATTTAACGATTTCGCAAGGTTTTTTAATGGATATCTTTTCATAGACGAGTTCCATTTATATACTGGGATAACCAGAAGTTCTTTAAACGCTTTAATTAAGATGTATAAATTTTTCAATTTGCAGCCTGTGGGAGGCTATAAAACTATAATATACTCCTCTGCAACCCCGATAGGAAACTTCAAAAAAATCATAGAGGCGAAGACTTCGGAAAGAGGGAGTAAAATAAGGAAGAGGACTAAGGTCTTATTTCACTTAGTTAGCGGGGACCCTCAAGAAGAATTAGTTAAGGAGTCTGTTAATAACGTTAACGATAAATCTCTGGAAAAGAAGACCGGAGTGATTCTAGATAGGGTATACTATCTGGTTGAGTTCTGTAAAAAGGTTAATAAAACTGCGGGACTGGTCTGGGGTTTGGGAAGTGGCTTTTACAAATGTGAGAAGACTAATAATCCTAGAAATTACGACTTAATCGTGGGAAACTCTGCGTTATCCTTCGGAATAGATGTACCTAATTTAGACTTAGGTTTCGTTCATTCTCATGACGCGGAAACCCTAATACAGAGGATAGGCAGATTCGGAAGGAAAGGTGAGGGAGAGGCTGAAATCCACGTCTTTTTAAAATCCTCTTATAAGGCTATTAAGGAGTTAAAAGAAGGGGAGATTGATTATTACGAATTAGTAGATATCATATACAGAGTTTACGATAAGAGGATTGACGATGGTCTCGATAAAATTAATTTTAGTGTTGAGAGGGAAAAAATATTGTTTAGGACTTTCCTCTACGCTTATTATATAGCTCAAGGTTCCTTCGTTAAGGATATAGTTGAAAAAAACTTACCTCCAGTTTCTAATGAGATAGAGTTACTTCCATCGAGTGAGGATTACTTTAATGTATTTGCATTTAGACCAGGAGGGATAAAGGGTAAATTATGTGACGGAAGGGAAGAAGATTTGTTTACCCTATTAAGGAACTTCAAGTTGACTGATAGTGGGTGCTTCACTGAGGAACCCATTAAGGATTTCCCAGTTTTGTTAATAAAGGGTGAGGTAAAGGAGGGTAGGCTAGTTAGCTTAGATGAGGTGATAAGAACTCACTCTCCCAGAATAGTTTTACCTAAACAGAATTTTCAAACGTATATGAAGTTCTTAAAAATTATCGGAAATCCTTACATTATCTTCTTAGATAAGTCATCCTTAGGCTGGAATAACTTCGATGATATGGTGAGACTGGTTTCCTCTTACGAATCAGCGTTACCTGTATGTAAGGATACGGAGAAGGGAACGTGTGATAAGTACAATTATTTGGCTTTATTTATTTAATTTTTTAAGAAAATTTTAATATCATCTAACTTGTCATTTTTATATCTTATATTAATATCATTTACTTCATCTTTCTATCCTAATCCTTTAGGAAGTCCCATATATGCTATGAAATTCCTTTTATCGGAGTCATCTTTCTTCTCTTCTCGGTTTTTCCTCGCCTAATAAGATTTAGTAGTTTCATTCATTTGTTATGTTATGTTTTCCTTTTTTATCCTTATCCAGCTCATCCGATAATAGTCTTTTTCATGATAGTTGTAAAGGTAGTTGGAAGGTTTATCGGGGAGATATTGGGAGTAATGTGATCAAGGAGGATTAGAAAGCTAATTTAGTGCTAATTTTTAAAGTATATAATAATACATTACAAGTAAAAGTAGTGGTGGCTGATTAATGTTAGCTTTGGTCAAGACAACTTATAATGTTACACCCCTTACTGATGTAGTATTGCCCTCTCCCTCGTCTAAAGTTTTGAAATATCTTACCTTAAGCGGAAAATTATTTCCATCTTTGGACAATTTAGTTAAGTCTAGGGATAAGCAAAAGCCCCTTTTCATATCTAATTTGGGTTACGGCGATGTTAGGCTAATTAGCGATGGGAGTGAGGTAATAAAAATTAACGCTAATTCAAGGCTTAAGGCAACTCTTTCATTTCCTTTCTTAGACGGGATTCAGAACGAAATTACTGAGGGGGTATATGAGACACCTTATGGTAAATTTTCTTTCCTTTTAGATAGCATAGAAATTGTAGATATAAAGAGTTTAAAAAATGTTAATAATTATGAAAATGCAAATATGTACGTGAAATTTCTAACACCGACTTTATTATCATCTAAAGTTTTACTTCCTCCTTCATTAGCCAGTAAATATAAGCAAGTTAATTCTGGGTTCTCTCTTCTTCCATCTATAGGGCTAATAATAGCTTATGCATATAGGGATTATTACGCTATTTTAGGCAATACTAATGGGGAAGAATATGCAAGTAGGGCTTTTAAGTTAGGCGTATTAATTAACGCTTTTACGAAAATAGTAGGATTTAACTTAAGACCTAAAACTGTTATTATAGGTAGGGATTCAAAGAATAGATTAAGAGAAACTAGGGGAACTATAGGATGGATAGAATTCGACGTAGTTCATGATAAGTTTAAGAGATTAGCAATTGAATATTTGTTAATAGCATCCTATTTAGGTTTAGGGAGGAGTAGGGGTATAGGACTTGGCGAGATTAAATTTGAATTAAAGAGAAGAAACGACTAGCAAATCTGAAATTTTTAGCAATATGATACATTATAAGAGTATTGCTAAATAGAGAATTCTCCATATAGAGTACAGTTTAGTTCGGATTATTATAGATATTTTTATAGATAAAGGAGAGTTTTAATTTTAGGATTAGGGCCCATTTACTAAGGTTAGCTAGTAATAAGGGCTGATAATAGGAGTCAGAGAATGGTTGATTATAGTCTTGCCTTACTTAATGTCATATATCCAGTAATTTATTCAAGGGAGAAGACTCCCTTGAATGAGGCTTACTTGAGAGGAGTGCAGAATATTAGAGAAAATCTGATATAATTTTACTATTCAATATCGAATAAGATGACTGCATGAGAACACCCCCAATATCCCGTCTCACAAACCAAATTTGACGCTAAATTAAAATAAATTTTAATTTATATAGTTTATATTAAATTAACAAAATTATGACTACATTCAATAAATGTATATAAATATATAAAAGTATATATACGTAAACATTATTAATTTATATGTTAAATTGTAATAGATATATTTGGTGGTTAAATGAGTGGAAAACAGTTAATTGTTACCT
>Ga0208549_100521_pt1 | contig 16041 bp, 11 predicted proteins | sample BED_host_MetaG_FD_187135 | JGI IMG/M metagenome (GOLD analysis project Ga0208549, IMG submission 187135) | Hot spring microbial mat communities from Yellowstone National Park, Wyoming, USA - BED_host_MetaG (SPAdes) (version 2) | ecosystem: Environmental > Aquatic > Thermal springs > Hot (42-90C)... | reverse complement strand
TTCACCAGTTCCACCAAGTTCGTCTTCCGCACGTTGATCTTCGTGCTGGCCGCGGTCCTCTACTCCCTGTACACCGTGTTCAAGGGGGAGGTGAGGAGGGAGCAGTTCAGGTTACTCCTAATACTCTTGTTTTCTGATGATTTATTCTATCTAAAAGATTTTCTATTTAAATCAATAGAACCGCTTATTAATAATATAGATTTATTTTCAAGGAGGTGATTTTGGGTCTACCGTTCTGGAGGAGGGAGAGGCTTCAGGGCTACCTCACGATCTTCACCGTCAACAACGTCGTCAGGGAGTTGATAGGAGTTTAACCTGAGGAGCGTGGAGGCGTTCCTCAGGTTCTTGAACGTCATTTAGGCGGACCGCCGGGGCTGATGAAAATCTTTAAGTTACGTTAAAGTCCCATAACTGCTGTTCTCCAGTTAAACCATAAATACTCATGAGCCCATATCCTCGTATGGTCTTCTCAAACCCTCCTCAAGAGAGGCCTAAAGTAATAGTCGAGAGTAATATAACAAACTCTACATCTCCGAGAGTTAATCAAGTCCTCGAGGAGCTGTACGGGATTGCGAGAGTAGTTAAACTCGATCACTCGTCTCCAAAGGAGGTATGGATAAGGGAAATTGATGATGTGGTCGCGGTGGTTAATAGAAAGGCTAAACTGGATAAGGAGATCATTGCTGCGGCAAAGAAACTTAGGCTCATAGCCAGGACTGGGTCAGGGGTGGACAAGACCAGGATAGACCTAGAGGAGGCCAAGAAGAAGGGAATTATCATAACCTATAATCCGGGTCTCAATTCACCTTCGGTCTCAGAACTGACTTTCCTTCTCATTCAGGCCATTTATAGAAAGCTTTTTAAAGTAACTCAATTGGTGAAGGAGGGCAGATGGAATGAAGGAGTTAACCTCCCAGGAATGGAATTGTCAGGAAAAACACTGGGAATAGTAGGCTTAGGAAACATAGGGAGGAGGGTGGCCAGGATCGGTACTGCCTACGAAATGAGGGTCTTAGGTTACGATCCCTACGTTAGAGATAAAATCCAAGGGATCGAAATCGTAGAGCTAGAGGATCTCCTGAGGGAGTCAGACATAATAACCTTACATGTACCACTCACTGAAGAGACCCGCGGTTTAATAGATAGGAAGAGGCTATCCTTAGTGAAGGATGGTGCAGTCCTGATAAATACAAGCAGAGGGGAGATAGTAGACGAAGGAGCCCTAGTAGATGCACTCAGGTCTGGAAAGTTGATGGGAGCTGGCCTAGACGTGCTTAACGTTGAACCTCCATCTCCAGACAATCCACTTCTTCAAATGGAGAATGTAATAATCACTCCTCACATAGGAGGAACCACGATAGAGGCATTCGAGAGGGGAGCCGAATCTGCTATAAGAGAGGTAATCAGACTTCTAAAAGGAGAACCGCTGAAGAACATTTTTAATTATTAGTAATCGTCTATATCAATTTCTTCCCACATAATGCTTTGTGGATTGTCCAATTTAAATTCAGAATCAAACGTTAAATTAAACGTGAGTTTAATGCGGCTTCGATAAAAATTGAAGCAATTCACAAAGCATCCACGTAATCATCTTGACGGCTGGGATAATATCAGACCTTAGACTCTTCATAAGAGACGTGGCGTGGCACCAGCACTTGTTGGGAAAACGAAGTTATTCTGGGAACGTTAATTTATGTCCTTCCTAGAAATCTCATGTGAGTGCCGGGGGTATAGAAATAACGTCCCCAACGTAGGTCAGACTAATGGAAGACATCTGTACCATTAACGTTGATGCGGGATGTTGAGTGAAATGTACAAGACATCACTCATTCAAAACTCCACAATAGTTCTACCTGAGCGAGAAGGGAAGTATTGTAGCTACGTAAGTTTACCTTTAGGCCGTTAATTTTTTAAGTTGTGGTATGAAATAATATGTGAATTCTTATGTCTGGTTTTAACTCTATCGAGGACTTAATAAGATATGATAAGAGCAAGGGAACGTTCAGGGTTTCAACTAGAATCTATACGGATCCGAAGATATTTGAGTTGGAGATGGAGAAGATCTTCTATGGAGGGTGGGTCTTCTTAGGTCACGAGTCCCAGCTTAAGGAACCTAACGATTACGTCACGACCCACATCGGTTCCGTCCCAGTAATTCTAGTTCGCACTGAGGAGGGAGAAATAGTGGGATTGGTTAACAGGTGTAGGCATAGGGGTTCAGTGGTCTGCTTAACGAGGATGGGTAACTCGAAGTTCTTCCGTTGTCCATATCACGGCTGGACTTATTCCAACGACGGTAGACTGGTCGGTATACCGGACAGGGAGGGCTATCCTAAGACGTTCGATGTGGAAGACTTGAATCTGACCAGGATCAGGATAGCTAATAAGTATGGTTTTATATTTGGAAGTTTGGCGGAAGATCCCCCATCAATCGAAGAGCACTTGGGCTCTGCAGAGAGTTTCCTAAGGGTCTTGGGGAACAAATATCCGAAGGGGATCAGAGTCTTAGAGGGATACATGAGCGCTAAAATAAGAGCCAACTGGAAGATATTATTAGAGGGGAGCGTGGATCACTATCACGTTCCGTTCGCTCACGAGAGTACCACCGAGGCCCTCAAGAACGTAGTTGGGAGAAGGATAGATTTAAGGGCCATGAATAGCGTGGCCCACATCGGTAACGGTCATCAAGTTCTAATAGTGCATAGGGAGACCGCCCAGTTCGGATGGGAGGACAGCTGGTACTTGAGGGAAAGTAAGTTGACCGATTTCGAAAAGCTTTGGGACTCTCAAAATAAGTTCAGGATAGCCATATTCCCTAATGTAATAATTTGGGGTCCTAACGCTCCAGATCGCTTCATTCAGATTATCAGGCCAATAAGTCCTGAGTATTCAGAACTCACCACCTACTTCTACCTCCCTGTGGACGGACCTAAGGAATACAGAGAGTATGGAATCGTGAAAAAGGATAGGTGGAAGATGATTAACCTCCTTCATAGTCCAGCAGGGTTAAATCAGCCTGATGATCAGGCAGTTTGGGAGTTTTCACAAATTGGAGCTGGGAACTCTTTGGGTTCAAATCAATATAATGACCTATCGAGAGGTCTACACAGGGAGAACGAGGAGTGGAGATTGAAGAGGTTAGAGAACTTCTCTAGGGTAGATAGGATAGGGGCAGGAACAGACGATACGGCCATAAGAGGATTCTATGAATGGTGGGCAAAACTCTTGTTTGGAAAGGAGATTTGAAAATGATTGCCTGAGCCCCTCATGATTTCTATAAGGACCTTAAATTTCTATCGTCTTAATTATGTTTTGGATGATATGTGTAATATCTGAGGAGTTTATTTTGTTTTACCTTCTACAAGTGTAGCAGTTATTTGACTTTACCTTAACTGACGTCCTGTTATCGAAGGGAAATCTAATAACTACTACAAGTGGTATGCATCATGTATTGTCAATGTAACCTTCCAGATGGGTGTGCAAATTGTAGATGAGATCAGTTCAGTTACATTATAGCGTTTTGGGGCCCCAGAGTCAATGAGATAAGCGGAGCAGATTACGAAATTGATGCTGTTTCATCAATTGGTAATCTCACACACAACGACAGTAACGTTACACCTTACCTTAGCTTTCGCTAGGTCCTCTCAACTTCTTTAAAAGTATAATTGACGAACAGCAGAGGAGCAGTAGTGTGCTCGCCTAATCTTCCGGTTAGAGAATGAGAGATTTAATGGCTTATTCTCATTTAATCGTTAGGAGCATTACTTATATTTTACTATTTAACTTTAAACTAACCTCAAATTACGGTAAATTCTTTCCTTATTCTGTCGTGAGGGTATTAACAGTTCTTAACTATGTATGGCTAGTTATAAATCTTATATGAACTTTTACATGTTCAATAATAACTCTTATCAGTTTTATAGTAACGGTATAGATACATAGGATGAGAATGGGAAAACCTAACATTTTCTTGCTCACGAAGACTGACCCAGATACGTAAATAAGACCCCATGATATCCTAAGAGTTTCTTCACACTATCGCCATTGTATTATAAATCTCCTTGAGCCACCTCCCGTTAAAAATTCACGAGAACTTAGCAACTCGTCCTCTAAATATAGGGAATACCTAAATAGGGTTATTTATATAACCTCGACACTGCCTTGTGGGCTACTTCAATTTTTATCAGAACTTACGCAAAGCCTTCTTTCAGATTTACGTATAATTTCGAATTTTAAGTTGCGCAGTCAGCTAGACATCTGAGAAAATTGAACAGAACCCCACAAAGCTCCTCGACACAGTGGTTTCTCCATCCAATGTTACTCGGTTCGAAAGTTAAATGATCTTCCTTCCGTGGAGCTATCATGCAAAATCATCCCTAAGTATCTGTTTCCAATAGAAATCTATTAGAGTAAACGCTCAAACAGCACAAAATGAACGCGCAACCACCGGTAAACCCATTAGGAACAAATTATTTGTTGGCCTAAAACTGAACTAGAACAGTGGTGTGCCATTCATATTTTTCTTATTATAGTTTGGATATATTCATAACCTCTCCTCACCTCTTGGTCTGCTTTATTTTTCTCCGTCTTGTCTATCTCCAGCATGAGGTAGCCGTCATACTTAACGTCTCTTAATGTAGAAATTATTTCAGTGAAGTCAATAACGCCCTCCCCGACGTTCACGAAGTCCCGTCCAAACCTTATCTTGGACTTGGGTAAAACCTGCCTCAGGTCCTTTAAGTGGACCAGCTTTATCCTATCAGCGTACTCCTTGATGAATCTGACCATATTAATACCAGCTGCCTTAGCATGCGCTGTATCTAAGCAGAGTCCCAGTTGAGGTATTCTCCTCAGTGTCTTGATTATCTCGTCCTCTTTTTCGAAGCATGTTCTGAGATGGTTGTGTAAGATTATTGAGATGCCAACCTCAGAGCTTTTCCTCACATATTGCTCTATCTTGTAGATGGCATTCTCGCAATCTTTCTCTCTGGATACTATCCATAACACCCTCGTGTCGCTTCTCTTGGCTAGCTCAAGCTGTTCGTCTCTTAGGGCGAAATACCCTCCGGCGTTCTCTAGACCTTCTTGTGTCAACATCTGAGGTAACTTCTCTGGGCTCCTCAAAATTTCCTGGGGAAGGAGCCTGAACTCCAGTCCTATCCCTTGATATCCTATCTCCCTGGCTGTGTGGAGCGCTTGACCTAGTTCCTTCTCATTTCTCAGCTTCCCCCAACACATTGTAGTTACAGCTAATTTCACGATTCGCTCTTTTCCACTAACAGCTTAATAAATCTGAGTTAAACCTTGAAACGCAACTAGCTCGTTGATACCTTAGTGCCCCAGGGTGCTTTGTGTGTTTGTTCAAATTTCTCAGATGTCAAGCCCATTGGACAATTTAAAATTCGAAATTATACGCCAATTTGAAAGAAAGCCTCACATAAACTCTGATAAAAATCGAAGTGGCACACAAAGCAGTCCCAGGGTAAAAGGTAATATATACTTCCTCAGAGCCTGAACACTAGGTGAGTCCATCGGATTCCGTGAAGCCCGTAACGGCCAATCCGTCATGGAAGGTAGAGTGTAATTGATGAAGACAAGGACTGTCAGGTCTGGAATACCTACCTTGTCCTTCAACGGGAAACCCATCCTAGTTTTAGTGGGTCAGTGGTAGCAAGCCCCCTTGAACTTCAACTAAGCATAAACTTTCAGACAGCAGTTATGGGACTTTCCCTTAAATATCGCCCTGTAATCGAGGCAAAATCTAATAACTGCTGTTTCAGAGATGATGATAGAGAGTAATGCATCCAATTCTTTTCATCAAGACACGTAATCGATGGCGTCAGAATTTTGGAGCCACCCGTGAAGACTTCAGAGTAAATTTATAGATTCTCAATTAGGGAGTTTAATACCATGAGGGCAATTGTCATACATCCTCCGAACCCTGGGGTAAGTCTTCGGGAATTATCTGACATAAACCTGAGTAATATAGGGGATGATGAGGTAGCAGTCAGGACCTTGTATACGGGAATATGCGGTACTGATAGGGAGTTAGCTAACGGTCTCATGCGACACTCTGTCCCTCCTCCAGGTAAGGACTTCATGGTTTTGGGACACGAGGTCATTGGGGAGGTAATAGACGTGGGAGAAAAGGTAACAGGTTTCAAAAGGGGGGATAAGGTAGTGGCCCTAGTCAGGCGGGGATGCGGTAATTGCTTGAGTTGTAGATTGGGAAGGCCAGATCTATGCGAGACTGGTGAAATGAAGATAGCTGGAATAAAGGCCCAGGACGGGTTTATGGCTGACCTCTTCGTGGATAAGGAAAGTTACCTTGTGAGAGTGCCAGACAATGTGGTAAGTGAGGACGCGGTACTGATCCAACCTATGGGTGACGTAGTTAAAGCCATAAGAACGTTTTTATCCATAGTGGAGGCAAGGTTCCCATGGGGATGCGAAGATTCTACCTATGAGTGTAGGAGCGCTGCCATAATAGGTTCAGGTAGTACAGGACTTCTTTTCTCAATACTCCTCAAGAGCATGGGATTCAACGTCGTTGTGCTAAACAGGAGAGCCCCAACGAGGTTAGAGGAGAGGATAGTTGGCGAGATCGGGGTGGATTTCAGATTAATCAGCGAAGACGTGGGACAGATCGACCTGCTGGTTGATACCTCAGGATCAACAGTCTCCATATCGAGGGTTATATCAAAAGTTAAGCCTAAGGGAGGAGTCATACTGTTTGGATTCGGAATAGGGGATGAGACGAGGGTGAGTTCACAGTTGATCACGGATATAGTATACAAGAACATTGTCATTGTAGGGTCAGCGGCCCACGCTAAAATCCATTTGAGAGAGGCAGTCAGTTATTACGCCAGGTTAAAGATAGAATATCCATCTGTGTTTAAGGGGATGGTCACTAACATAGCTACCCCAGATAGCGCCGTACAATACGTCAGCAAGAAGCAAGAGGGCGAAATAAAAGTGGTCGTAAGGTGGAGGTGATGAACAGGTGTGGTTAAACTTGGGGAAAACTTATGATCTCCTGGGTATGTCCCAAAACCCATACGCCTTGGTGCCACTGTATGGAAACTTAGTTTCCACTGGAATTTCTACAACTGTAGGTGTGTCACTGGACGTAAGTGCCTGCCTGACGGATGAACGTATTTGCTCCACGCTCTCGGCCCTAAGGTAGTTAGCCCCATACGCTTTGGCCACCTTCTCGAAGTCAGGTGCCTTGAGCTCGTTCTTCCTGTCCTTAAATTCTGTCCCTATTATTCTACCTTGAAAGTTACGTATCTGTAAATCTCTTATAGATATCCAACCGTAATTATTTAATATTACTGCTATCACAGGTAATTCCAGTTGTGATGCCGTTAATAGTTCAACGTTGTTCATAAGAAATGAGCCATCTCCCTCTATGGCTATAACTGGGGTGTCCTTCAGGGCGAGTTTAGCCCCTATGGCCGCAGGTAAGGCGAAACCCATGGTGGAGAACCCTCCGGAGCTTATGAAAGTCCTAGGTTTATAGGAGATCCAAAGTTGAGAGAATATCTCCTGAGGAAGACCTGCGCTCAGGGTGATTACACTCTCTTGTGGAAGAGTTTCCCTAAGGGTCTTCGCCACGCTGGGTATCCCCATTGGGGCGGCCTCCCTCAATCTTTCCATTTCCTCCAACCACTCCTTCTTCATCTGAGAAATTCTCTTAAAGTACTCGGTTTCCCTGTAGTTACCTTTCTTGCCCAGTTCCATCATGTAATTAATTATCTGTTGAAGAGTCACTTTGGCGTCACCCCAGATTCCTACTTCCACGGGATAGTTCTTTCCTATCTCGTGCGGGTCTATGTCGATCTGTATGAGCTTCGTGGGTGGTATATTGAACGTTATTCCCTTCTTGTATGAACTTGTAGTCTCGTCACTGAACGTAACACCGACAGCTAATATCACATCAGCTTCTGCTGCCAACTTGTTTGCTACAGGATTGCCTATGTTACCTACAGAAAAGACGTACAGTTCATGATCCTCCGGGAAACCACCCTTAGCATCTCCCCTGAACGTAGAAGCTACTGGTGCACCTAGGAGCTCTGCCAGCTTCACAACTTCCTCACTGGCTCCAGACATCACCACTCCTCCGCCTACTAGTATGAGTGGTCTCTCAGCCCTGACCAGTATCTTTGAGGCTTCAAGGACCTTAGTCTGATCTGGGCATATTCGCCCTACGTCAGTTACCATAGGAACCTCCCTGAACTCCACATCCAAGGGGGCGGTCTGAACGTCCATAGGCATAGATATTAACACCGGACCTGGTCTTCCCACTACCGCTTCCTTAAATGCGTTGGGGAGTACGTTGTGCAGCTGAGAGACAGTTGATACGAAATAGGATCTCTTGGTAAAGTGCCTCATCGCATTCACGTAATCGCTTTGGAATTGCCTTTCCACTTCCTGGAAGATGCCCTTCCCCAACAGGTAGGTCTGAATATCTCCAGTTATGGCAATAAACGTGGAGGAATCAACGTATGCCGTTGCTAGGGCAGTGGCCAAATTGGTGGCACCAGGGCCTACAGAAGTAGTGACTATGGCTGGAGTCTTCCTAGTTACCCTAAAGTAACCGTCAGCCATATGACCTCCGTACTGCTCGTGTTTCACTGGCACGAACTCTATGTCCTTACTCATATCGTAAATTACGTCCACTATGGCCGCGTTTCCGTGACCAGGAATGCCGAACACGTGTTTTATACCACCTCGTTTGAAATATTCGATAACGAATTCGGCTCCGTTTAATCTCACCATTTCCATCAGGGGGATATTTATATACATAATTATATAAATTTTACTATATTCCCAGATCTACGCACTTGAGACGTTTCAACTACAGAGTTATTGATTGAACACGTGCTCCTTATAGCTCCTGTGACGTTCGTCCCAGGTTCAAATCAAACATAGGGTAGAAGTGCTTACGTCTTATAGCTAAGACTGCATTTCACGTCTTCATCGACTCGTGAGAGCAGGTCGTAATTTTACGTGAGAGTCAACTATTTGGACTATATATTACTATTTGAACATATTATAACTATATTATCACAAGGTATATTAACCTTCACCTATATATCTCCGTTCATGTTTGACTTCTTTGCTATCCTGGTCTTTCTCTTAGGCCTTCTAGTAAGCTTCGTTGTTGGAGGTAACAATTCTGTCCCGAGTGTTGCCATACTGATTTCCACCAGGGTGATAAAGACCAGGTACTCCATCTTGATCGCTTCGATATCCATGTTCTTAGGCGCTTCCTTGGGAAGTTTCTCCATGCAGAAATTTGCCGAAAGGGCCATTAGAGGTCCCTTATATATATTGGAAATGGTCTTCTTCAGCACATTATTAATATCATTAATCTCTTTCCTAATCTTGAGTAAGAGAGGCATACCCACATCACTGAGCCAAATGATTTATCCTTCATTGACGATAATTGCCCTCATCTCAGATGGGGTTCTCGTAATCAACTTACACACTCTCCTCCTGGTGATTTCCTCGTGGATATTCTCCCCTATTATATCAATATTACTTACAATATCGTTATATTTTTTAATACGACGATACATAGATAGAATAGAAAACAGCCTAATTAAGGTCATTAAGTTCTACAGGCTGATCATTTTGGCTTCATGCTCATTCATCGTATTCGTGTTGGGTGCTAACACTATTGGGCTATTGGTTTCCCTAGGCTTAGTGTCTTTCCCCCATAACATAGTAGAATTAACGTACGCTGTTGGGGCATCTCTAGGCACCTTCACCCTCAGTAAAAGGGCAGCAATAAAGGTGGGATTCAAAATTACTAAATTAGGTTACACGAGTTCTAGCTCAGTTATGCTGGGGAGTTTTCTAACCAGCGAGGTTTTCACTCTCATGGGAATACCCATATCCTTGACTCAGATTACCATGGGTGGCATAATTGGCCTCAGTTTGTTAAATATGAGTAACAAAAGTACGTCGAGTAATGTGAGAAATGTCATTAAGAACTGGACCATGGCACCGTTGCTCTGCATGATGGGTTCTCTTGTAGCATTCGAGAGCACTTCAGCCCTAGTTTTCTTACATGCATTGTAGATTTTACATTAGTTTTAAGGCGATACTTATCGGAACTCCCACAACAATTAAGAAGGGAGTGTTCTCATACGGTCATCCTATTCGATAAGTAGTGGAGCAATTATTAGAGATGGAAGTTTGCTGGTGAAAACTTGTTGTGAGAGGGCTACGAGAGTGTTTGGGTTAGTGAGAAAGAACCTCGTAATCCTCGCACAGTTGATGTACGATCCTGAGGAATATGAGGGTTTAGGCCCAGGAAGTACGGGTTGTGGGAGTTGTCCTTAGTCCTGTCTGTTACGCCCTGGGCGTGAGGGTGGAGTTGGGGATCCCTCCAGGTCTACTACGTGAGGGGGGTGAGGTTGAGGAGGAGAAGGGAGTGTATGGTCACGTCCCTCGTGCGGTTCGGAGAGGGTCGTCAGGGACGGTTCCTCCAGGGGAAAGTTCAGGTGTAAGGGGTGCGGGAGGACGTCCTACGAGGGAGAGCATCACGTTAAGTAGGGAGAGGATCCTGAGGGAGTACGTGAGCAGGGTGAGGTTGAGGGCGATCTCGTGGATCGAGGGAGTTCCCCTGACCACGGTCTACCAGGTCAGGAGGACTGGAGTCAGGGCCTACTCGGGTCTTGTGGGCCTCCCCAAAGTGCTCAAGGGGTCAAGGGGAAGGCCAGGATCTTCGACGAGCTCTGGACGTTCCTCAAGGTCAGGAGAGGTCAGGGGAGGAACGTGTGGGCCTCCCTCGTGGACTGGGTCCCCTTCTTCACGGTCGGGGACAGGGACTACGAGCTCTACCGGCTCCCGGTCACCCCCTGGTGACGTGAACTACTCCGACCAATACCAGGTCCACCAGCCTGGACAAGCACGTCACGGGCAAGGAGCACACCGCGGAGAGCTTCAACTCCCACCTCAGGTCGACTAGCCAGGCTCACCAGGGACACCAAGGCCGTGACCAGGAGCTTAGCCCGCTCCAGTACAGCCTGGCCTTGACGATAGTCGGGAAGCCCCACGTCTCCAGGGAGGTCACCCCCCACCAGGCCTCCCTGGAGGGGATCAAGGTAATTCAAGAGCCTCATATAATATCACTAACTCTTATCGAATAGGATGACTGCATGAGAACACTCCCCACAAAGCAATTAAACTTAGAAACTTTTATTACTTAGCTTCAATCAGAATTGATCGGTGGAATTGATTTGGAATTGAAAATCAAAGACCTGAAAGTATTTACGGCCCAAGCCAATTTCGAGTGGAGTTTCGTGAGGGTCTATGGAGAAAACGGTATTTATGGCACAGGTGAGGCAGGCCCCGCACCTGGAATTAAAGGTATGGAAGAGGAGTTCAGAAGGCTCGTTGTGAATGAGGACGCGTTCAAAATCAACAGGATAGAGCAGAAGCTCAGATACGCTGCCCTTTATGGAGGAACTACAACTTACCATCTCATTTCCGCAATTAACATTGCCATTTATGATCTATTAGGGAAATATCTTAATCTTCCAGTATGGAGATTGCTTGGTGGGGATCGAGAGCTCATTAGGGTCTATGTAGACGCCCATGGCGGCAAAGGACTTGAAGCCATGAACGCTTTACATCTACCGGTGAGTCTACCCTGGTTAAAGGACGCTGAGATTGAAAATAAAAGACTGGCAACAACTTCCAACCCAGTTCACGGGCGACTATCGATTGAGAAGTGGAACGAAGATTACACTCCTGAAGCTTACTCTAAGAGGGCAAAGAGGCTGGTGGACGAGGGCTTTACAGCGTTGAAATTTGATCTCGATGTTCCTACCCCCTATACGAAAGAGTATAACATAAGGAGCGGTGATCTATCCCTAAAGGACATAGACTACCTATCGGACATTATGAGGGCAGTTAGGGAGACCGTAGGGGACGAAATAGATCTAATGGTGGACCTGCACTGGCGTTTCAACCTCAACACTGCTATCAGGTTATGCCAGGCGTTGAAACCCTATAGGCTTAGGTGGATAGAGGACCCAGTTCCAGCGATCATGACTGTATCCAACTTCGATGAGCTGGAGCTATTGACGAAGAGCTGTGATTCTCCCATAGCCACTGGAGAGAACCTATATACCATCTACCAGTTCAAAGATCTACTGAGGACTGGTGTGAAGATATGGACTCCAGATGGCGTCAAGTGTGGGGGTATAACAGAGTTGAGGAGAATATCTGAGTTGGCCTCCATGTATGATATAGAGGTCTCTCCTCATAACACAGCATCGCCTGTAGGCACGATGGCATACGCCAACGCCATGTCTGTAGCCAACACCTTCGGTGTCATGGAATTTCACGGACACGATGTGCCCTTCTGGCACGAGATGGCCAAAACTAAGAGAAAGATCATAGAGAAAGGCTTCATCAAACTCTCAGAGGAACCTGGCCTTGGGATAGACCTAGACGAGGCGGTGATGAGAAAGTACTGGCCGGATTATGATCTTTAGGGGGTTAAAACTCTTAAAGGCCTACTACACAAAAAGTTAGTTTTTCATATTCTCCTATATTCTGCTTTGTGTGCTACTTCAGTTATTCCAACTAAAATGACTAGATAGGACGTGGTCGTCAGGAGAACAATGGGTTTCCCAGAATTCTAGGTCATCCCTTGACATTCCCAGGGTCCCTCCCCACGATCAGGTTGGCCAGGTGGGTCATCTAGGAAGGTCCAAAACTTGAGTCGGGCCTCGAGGACTCGACAGGTTCGCCTTGACGACCTCACCGAACGTCTTCTTGACGATAGGGAAAACACCCCACGAGCCACCTACGACCTTCTCTCTGGTCCCTCCAACGGTCGTGACCAGGGCTGAACTCCATGATAGTCCTCCTCCTGGCGGGGTGGCCCCTCCTTCTATTCTCTCAACGTTTTTTAGATTGAGTGTATAACATAGAAACCTGATAGATATGGGAGTTAAGTTCGTTATAGTCGGAGCAGGAAGGCTTGGAAGAATTCATGGGTTAAATTTGAAGAAACTTCCTAATGTCGAGATTATAGGTGTGGTTAATCCAACTCCGACCAAAGGGGAGACGTTATCCAAGGAACTCGGAACCAACTATTTTCAAAATTTAAAGCAAGCTATTTCAACCGTTCACCCAGACGCAGTGGTCATTACCAGTCCGATGGACAAACACTTTAGCTATATATTAGAGGCGGCGGAGAACGGTATCCACGTCTTTGTGGAGAAGCCCATGGGGATAGACTCCAAGGAAAACGAGGAGATAGTGAGGGCAGTGGAGAGGAACAGGGTGAAGTTACAGGTGGGTTTCCAAAGACTCTACGACGAGTCCTTCATCAAGGCCAAGGAGGCGTTGGAGGGTGGGGAGGTGGGGAGGCCCCTCCTAGCGGAGCTGATAAGTAGGGACCCTTCACCGCAATATTTGCCTTATATCCCTTATCCGGCTGCAATATTCGACGACTTTGCCATTCACGACTTTGCCACCATGCTCTGGATGTTCGGGTTCAGGAGGATGAGGCTTTACGCCTCCGGTTCGGCTTTCGTCTTCAAGGAATATAAGGAGGCTGGAGACTTCGACACCAGCCTGGTGAACGTCAAGTACGAGGACGGACCTCTAGTGAATATAGACGTGAGCAGGTGTTCCAGGTACGGATACGACATAAGGGCCGAGATACTCGGTGAGAACGGGATGATAAGGGTGGAGAACAGGACCGAGTACGAGACTTTGGTGTTCAGGGGTAACCAGATATCCCACGCTCCCTACGAGTGGTTCGAGGTGAGGTTCAGAGACGCTTACAGAAGGGAGGTGGAGGCCTTCGTGAACTCGGTGATCAGGGACGAGAGAACCTTCCCAGATCACGTCTTCGCCTACAACGTGGGCAGGGTAGCAGACGCCGCGAAGAGGTCCGCCTCCATCGGGGAACCAGTGACCGTGGAATAGGCATCCAATATGGTAGGTACCTTGTTATACTATATAACAAGAATACTAGAGGGTACTACGACTGGCATCTGTTTTGTGTTCTACTTCGCTTTATTTCAGAGTAGTGAAATTGAATTAAACGTATTTTGAGGCAACACCAGCAATACCGTAAAAACGTGATGATGCATCGAAAGGGTTTCTGGATTACGCTAGGGAAAAGCTCTTTAAGATAATGGAAGCCAAATCACTAGAGACGTAGGTGATGGATCTCTTATTGCGAACCCTTTAAGGCATTGTAAGGTAACTTCTAGCCGATCAAACTCATATATTTGGAAGTTAGAGAGATTCCTAGAGTATAACTTTATTATCTAGTGTCTTTGAAAAGGATTCGAAACCAACATGGCCAAATTAAAAGCAGTGATTTTAGGAGCAGGAAGGATGGGAAGAATCCACTCAATGAACCTAAGTAAAATGAAAGACGTAGAGATTGTAGGGATTGTGGACATGGATGTAGATAGAGCTAAAAATTTAGCTCAAACGCTAGGAGTTCAGCCCTATACAGAATTCTCGTCTGTCATAAAATCGAACAAACCAGACGTAGCCATAATTACCACAAGTACTCAGTCTCACTTACCTCTAATAAGGGAGGCGGCGGAGAACGGTATCCACGTCTTTGTGGAGAAGCCCATGGGGATAGACTCCAAGGAAAACGAGGAGATAGTGAGGGCAGTGGAGAGGAACAGGGTGAAGTTACAGGTGGGTTTCCAAAGACTCTACGACGAGTCCTTCATCAAGGCCAAGGAGGCGTTGGAGGGTGGGGAGGTGGGGAGGCCCCTCCTAGCGGAGCTGATAAGTAGGGACCCTTCACCGCAATATTTGCCTTATATCCCTTATCCGGCTGCAATATTCGACGACTTTGCCATTCACGACTTTGCCACCATGCTCTGGATGTTCGGGTTCAGGAGGATGAGGCTTTACGCCTCCGGTTCGGCTTTCGTCTTCAAGGAATATAAGGAGGCTGGAGACTTCGACACCAGCCTGGTGAACGTCAAGTACGAGGACGGACCTCTAGTGAATATAGACGTGAGCAGGTGTTCCAGGTACGGATACGACATAAGGGCCGAGATACTCGGTGAGAACGGGATGATAAGGGTGGAGAACAGGACCGAGTACGAGACTTTGGTGTTCAGGGGTAACCAGATATCCCACGCTCCCTACGAGTGGTTCGAGGTGAGGTTCAGAGACGCTTACAGAAGGGAGGTGGAGGCCTTCGTGAACTCGGTGATCAGGGACGAGAGAACCTTCCCAGATCACGTCTTCGCCTACAACGTGGGCAGGGTAGCAGACGCCGCGAAGAGGTCCGCCTCCATCGGGGAACCAGTGACCGTGGAATAGGCAAGGTAACTTGGGGAAAGACCCTTGTACTTTTAAACAGACTTCTTTTCAGCATTTATTAGATTTCGCCTCGATTACAGGGCGATATTTAAGGGAAAGTCCCATAACTGCTGTACACAGAATATATGGAGAATTTTTTACTAATACCAAAACTTATTTCAATCTATTGTCTATGTGATCGTGGCAACTAGAGGCATCCATTTAAGGTGTAACTATCAAGGCGGTGACTACTACTAGTTAGTGCTTTTATAATCTTTACTCCACGGAGAACGTACAGCCTAGAACAGTTTCTAGGAAATTTCGTTTCACCTCCCTATTATCTCGTGCTGCCCTTAATTTTGAGGTCGGAATTGGATAAGTCAAGTACATAAGTGAGACCCAGCGATGAATATGCTCGGAAAGTTTAATCAGGTTTCCCTCACATGGCCCCGTTACTATTGACAGCAGTTACGGGATTTCTCGTTAGGTTTGGTCTTGAAGTCAAGGCAAAATCTAATAATTGCTGTATTGACTTAACCCGAACCATTCATGGAGTGAATTAAGGACCGACGTTCATTATATTTTTGAGAATAAAATGCGTAATAATTATTTAAAAAACCATATTATAAGGGTCATTAATTAAGATTTAAATACTTCTCCAGTTAGAAGGGATGATTGATAATATGTCCAAGCTGGTTAAGAGTCTAAGAATAGATAATCTAATAA
>Ga0208549_100519_pt1 | contig 16159 bp, 15 predicted proteins | sample BED_host_MetaG_FD_187135 | JGI IMG/M metagenome (GOLD analysis project Ga0208549, IMG submission 187135) | Hot spring microbial mat communities from Yellowstone National Park, Wyoming, USA - BED_host_MetaG (SPAdes) (version 2) | ecosystem: Environmental > Aquatic > Thermal springs > Hot (42-90C)... | reverse complement strand
TCATAAGGATTGAAAATTTTAGGAAATGTGTTTAGGAAATGTGTTCATCAAATAACTGTCCCTCCTTTTGATTCTGGATGCCATTTTGTGACATCAAGCCTTCACACTGTCCGCCTCAAAGAACCCCGGTTCCCATTTATCCCCTCCAGTCTGTTTTGGCCTAACATACTTCCATCCCCTTCTCTCCATTTCTTCTTTTACTGCATAGAAAACATCCACAGGTTCAATCTTCTTCTTCATCACTATTTTTTCCCCTCTATTGAGAGCTCGGAGTGTTCCTTCAGTAAATCTATAACAGAATCAACATCCTTCTTCCCTAATCTTGATTCTGTTTCAATGAATTAAAATTCTGGAAGTGTGAATTACCGTTTTGCTGTTTCAGTATACCGAGATAGTGTCACAAACTCTGTGTAAATTTAAGGATACCTCTTACTGAACATTTCACGAGGATATTCGTTATTGGTTTGGTGGTGATGTTCATACTCGTAGGGATAGCTGCCGTTATTGGTGCTATAATAAGCCCCCATTATATGATAAATTACACAGGGGGATGGGCTGGAATTGCATCTGGAATTATTGGGTTATTGATAGGTCATCTTTTCCTCTTTACATTCATAGGGACAATATTGTTGTTTGTAAGGTCATTTATATGGATATCTAGGGGTTACAGGTATTCCTTAAACCTATATTATTAGCGGAAGTATGGTAGTTTCTTTATTTGGCTTATTTTGCAGTTGTCTACCTTATACACCTATTCGAGGCTTCCCCTCACGATATGTAATACAAGGATCGTCTTCCAGGTTACCCCAATCACAAAATCGGTGCTCTCCACCAGTAAATCACACGGGGCCATTCCTGTCATACGATTCCCTGATTATATCAGGTAAGGGCAACTGCAATGATAGTAATCATATCTCATTTATAAACATAATCATAGCTTAAGCTAACAAGCATTATATCACAGTAGATGAACATGGTGGGAACATGATGACCCTCTTAAAATACTGAGGGAAAGATATGCGAGGGGGAAAGATCACAAAGGAGCAGTATGACAAGATGAGAGAGGATCTGGAAAAATGAAAATTGGTAAATGTATTCTAAATACTGCTAGACCTGATCAATGATCCGAGCGATTATACAATCTGGAGCACTATGTAATATTATATCCAGAACAGATGACGAGCTACAAAAGATGGGACACCCTAGAGTACGTCCCAGTTTCCACTACTTTTACCGGTCCGATATAATCAAAATTAAATTCGCCTATAATCAAGAAGGATCCAAATCCAATATAGTGCATTGAATCCGTAAATTCAAAATTCTGGTTGTATCCGTAAATTTTTGAAATTGGAGCAAGTGGGAAAGAGTATGGGAATTTATTTTTTTCGCTCATCATTAACTTCTACTAACACACTCAGTCAGCATGAACTCCTCAAATCTTCTCAAAACATTCTTGGTAAAATATTGTTCCACGCTCTCCCTGACCTTTTCCCTTTGTTGAATTGTAAGATCATTCCTCAAGAATTCTCTGCATGCTTTAAGGCACTCATCATAATCGTTAAAAAACTTCACAAATTTGTTATCCCGCCACTCTAGTCTAGGGGCAAGTTTCGGCTGGGTAATAACGGGGGTACCGACAGCAAGTGATTCCAACGGAATCAGACCGAATGATTCGAAATGGAACAGGAATAGTGTCGCGCTAGCATTGCCAATAATGTCTATTAATTCATCTTCACTAACGTATCCTCTGTTGGTTAGGCCTTCAATCTTTCTATGCCCAAAGAGCACCATGGGAATGCCGTCCTTATTCAATTTCTTAATTAATTCAATATCCTCCTGAGAATAGAGATCAACAGTCGGAACTGCTATATATTTTGTGGAACCTCCTGAAACACGAATAGAGAACCTTTCTTCATCAATAAGGATATAGGGTATGCCGCAGGTATCTACATGATAAATCGACTCAAATATTCTCGAAGTCCATGTGGACTGTTCAAGTATGTAGTCAAAGCCCTTCAGTCTCCTCTTGTGGAATACCCTGAGGGCAGCTATCCAGACCCTTTCCTTCTTAGAAATATGATGTTCCAGTATACGATCATATTTAACTGGGTCTATGCCATGCGGTGGATCCATCGGTAGAAAAAAGAATTTAGGACCTTTCTTAAGGTGCATTCCTTTCATTATGGCGGGGATCCAGGCCCCTTCACCACCTGTAATTATGAGGATTGCATCGTATGGGTCTGTTCTATGAATTTTTCTAAGGATCAAGCTTAGCGAATAATCCACTAGTCCGCAGTACATATACTTAATCGAATATGGAAATTCCAGCCCCTCACCGTCGCGAATCTTCATTATTTTTAAATTTACACGAGTGCTTACGAAATTTCGAACCTCCTCAAGAACTGGGCGGTTTATTTTGTAGACAATAAGATCAACCCTGTGTCCTTCCGACAGTTTGTTTGCATAGGTTAATGGTATTCTTTGGCCAAATATTCCCTGCACATATGGGATTATTATTGCAATGTGCAATCTCATTAATTCAATTCCTCCGTTGCCCTTTTAGCGTGTATCATTCCAAGGTTCATCCATTTTTTTGCTTTCCAATTAAAATATTTTTTTGGTTCATCAACGTGCGTTATAACAAATTTCGCTTTTGTAAGAACGTTAACAAGCTTTTCTGCTCCGTAATGGTATTCCATAATTATTTCCTGAAATCTTTCAATGAATTTAATGTTATCCTCTATGATAACATCGTACTCACACCCTTCACAGTCCATCTTCAAAATAGCATTTTCCAAAGGATATTTTTCTTGTAAAGTTTTTAAACTAAAAACCAAAATTTTCCCTCCATCTTCAGATTCCAAAAGAGGGCTTGATCCATTTACAATTAAGCTATTCTCCACCGTAAGAACTTTGTCAGTGCTACCTATACCAGCATTCAGTAATTCTATGTTGTTCAGCGACAATCCATTCTCCTTTATATTCTTCACTAGCAAGTTATAATGAATGGGATAGGGCTCAATTGCGATGATTCTTTTAGCGCCTTCTAGGGCAAAAAATATTGCACTATCTCCAACATTTGCGCCTACATCCAGGATTATCCTATCTCTGATCGACAGCGATGAGTAAGGATTTGAATCACCAAAAATTTCTGCGGCAGCTGAATGAGAGGCTCCGTATATTCTAACTCTTTTACCCTTATAGGTTAAATCCAAAATGTCATTAGCAACGTCATAATTTTTCCCGAATGTGTCCCACAGACCTCTTATTGCCCACCAATCACCAGGGTCGTTGATTGTTCTGTATCCCTCCGAGTTATAAAATTTCAGAACGAACGGGTATTTTTTTATAACGTATACATAAATCAATACTGTCATCCAATTTTTCGCAAACCCCCTGATCCTTTGCGGGAGGTGGATCAATCTATAAATATTCTCTGAAATGGTCATAGGTACCAATGATTGCCTACATAAAATTTTTCCTCATATTTAAAATCTTCGCGTAAAATTCATCTGTTATTTTCTTCCAGTCGTATTTCTCTTTGACCATATTATGACATTTTATCTTGTTTGTTCTTATATTCTCAATATTTTTTATAGCCCTTTGCATCGCATTCGCAGTGTCATCTATTTCAGGTCTTGCTGTTGTTATAAAACCGGCCTCAAACATTGGAAAAAAGTTTTCTGATATTTCAGTTGTGGTAATGACATGTAAACCACAGCTGAGCGCATTCAATACGACTAAGGCGAAACTATCGCACCTGGATGGATAAACAAAAATATCACAGGATGAGATAACATTTGGTAGATCATCTTCTGAGACGAATCCGTGAAAATAAATTCGCCCACCAGACTCTCTTTCTACTTGACTTGAAAGTGTACCAGATCCAACTATATGCAATTCTATATCTTTATCTGTTTGTAATCTCTTGAAAGCCTGAATTACAGTGAGAATCCCTTTGCACTCTTCAAGTCTGGCCAGGAAGAGAAATTTTATATTACTTTCCTCTCGTTCATTTGGGACGTATTTCTCGGAATCGACTCCATTGGGTATTGAGAAAAATCTTTCCCGTTGTTCGCTTTTCAAAAGGTTAAATTGGGAAGGGAAGAAATGAAAATAGTTCAGATTGCGCATGATAAGTCCATCTACCAAAAGTTTTAACTCCAATCTTTTAAATAAGTTTGAATTTCCAGGAAACCATGCATGCGTGGAACCAATGAGAATTTGCTTTCCTCTCCTCAAGAGTTTTGGCTCTCGATTTGGATTGAAAAAATAAACAACGTCGAACTGGCCTAGTTGACTGCGTAGCTCTCTAAGAAAACTATATTTCAGCAAGATTGCTAGCACAGGTATAAATATTACTTCCGTTAAAACTTTACCGATACCTGATTTTTCTAAGGATGAAAGTTTATTGAAATATCCCTTGAAATTTCTAATAGTGCAGTCCTTAAAAAGTTCTCTAACCTTTTCCTCACTAATTCTTGGGTTTAGGACGAACTCCGGCTCAAATATAACTATATCGATGCCCTCAGGTTTATTAATACAATACTGGTAAAGGACATGCTCCATTCCTGCCCATTCCCTTAGATTGGTTGATATCACAAACGCAAGACGAATTTTATTATCATTTTTCTTTAAGGTCTCCAAGCAAGTAGGAATATCTAAAACATATATATTAATATATCATTTAATTTATGGCCATTAGCATGGAGCGACAAAGCTTAAAGGAGTTTGGCAGTACTATTTTGGTCCTATCAGTAGCCTTCTTCCTTTTCTACTTTAAATTATTCTTCGGGATCAACGGTTTTCTCGAATTTGGAAATTTTTCGCAAGTGCTAAATTTTGCTGAATTGCAGGAATTTTTTCCTTTCTACAACCCATTCACGAACTTTGGATCCGTAAGCTCATTTCCACTTGGTAATATAGAAAATTCAGCAATCGGTTGGACGTTAATCATGTTACCGAGCATTATATTTGGACTCGGCGTTGGCTTCAAGATTTATATATTTCTGACAAGTCTAATTTTTGGTCTGTCCTTTTACTGTTTCACATCAATTTTTACTCGTAGATTTACTGCACGACTGTTAGGTACTCTCTTTTTTCTTTTTAATCCTTTTACAATTCAGATATATGCATCTGGAGATTTTTCACAATTAATATTCCAGTCTTTTATTTTTATAGGTTTGCTGTTCTTAAATCTGGCTATGACAAAAAACAAATTTTTCCATCCATATTTCTTGATTTCAGCGCTAACCATGGTATTGGCGTTTGTTTTTCTACAAGCTGTTATCACCGCATTAATATTTTATACTGTGATTGTTGTATATACACTGCTTTTCTCACTGAAAGGGGTCAAATTAAAAGCAAGGTTCCTCATACTAGTGAAATCCATTTCTTCTCTCTTTATATCTGGTTTATTTTTAGGCTCCATTGTTTTCCTCCCCCTGCTCTTTGGTCCGGCGTCATACCTGCCTGGCTCATCATCTTCTTTACCTCTGAGTACATTCATTGGAGGTGCATTAAACATTTTCAAAGTTATAACAATGGATGCATATCCGCCTCCCCTCTCCTGGTTAGCCGTTAAATCTTCGTTTGGATCGTTTTTCTACGATATCTGGTCTGTTACCGAAATCATTTTAATTGTTGTCATATTATTCGCCTATATCATAATTAGGTCTAAGAAATTGATCTTCTTTTCATCTATTGCCTTCTTTCTATCCTTGTTTGCATCAGAAACAGCTGGGCCACTTGGCCCACTAACCATATACCTTTACGAGCATCTCCCAGGGTATCAGGCTCTTAACTACCCTTATTTATGGGTATGGCTTCTAGTCATGCCAATTTATAGTGTCATAACAGTTCTTATTTTCAGTGAAATAACCTGGAAAAAAAATATTCCTGATGACAATTCTAAGGTGCCCTTCCATTCGAATAAAAAGAAAAAATCATTATTAATAGTTAGATACTTGGATTTGAGGAAAAGCAGAACAGTTGGATATGTTTTTTCCGGACTTGTTGTATTCGTGTTATTAGTTCCGATAGCATCCCAGGGGTATTATGGGATAAATGGGATTGAACAGGTAGATATGCCATCCTGGTTTAATGATCTGGATGCCGAGTTGGTTTATCTTACATATCACAACGACTCTGGTGTTATCTTCAACACTATCAACCCTTATTTTCAGTTTGGTAACAACTCCGCTGACGGTTTGAGTAATCTCCTCCAGGATGTGCCCCAGTTCCGGACAGTCGGGTTATCATCTTATATCCCTAATTACAACTCCGAAACAGATTTTTATTATTGGCTCTATTACATATTATACAACAACGAGACTAAGTACTCAGCCCAAATCCTAGCATCTTTAGGTGTGCAGTATTTTGTTGACATTTACAATGCTAATTCTGAAGGATATCCGTATTTTGTCCCTTGGTCTTACAATGTCAATGCCTCGACCATTCTCTTACACCAGCAGGGGTGGCAAAGGTACGCAGAGACAAAGAGTTACTCAATATTCAAAAACGAGTATTACAACGGAAACGACTACTACACATCCAACCTTTCCTTAGTTCTGGGAAACTACAACACGCTGAATGATATGGCATATCTGGGCGTCAATCTGGCAAATACCACTACCATTTTTCCCACTGATCTTGGAAAATCGGGGAATGTCAATCAGATTCTTGGGCACACAGATCTTTTAGTTCTCTCAGGAAATAACAGCATATATGATCTGATCCTTGCCTTGTCAAATTCAACCCCCATATATCCCGTCAATAGCGTAAATGGAGAAATGAGCGATGCATCAACCGCATGGATAAACAGCGAAAGGAACTTCATGTATCCATACTACGGGTCTCTCCTCCCTTACGCCGAAACCTCTGGGAACAATACACTCAATATTCCAGTGTCTGTATCAAGTGGAGGGAATTATGATATTTTTTTGAAGATTGCCTTTTCAAACGCCTCATCTCTCAAAGGTGGTATGATGGGTATAGAGGTAAATGGCAAAACTATCGGAACCTACAATACAAGTAGATCATATCAGAATGAGACAAACAGCTTTCTCTGGATCAAGCTCAATGCAGACCTTCTGTCAGGGAAGAACGTAATTACACTGCACTCTTATAGTGGTTTCAACGCAGCCAGCGAAATGTATGTGATAAAAGAAAGTAATTTTTTGAGAGCTCTTAATGAGACGAAAAATTTCCTATCCAAGGAGAAGGGAAAGATAATGGAGATATACGAGCCACAACAGCTTGTTCCTTCTGGTAAAGGGCAATACTACTACGGCACCAATTTAGGCTACAAATACCCCGGAGGTAACTATCTCTATGTACGTCAGGGAAATTTGAGCAATTCATTCAACATAAGCACACCAACATCATTTAATGGAACCATTTTAATAAATTTGCTCGGGGGAGCCTATGAAACCTTAAACGTATCCTATGGTGATACACATACAAGTATAGGTGCTGCTCCTTCTATATATATTCCAACTAGCAATATGGCTGTAGGGGAAATTCTCCTGCCTGTAAAAAATCTGAATAACGCGAGTATAAAAATAGTAACAGGAAATGCTTACATCGGTCTTGTGGCATTATTACCTGCTGATTATATTCACAGTGAATCCAAGTTTATTAAAGCACCCATGGGGGATCTCTCTTACAGGGGCATTTATGGAGGCATATCTAACTTTACAATGACAGAATATGTCACATCGAATGACACAGTGGTCAATGGAAGTTTTTCATATAGGAATGTATCTGACTATTCTCCGATTAGTCTTTCATTTACAGGTAAATACTATTACAATCTCTCCCCAATTTTCGTTTCTTCTGTTAACGGTCCAGCGGAATTGCAGCTTAACGGGGTAACACTGCAGTCAAACAAATTCTATGGACAGCCAATGATATCTCCTAACCTAAATGATCAATATGAAGGGAGGCCTTCGAACATAAACTTAAACTTTGTTCCAGATTTCTTCAATTCCAACACAACATATAATGTATCATTCTCCCTAACTTTTTATGGATTTTCTTATTTCCCTCAAAACATAACTTCATACTCTCCTGAAATCACCCCAGGACCAGATATATATTACACTATGATGGGGTACAAATTAAACGATTCAGGTGACCGTATGCTGATCGTCAGGTTTCCATTCCTTTCAGGGTTAGAATATAATGTTCCTTCCATGCCCGGTGAAAATAGCTTAAATACGGTGATTTTTTCAGGTAGGAATGCATCATTCAATTCACATTTCACTGTCGAGGCTGTGGCCTCATCCTTCAAGTTGTTCATAGACGGAGCCATCATAGCGGCTGCTTATTCGTCAATTTTCCTGTTGGCATACTATCTGTTACCCAGCCTGAGGAATGTATTGAATAAAAGAGAAAAGAAATGACGTCTTCAAATATTGGCGGGAATTTAACCTGAGGTAATTATTTTACCTAAATTGAAAATGAGGAACGCAATCTTAAACCACTTAGTTTCTAAAATATATAGAAAGTTATAGATTTATGTACATATACGCAATATCTCTGTAGGTTTGAATCCTCGCCATCGAATATTCCACTATTTTCTTTCTCAGGGCAGGGTCTAAAATCAAGGAATCAAGTGCCTCTGCCAATGATTCGACATCACCTGCCTTGCAAACAAGCCATCCCATTTCCTCCGCATCCTGCCTACATGGAACATCCGTGGTAATGACTGGAAGACCCGCTGCTGTTGCTTCAAATTTCACTTGCCCTGCATTTTCAAGGTAAATGGATGGGAGGCAGAAAATTTTTGCATTAGAAAATTCATCGTATAGGTCTTTCTCATTAACATATCCAGAAAAAGATACCTTTTGTTCTAGGCCCTCCTGAGCAATTATGCTTTCCAATCTTTTCTTGTAACTTTGATCATCAACTGGACCGACAAGTCTTACAGACCATGATGCATGTTTGGTAGCTATCCTAGCAAAGGCCTTCAGCAGTATATCTTGCCCCTTCATTGGTGTAATTCTAGCAACACAGAGGATAATATTTTCTCTATTTATATCAGAAATTGGAGTAGTGGTGATATTTTGGGGATATCCAATTGGAACACGAATTAATACACTATTTTTGATCATTGGTAGTTCCTTTGCCCTAGCAACGCCACAATACGTCTCAAATGTAACACGATCAAAGATGTATGTTGATGCTATTAAAAGAAAGCTGGCTAATAACCTGGTTATTTTTTTCTGTCCGTAAAAATCAACACTCCAATCTGTTTTGAGTATAAATTTTGTTTTTCTCCGTCTCAGGATTACTGATCCAACCCTGTACGCAGCAATGAGTGGAATGATCGAAAAAAGATAGGAGCCAAAAGGCGCTATAATTACGATATCTGGATTCGTTTTGAAAATTTTATGAAATGCAAAGATAGGTTCAACAAGCGACCTCAGAATTTTTTTATTTCTTACGAATGTTTTATAAACATCCAAGCCAAAATTATCAGACAAGGTATACTCACCGCAAATAAGAACAGAAGAATAGCCTAATTCCAAAAACGATGTCGGGAGCATAATCCAGGGAGACCTTTTGTGAAAGTCTGTCAACCTTGATCCTGGCAAGTACATTATAAATTTGTTTGCCATTAGCTGGCTTATATCAAAGGCTATACTTAAATTTTCTTACGTAAACTAGCAAAGGAAACTTTTACGCAGTATAGAGTCATGCGTCTTTCGTCAGTAAAAATATAGAAGAAACAGCCGGATTAAATCTGAAAATGATAGCCTGTGAAATACACATCGAGTAATGATTCTTTTCCTAGAAAATTAGGCGGCAATCAGAACACTGATATGGTTCTATAAATGCTCAGGTTGGATGTGTGAAATATTCCAGTATAATTTTCCTCAAGTTTACACAATTTACGGGCGCTATATTCGCGATGTTAGAGAATTTCCAGACCTTCTTAACTCAGGAGTCTGAATAATAAATATTAGTGGATCCATCCGTTGGTTTAACTTCATTATAAATGCATATAGTTCTTTCAACCGATGCCTTCAATGTCAAACCTTCAGAATTAAGCATCTTAAGGCCATTATTTATGTATCGATTGTATTTCTCCCTGTCAGAATAAATTTCCCTAATAATATCAAATACTCTTTCAGATCTTTCAGATAACGGGTTATACGTTATCCCAGCATCGTATCTTGCAATAAGTTCGCTGATTCCGGCATAAACAGATACCACAACTGGAATTCCGGCACTAATGGCCTCCAAGGCGACTCTTCCAAAACCCTCTGCTTTATCAATGGAAGGAAGGATAAGAAAATCTGATTTACACAATTCCTCGACAACATGTTTGTCGTCAACGTGCCCCATGAACCGAATATTATTGATCCCTTTGATCCTGCATAGTTCCATATAATAATTCTGCATATTACCGCTGCCAATGATTCTGAATTCGAAATCATTCATTCCTGATTTTGAAGTCTCGCGGGAGATCGCGTATATTAATTGTTCCACACCCTTGTACTTGTGAGAATCATCAAGTCTTGCTATACATATTATCCTGATCGGACTCGAGATATCCTTATCTCTTTTTGGGCAACTGTACTTCTTTGTGTCGACACCGGTAAACCTAGTCAGAACCAGTTTTGATTTCTTGACTCCGCAACTTACAAACACATCATAATCTCTCTTCGTTTGCACTAATATTCTATTCACAAATCTAAAGGTAGTTAGAGACTGAATCTTATCCAACATGCGACCCAAGAGAACAACATGATCCGCATGATAAGTCAGAACTATGGGCAATTTAAGAAACTTTAACAAAATAATGAGAAGATTTTCGCCACCAGTTTGATAACTAATATGAAATACATCCGGTCTGAATTCCCTCACTATTTTGGGCACATCTAAAAAATTAAAGTTAATGTTATACAATGAAAATGGTTTTTTGATCCTATAAACCCTAAAGGGAAAATAATCTTGATTCGAAGTACTCTCAGCCGTCATCACAGCCACAATGTAGCCTTGTCTGGTTAGTTCATATGCCAGGTCTAATGCATAATTTTCGCTCCCTCCTACGGATGGAAAAAAATGATCAGAATATATTATTATACGAGTGGCTTTTCCCAGGATTGACATTTCATTTACCACCTAGTAAAATTAACAAATTATGCTTTGTTTCTGCCACTTTATTTCTAACCTCAATTCTATCTCTCAAAATACTGTTCTTTAACGCTTTATATACTTCTTCATAAAACATGTCTGGCCGGCATAATGTTATAAAGTTTTTTTCTTGAGCTTGTTCCCTGTACTCAGGAAAGTCAATTGCAACAGTGGGTACCTCAAAAAAAATAGCCTGCTCCAGAACACCGGAAAGCCCGCCAGGAGTATTATATGGCAATAGGATTAAGTCGGATCGCAGAAAAAGTTCCATAATTCCCTTTTCTGGCACCCTTCCAAGATATCCACCGACCACATCCTTATATTTATTTAGAATATTATAAAATTCCTTTTCATATTCTGGAAAGTGATGATTTATTCCCCCAGAAACTATAACGAAAAAATTGAAACCATTTTCCTTCAACTTTCTCAATGTTTTTAGTCCCAGCTCAAGATTCTTTTGTGGACCCCAGGAGCCGTGTAATAGAACAATTGGATTCTTATTCATAGTCCTACTGATAAATTCCTTATCCTGGGCATTATTTAGAAAGATTGTAGGCACAGCATCAATATATCTGCCATTCAATACTTTAACTTGATTTTTTCCAATTGCATCATCAATTCTTCGTTTATATAATTCTAAGAAGAAAAAAGTAGGCATTGATTTAAAAATTATTTTTTCCACAAATTTTAGTACAAAGGCTCTAATTTTATCATAATATGAATTATAGCCTAATTTCTCAATATCATTCGTATATGCGGAGTTGTGATATATAACCCTTATATTCTTGCATCTTTTAATGTACCTGGCATATAAAGGTACGAGCAGTCCGGTCATGTTAGAAATACTAGAACGGCCAAATCCCGTAGGCAAAAGATTGAATATGACAATATCATAACCGCAAAATGGTATTTTCCTTAGAGAAAAAATTGAGACAGGGTCATCATACCTGTAAGATTCATGTAACGACACTTTATTAGGCTGAAACGAAGTATCTTCATTGCCATCTTTAGTTGGGCAATAAACATCAATTTTATCAACATTTTCAAATGTTGAAAGTAAAAACACTATTGTGGTACCACTAATTTGTAAAGATTTGCCATGATTGAGGAAATCCCCTACATACGCTATTCTCACATTTCATTATAGTTTCCAATAATTTAATATTTGTCAGGATTTAAATGTGCTGATCTAATTTTTACGGGGGCACGGGTGATGATGCAGCAGGATTACCCTGATGACTTTGTACTGGGGACATGAGAGCAGCATACCGTAAGGGAATTCGCGGAAGAGGCATTCAGGGTTGCTGGTATAAACATAACATGGAAGGGAAGCGAAGTGAGTGAAATAGGATTGTCTGATGACGTCAAAACAATGATAAAGGTAAGCAAGGAATTCTACAGACCACTTAAATCTGATAATTATAAGGCTGACTACACAAAGGCAAAGGAGAAGCTTGGATGGAATCCTGAAATAAGATTCAGGGAACTCGTGAGGATAATGGTCGAGAGTGATTTAAAAAATTCATGAAAATAAATAAATAGTATATATTTATGCAAAATAAATGCAATCTATCCAGACAAAATACGACGTTACAAATATCCCTTCCGTCACGATCATAATACCTGCATACAATGAGGAGAAGAGGATAGGACGGGTACTTCAGGAAATATCTGAATTCATTACAATCAACAATCCAAACTGGAATGTGATTGTTTCCATTGACGGAAATGATGGAACAGAGGAAATAGTGAAAGATTATTCTAAAAAATATAGTTTTATATCATACAACAAGAAGGGAAGCAGGGCAGGGAAGGGCGGCGCAATAAAAAGGGTTGTAACAGAAGCAACTGGTGAATTTACCATTATAATGGACGCAGACGGGAGCGTTAACTTTCAGGCAATAGCCGACAACCTGAGTCTGGTCAATAACTATGACGTAATACTTTTTGATAGATATTCAAAAAAGGGCAATCGCATCCCTGCATTGAGAAGGATACCCTCAAGGGGTTTCAATGCACTTGTCAAGGTATTATTTGGGATCAGGGTAAACGATACTCAGTGCGGATACAAGATAATAAGAACTGAAATGCTGAAGAGAGCATTCAGTCAAGTCTCAATCACGAATGCGTTCTTCGATGTCGCTCTCCTGTTCTATCTGAAAAGGAGCGGCGCAAGGATTGGAGAAGTGGAAGTTGCATATGACCACAGTGAGGAAAGCAAATTCAACATTGTTGCTTTAATAATGGGGGAGGGAGTATCACTGGTAGCATTCAGGGTAAGGCATTCAAGATTCTATAAGTATGTCCCGGAATGGGCTAGGAACCTATATTTCAGAAAATTCAAGTGGATTTAAGTCAGTTTTGAATTTTTAGGGATAGGATGGATTTTCTCAACTTAAAATACAAGGTCACCTTAACTGTTCCAGGATCTTCCTCATTCCTCTTCTTATGTCATATGAGGGCTCAAATTTTAACTCCCTCTTCGTTTTATTCATATAAGCTTGGGTGAACACCTGATAACTCCTCAGTGGATTTGGAATGTATTGGGTGGTTCCATCATAATTCATCTCCTCCCTTATGTTCTTGAATATTTCGTTGAATTCTGTGGAAACGCCAGTCTCGACGTTGTACGTCTCCCCTGGTCAGGCCGATGGATACCGTATACAAATCACAAATCCTGGCAGCCTCACTGAGTTCATATTCATATCCGTCCGTTTTTGATAACATTCTGAGTATTTTTATTCTTTATTAAATTGAATTTTTCTCTTTATCTGCATTCTTGTCCTCACGATCCTTCTTATCTCCCTTACTTCTTTAGGAGGGACATAGGATTCAGGGATCCAGTTGTTCTTGAGAAGCTTCGCTAATATTTCTGAATCATCGTTATCATTTCATCCTTGATTCTGCCATGAGCTTTATTTTCAATGGATTGGCAAGTTTCACATTGAATCCCCTTGATTCCATGAAATCGTATATGGGTTCATAGAATCCTGTTGATTCCATGACAAAGCTATCCCTGTGTGAGAAGTTGCTGAGATATTTGTCAATGTTGTCAAATCTGTTCTCAAACTTATCCTTTCCTACGATATTACCATGTTCATCAATCGTGGTGCACACAATCTCTTTAATAGAGATATCCATTCCTGTATACGTGGGGTGATCTCCTCCTTACGGTCATCCCACACCATAAATGATTATTATGTTTTCTGCAGGAGGTTATTATCCTCCTCTTAACATACCATCACAATAATAGTGCCAAATATCGAATTATTAGGAATTTTCCAGAATGCCTAGTTAGAGAGTGAACTTACAGTCATCTCGCAAAACTCCTTTTAGAATAAATAAGATGCTCCTTAAATTAATAGGTAAAAATTTTAGCTATAAATTTTCAGAACTCATTCTAATTATTTAGTTCAGATTATAAATGCAGAACCGGTAGCTTTTATGCTAAGGGCATCAACTATTATCCTGGCAAACTTTGCAATCGTGATTACTGCAAATATTATGAATATTCCACTATAGCTCGAAAGAAATCCAATACCTGAAACGGATATACTAAACAAACCGTATAGATAATAATAAATTATGTGACCTAGCACAAATTCCATGTGCAAAACGCTGAATATAACCTTCCATTTCCTGCTTTCCGAGGAAACCCTCAAAAATGCAAAGACTGTTATAAATAATCCTATTGAAAAAATATTAAATAAGGTTATTCCTGATATGAAATTGACATAGAAGGGCATTTTGCTTAAAATGCTGTTGCCTTGGGATAAGAAATCATAGAGGGAAGAATAGGATATGTAAGGAATTATGACATAAACTAAAAGGGCTACAATCTATGACCCAATTCCTTTCATTATTTTCATTTATATACCCCCAGGGGAATATTGAGATTGAAAATGTCAAGAACTAGTTTAATCTCCATGTATTTCAAATTACTGTAAATATACTGTGATTCATACAGTGGAAAAAAGAATGTTACATTGGATGAATAATTTTGACCAAATGGTATTTTTAGATTTTCGCTTCTGAAAATTGTTCCATTTATAAACAATGAGGTATTTAAATTTGCATCTCCTGATAGTTAGGTGGCCGTATTAAATATTATAGGAAGGGATATCGATAGACCTGAACTATTTTGTGATAAACTTTAATTTCCTATATTGTAGTAAATTATAGGATTTGGAAATAAGATATTCTAAGATAAGTTTAGATCAAAATGAAGTAAATCCAATCCATAATAGAAACTTATGTTGAGAATAACTTCTATAATGGAGGGATGGAAAAGTAAATAATAATTATATGCACTTGATTTTTCAATTATATCCCTAATATTCATGACAATCTCTACCCATGATAATAGTTCCCTGTAATATCAGGAAGTATTTCTGTACCATTTCCTAGCTGGGTTGAATTCTTAATGAAATAATAACTGATTTCTGGATATTGGATTGTATATATACCATGATTGTAGATGTGTAGTTATGTTCCAATGGTGAAATTGTAGTCATAATACGAATAGGTGGTATTTGAAAATGAAAAGGATGTTTCAGGATTTGAGACAAGACCAACCCCTAGCATTACTCCGGAGTATATTATTGAAATTACTTTAATTATACCTATTACCCCTACCATGATTGATTAATACTTAACGGCCTTTTGCCATGAGACCATTAAAAGTTCATGCCTTATATGGGATAAAATTTTTCCTGAAAGATTTTATAATATGCTTAAATTTTCTTATGAATGATAATACCCTGGAATAAAATGAATATTTATAAAATTACCCTGGTAGTATCATTCATCATTTATACAGTTTCATGGTCATTTATTACAATACTCAGATTCCTTTCTTTCAATTCAGGAGTATTTGACCTTGGAGTTTCTTCTTACCTTCTTTATAGTCTTTTCCATCAGCCTTTCAGAATATTTTACGATGGACAACCTTCGCTAGCACTTAATAAAATGATATATTTTCTCATTGCTCCGTTTTTCAATTTATTCCCAAACG
>Ga0208549_100517_pt1 | contig 16200 bp, 11 predicted proteins | sample BED_host_MetaG_FD_187135 | JGI IMG/M metagenome (GOLD analysis project Ga0208549, IMG submission 187135) | Hot spring microbial mat communities from Yellowstone National Park, Wyoming, USA - BED_host_MetaG (SPAdes) (version 2) | ecosystem: Environmental > Aquatic > Thermal springs > Hot (42-90C)... | reverse complement strand
ACTCTCATCAATAATCTTGAAAGTTCCAAAACTAAAATAGAAAGCAAGGAATTGTCTTCAACTTCTTATGTTATCCCACGTTTGCTAAATAATACACTTCTTAGAATCATACCAAAGGAACTTTTATGTAAAAAAGAAAGACCTGGCGAAGAAATAGCAATATGTTTAAACGTAACAAGGCTAGGTGAATATTATCAAACAATAAATTCGATTAGAAATGAAAAAGAAAAAGAGCCCCTTTTTTGCTTTTGTGAATCTTATCCAGAGCTATGTTATGACGCTCAAGAAAATGGTTGTTCACAATTCTTTAAAGTTTTAAAGCGAATGGTGTTGAGATTTCAACAAGCAACAGATGATTATACACAAATATACTTAATACTTCATAGTCACTATAGCAGAGAAAGCGATCTTGATCTATTAAAAATAATTGATTATATGAATAGCAAAGGTTTATCAATAGAGCTTATAAGAAATGTTCGAGTTAATTATATTAAAAAAGGCGAGTATACAAAACTCTGTGAAATTGAGTCCATCAACAAAAATTCATTAGAACTTAAATATGATAATCATATTGAAAAGATAGACTTGAATTATTTGCGGGATAATCAGCAGAGCCAGGAGAAATTAATTTTAAGAATAAATCCTACATATCGTACTTCAAGAGAGTTTATCGAAAAATACTTATGTAAAGATTTTGATAAGCATAAAGAACTTAATGATAGAAATCCAGAGAAATATTTCAAGACGCTCAAAAATGACCTTGAAATTCTTAGATCTATTATTGGTGAGAAAATATATTTAAGCGGTGCTTATTTTAGCATAGATAATTTTCTTAAGTTAGAATCATGAGGTTTTTCGAGCGTTTTAATATAGTAGATTTTAAGTTTAATTTTAAGGATGGTATTTCTAGTGATGCGTATGGAATAGTTAAGTTGGAACCATTATCAAAAACCCCTTTATACAAGAATGCAACTGTAGGTGTTGATCAATACAAATTACTATTAATACTATATAATAAAGAAGAATCTAAAATCGAAGAACGTATTAAACAATTTATAAAAGATCTTAAAGAAGGTCTTATAGATAAAAGGATATTTCCAGGTTTTAACCAGGTTTTGGGAACAAATGTAAATATTGAGACCTTACCGTTTAAAAAATATGATCCTGATATTATATTTGATACTTTTAATCAATACGGATCTAGCAGTGTTGCACTTCCTATAATCATTTTACCTAAAGTAGCGAAAAGTCAATATGATAGTATTTATTACAGAACTAAAGCGGTCTTTCTAGCAAAGGATATTCCAACTCAAATTGTGACAAGAGATTTGTTAGAAGATTCGAGTAAATACAAATGGTCTCTTTTACCGCTTACTGTGCAAATATTTGTTAAAATGGGCGGGATACCTTATGCGCTTGCCAGGAGATTTATATCAACAGATAATCTTGCTGATGTAGCAATAAATATTTTAGGTTTTGGTTTATCGTATCATCCATTGCAAAAAGAACGTGGAGTTGGATTTATCACAGTATTTGACCATAATGGAGTTTTGAACTTCATGGACTCTATTGCATTAACTATGGACAAAATTGATGACATAACAGAGAATATAGCTAAACTAATTGAAAGAAGCATCGAGGTAATTTTGCAGAAGACAACCACGAAGAATCAAATTTTGATAATACATTATTCAGGCAAGGAAATTAGTAGTAGAGAAGAAGAAGCTATTAGAAATGCAATGACAACAGCAAAATATTTAAACAAATTTATTGCAGTAAACGTACTTAAGATCAAAAATAGCGATATCGTAGTCGGTTTTGAAGATAGTCCGCATAAAGATAAAAGCGGACAATATACGTGGTATCCGCCAGCCGGAATTATATTTAGTCTTAAACGTGATGTTTATTTGATGGTTACGACGGGTTATTTTGAGAGTGGAAGAGGTGATATAATGTCAAATATTAGAAGAGGTTTACCTTCATCTAAAATTATTGCACGACATAGAGAGATGGAAATTCAAGATCAAAGCAAATCACTTCTTGAAGATAGAGACATTCTTGCTTCAGTTTTTGCAATGTGCAGATTAAATTATGCTTCAATGAGTAATCCTTTATCCAAAGGTCCTGTGACTATAAGGTATTCAAGAGAAATAGCATGGCTTACTTTAAGACTAGAAGAACATGGCACTGATCTGAGTAAACTAACCAAAATAAAGAACATTATGTGGTTTATTTAGAAGGCCAAATAATTTTTTCTAGATATCCGAATCTTAAACTTTTAATTTTCTTATCGATAGTTTTAATCCTTAGTTTATAATAAATATCTTGAACTAGAAATATAAGTAAAATAAGTCCAATTATTGTTATAATAAAATTTTCTATCGTAAACCTATAGTAAATAAGAGGTAGAATGGAAAAGGGGATAGCAATTATATATAAGATAAAATTAATTATCTTCGTATATTTTTCAACTTTCTCTATAATTTTTTCTATTTTTAATATTTTTTTAAATTTAATTAAGCGATTTTTATATGATTCCTTTTGTTTTTTAAGCTGAATTATTTTTTCTGACTTTTCTGATAATTTATGTGAGAAATGGTAAAAGAATATATGTACCGGACTTTCCCAACCAAGATTTATTATGTTATAATGTTCAATTATATCCTTATCCAAAATATCAATTTCTTCTGTTTTTGTTTTTTTAAGATTTTCAAATATTTCCTCATCATGAACATCTATCCAACCTAGAAGTAAGTTTCTAAATAAATAACTCCAGCCGTATTCAGAGCATTTAATATTTTTTAACTTTGATGCAAGAAACGCCATATGGGATGGTAAATTCTTCTTTTTCTCTTGTTCACTCAAAATTTTAAATGTATCAATAATCTCTCTTAACATTTCAAATGCTATTAGCTCATCTTCGTTAAATTCTCGAGGGTTACGGTAATACCTTTCTAAAATCATTTGATAGAGTTCGTAAGCTGTTTTTAAGTTTTGACCGTGGAAAAGAATATAATAGGTAAATACAATGTAAGGATAAAAGGGCTTTGTTAGCTGGGCAATTATCTGCTTGAATCTTGTGATATCATATTTACATATGAGGTCTATGTGAACGGTATAGAATTCATTTTCAGTAGGAGGTCGCTTATTACAAATGTTTTGGCCGTATAAACCAAGTTCTACAAGAATAAAGTCTAGAATATCCCATCTAGTTTTAAGCCTCAGTGAAGTTTCGTAATTGTATACCCTCATGCTACCACAATTACTATTATTATTATCTTATATAAATTCCATAACATTTCTTATAGTCCTGAAAGTTGGAGGTGATACTAATAAAATTAGCAATGATTATAATCATTAGATTCTCATTAAATTCTATATTAAATACTTAAATAGCATAAGGTGATGATAATTTGAAAGAACAAATATAATCTGAAGTGCAAAAACATTCTTAAAAGGAGAGCATTAGAAAACGAATTTCATAAATAATTTATTTAAATTTAATTGCTAATTTTTTGTCATATTGGTTTTATGAAGATTTTATAATCAGTGGTTGTGTGTATTTTTGAAACATGATTCTGAAGATTTTTAAAGATATAGCGCGTTATAACAACATGGATAGACTTTCTTGCGTTGAAACTATTTTACTTACAAAGATAACAAATTTGCATGTAGAAGCTAGAAGGGGAACAGTGTTAGATTTGCCAATTCAAAGAGCTAGTTGTTGCTTTACTACCATTTATTCTATACAACTAAGAGAAACTAAAGACCTCTTATTCTTTAATGAAATAATTAAAGATATTTTTCTGTGATGGGAGAGATGACGAACAGATTTATTGAATCTTTCAAATTCCCTCTTGAGGATATTAATAAATTTTCAGCTAGTGAAAAGCGAGGCGGAGGAAGGCCTGACTTTTGGGAAATGGTCTTTTGGTGGACTAGGAAACCTCTGATTGGCGCTAGATCCGTTATAGCAGGCGCTCTTCTACCAGAGAACTTTAATACTATTGAGTTTAAACATCTTGTGAGACTTTCTGGAGATAAAACCCCTCATAGAGAAAACCCTAAATTAGATATTTTTAATAATTTAAAAGAATATTTTTCTAAAGTTAAGCTTCTTGACCCTTTTGCCGGTTTTGGTAGCATACCTCTTGAAGCCATAAGACTTAATTTAGGCGAAGTTGTGGCTGTCGAATTGCTTCCAACTGCTTATATTTTCCTTAAAGCAATTCTTGAATATCCAAAGCAATTTAGTGAACAATTAATTAAGGATGTTGAAAGGTGGGGTAAATGGATTATTGATAAGCTTCGCGAGGATCCAGATATAAAAGAGCTTTACGATGAAGATGTTGCAGTCTATATTGGCTCTTGGGAAATTAAATGTCCGCATGGTGATCATTATACGCCATTGGTCGGTAACTGGTGGTTAGCTAGAGTATCTAAGAAGTCAAATGAAAATGAAGAGGAAGAAAGTGAAGAAGAGAGGGCAAAGATTCGAATCTTTCGCAGACTTGTTTGGATGGAGCCTTTTACATCTTCTAATTTTATTGGCATAAAAGTTTTAGATTTGAATGAAGAGCTTAATAAGAAGGAGATTGAAGCTAAAGTTAATTCTAAGCAAGGAATTGTTGAAGTTTCTGGAAAAGTATATAATGTTCCCAAAGCGAATATAGATGCCAAAAGAGAGATTGCAAAATGTTTGGTATGCAATAATATGATTGATAACAATAAGGGTAAGAAGTGGTATGTTAAAGAAGCTCTAAAAGAATATAATGATAACCTTGAAAGATACCTAAGAGGAGAAATAACATTAGAAAATCTGAAGAGAAGCATAGCTAGGCCAAAACTGCTAGTAAGAGTGAAAATTGTTAATGGAAAGCTTAAATTCGAGCCTACAAACAGCGAAGATGAGGAGAAGTTATGGAAAGCTGCTGAAAAGCTTAAACAATTATGGGGCAACCCGGACATACCAACAGAACAGTTGTCTGAGTACGAAAGTAGAAGTATATGGGTGCTTCTTTATGGTTTTAATAAGTTCTATAAGCTATTTAACCCACGTCAACTCCTAACCTTAGTAAAGCTTGTCAAACTGATCAGAGAGACTGGTAAGAATGTCGAGGAGAAGAAGGTGAGAGAAGGGTGGAGCAAAGAAGAAGCATTTAAATACGCAGAAGCAATAACAACTTACCTAGTAATAGCACTAGTGAGATATGTTGATTTTAACTCCATAGTTACGGCATGGAATCCTGGCTATGAAATAATACAACACTCTCTTGCAGTACGTGGTATTGCTATGCAATGGAATTGGTCGGAAGGGACCCCATTTATTGTCGAGACTGGGACGTTGAATAAAAACCTTGAAAATATTACTAAGGCGTTGAAATATCTTATTTCTGCTGTTTCTGGATGCCCTAGTAAGGTTAGGATTTTACTTGATGACACTACTAGTCTCAGCAAGTTTGACGGTGAAAAATTTGATCTAACTGTTACTGATCCTCCTTATAGGGATGATGTGCCTTATACAGAGCTAAGTGACTTTTACTATGTTTGGCTAAAGAGAGCATTAAGCGATGTTAGGGAGTTTTACGGCATTACAAAGCTCGCTCCAAGGTTTCATAAAGAAGCATTCTTTGATGAATTTGGTAATGAAATAGAAACTCAATGGAAAGCTATTGCTTCAAAAGAAATTAGCGAAAATGAGGGGAGAATTAAATATTTTGGTATTAAGACAGAGGCGTTAGATTACTTCAAATATCTTCTTTCAGAATCATTTAAAACAATGGCTTCTAGACTTAAAGATGAGGGCTTAATCATCACATATTATGCTCATACAAGCCCAGATGCTTGGGAGGCTCTTCTTGAAGCTGGCTGGCTTAATGCTAAAATGCGAATTACGGCTGCACATGCAATGGCTACCGAGTCTACTGAGAGTGTTGTAGCTAGAGGTAAAGCAAGGCTTGATATGTCCATAGTTGCAGTTTGGAGAAAAGGTGTTTCAGGAGAAGCTCTAATAGATAAGGTTTATGCTGAGGCCGTAGAAGCTTGCTCGAAGGATGCGTATGAATATCGTAAAGCAAGATTTGAAGGAGTAAACCTGTTTGTTGCGGTATTAGGTAAAGTACTTTCGCAATTCACCCAATACGAACGTTTAATAGGATTTAAAACCACTAATAAAAGTCCAATAAAAGATCTCGTCGAGAAATATATCTATCCAGCTACAACTGAAGCCATAGCAAAATCATATGGTGCAACTGGAACAAAATTAACCTCAGAATCAATGTTTTATTTGCTAACTAAAGTTCTTGTTGGTAGAAGGGCTAGACAGATAAGGAGAAGCTTAGATAGAACCACAGCAATAATACTCTCGATTGGAACTAGAAGCGATTTGGAAAAACTAAAAAGCAAAAACATAATACGCCAAGATGATAAAGAAAAGGAAAAACACATTCTTCTTGAACCAAGATGGGGCGTAAAAAATCTAAAAGAAGCAATAGCAGATACGCTGACTTTCAGAAACTTAAATCCAAGTGCACCAAGCATAACAACGGCTATAGACATAGTACATTTATTAGAATATTATGCTTTAACATTGCCAAAAGAAGAGATTAGAAGAAAGGCTGATGAAATTGGAAGCAATATGCCACAATTATTCGAAGAAGCAACAGCATTAGTCAAAATAATGGCATCTAGCTTACCTGAAGAAGATCCAGAGAAAGAATTGGCTAAGCAAGTCATAAATGCTCTTGGAATGGCAAGTTCAGAGTCTCTAGATTACTTTATCAAGAGGTGAAGCTGAAATGCTAACAGGAAATAACAAGGTTAGAGGCGACGTATTCGAAGAGAAACTAGATGAAAAAATGGCTCCTTCTCTTGGTGGAGTTGAACTAGGATTAGAGCATGAGATGTATGTAAATCCAGAAAAATTCTTCGAGAGAACATTGATCACTGAACAGATAGCAAGCATATTAGATAACATTGTTAGCGTGTTAAAAGGTGTGGGTGGTAAGAAGATTCTTGTTTTAAATGCCCTCTATGGGGGAGGTAAAACACATACACTTCTAACAATTTATCATTCTTTAAAATCTTCTAATGCTTTATCGAAGGCTACTCCAGAGAATGAGAATATAAGACGACGAATAAATAAGTTCATTGAAGATGTAACTAAACTTCAAAGACCTGAGTTAGTAGTGTTTGATGGATACTTCTCAGAACTTTCACCATCCCCTATAAGCCCATTAGATGTCAAAGGGTACAAGGTTCACACAGTGTGGGGATACATAGCACATATGTTAGGGAGCTATAGTCTTCTAAAAGAATTTGACGAGAAACAAGTAGCACCGGGAACTAGCGAACTTTTAAAACTTCTAGAAAATCGTAGAGTAGTAATTCTTATAGATGAAATTGCACACTATATCAAAAGATTCCAGGATACATCAGACAAAAACTTACTTAATTATAGTTCAGCTGTGGAAACTTTCATGGAAGCATTAGCAAAAGCATTAGATTTGACGAAAAATGCCGTCCTGATAATTTCTTTGCCAGCAGAGAGAAAGGAGGGGGAAATAACAGTCGAAATAACTTACCAACAGATAAAGCAATCAGTTGAGAATATATTCAAATCGCTCGGAAAAGTTTTTACAGAATATATTGAACCGATTGCACCTAAGAATATTCCTGCACTATTAAGGACTAGATTATTTGAAAACATAGATAACATAATGGCTACAAACGTTTATGGACTGCTTAGCAAGACTTATGAGGAAAACAAAGAAATTTTTGGAACACAAGTTAATTGGTTCGGGGAAGTAATAGATACATATCCATTCCACCCACTTTACATAGATACGCTAAAAGACATATTAGAGAAACATGAAAACTTACAAAAGACAAGAGATTTGCTAAGAATAAGCAGAAAAGTCTTAAGAGAGGTCTTGCGTGAAAGTAGACCCTGCGGTTTAATAATGCCTTGGCATATAGATTTAACCAAAGATCCAATAAGAAATACATTATTAGTAGGTAACTATGAAGAATTCAAGCAGATTGTGGAGGAAGATATCAAGGAAAGAACAAAACAGTATAAAGAGAAGCCTCTTCTTGCAAAGATAATAACCACAACGCTTTTGACAAGAACGTTTGTTTACGGTGGAGGATTAGCAATAATACCACCAAAACCAGAAGCGCTTCCATCAGATAAGGATCTTGCTTTGATGGTATATGAACCGACAATATTTCAAGATGAAAACTGGAATCCAAAAGATATCGTAGATGCTGCGAAATGGATTGTTGAGAACTTAATGTATGTTGTAAGGGACGATAAAACAGGTAGGCTTTGGTTCACTAAATTTGTGACACCAGTGAAGTATGTTGAAGAAAGAGCAAAAGAAGTTGACGATATACAAGCGATGAATAAGCTATTTGAGTATTCCCAGAAACTTCTCAGAGAAACAGCAGATTCTGTAACCAAGAAAAAGACAAAGAAAGTAACACCATCTGTGTTCGATGCAGAACTTTCGCAAGCAATTAGAGTATGTGAACCTATAGACAAAGATATTGATAGATATATTCTATTAGCCTATTTAGATGTTCCAGAAAGAGAAAATGAAAGAAAGAGTAAGCTAGAGGAGGTTCTTTATAAAACTATTAGTGGTGGTATAAGAAGTCACGCGAACACGATTTATGTTTCGTTCCCAAGTACGCAGAAACGAATTCAAGAAGCTTTATACTATGCTAAAGCATTTATAGCATGCGATGAAATAGAGAAAGAAGGCATAATAGATAGATTATCAGAGATTTTCAGGGGCAAAGACGCAGAGATAGCTAAAGATATACTTAAAAAGAAACTTGAAAAATATAGAGAAGGTATTGTTGAAAAGTTTATTAGTTCCACATTGAACATTTTTGATAAGATAGCTTACCCAGACTATGATAAGTCAAGATTGTCCAATACAGTTAAGGAAATAGACTTTGTAGTTCAAGAAGACAGTATTATTTCTGCTGCTGAGAAAAGTTTATCCACGACTGGTGTTGGTAAGATTAAAACCGATATCGACTTTGATACGTTAGAATTTTATTTAAAGGAATTAGGTATAGACATATCTAACGGTGAGATTAGAACTGTAGGAGCTATAATCAGTTATTTTTATTCCAATCCTCGATTACCAGCTGTGCCAAAAGATGCGATTCTTGATGCAATAGAGGAAGGTGTAAAGAAACTTAAAATTGGAATTAGATCTAGGGGAAGAGTCAATTTCAAAAAAGTATACACCGAGGCGCCACAAGTATCTGAAGGTGAAGCAGTTAAAATATTAGATAACAACGACGAAGTACTACCTTGGAAAGTAGCCTTGGAAGAACAAATGAAAAATCTTAAAAGAAGAGAATTATTTGAAGAAGGTGCTCTTAAAGTAGAAGAGTATGTGATTAAATTTGCAGACAAGGAAGTTCCTGTTGAAGAAGCGCTAAGCAATATAGGAAAATACAACTTAGAACAGTTAAAATTTGCTCCAATAGTCAAAGTGGTTAAGACGGTAGCTATAAAGCTCGAAATGGATAGGCAAATAATTGAGTTGAAACCAGGTGAATCGTTCGCTGAGAAAATCGATGTGAGACGTATAGGTCCATATATAGGAGAAATAATCCTTAAGCCTTCCGCTGGGAAATTAGATAAAGATAAGCTAAAGATAGATGAATCTTTCATCGGAGAGAAAATCATTTGGACAATAGGTACTATACAGGATCCAGGAGAATATACGTTTAAATTAGAGGCTATAGATCCTAAAGGAACAATATTAGATACAGTGAAAATACATGTTAGAGTTTTAAGAGAGACAGGCTGGATAGAAGGCATACCATCAACAGGGAGCAAAATCAAAGGGTTAGAAATGACAATTGAGAAAGAGAAGTTCACTATTAAACCTTTAGACATACTGAAAAAGAGGCTAGGTGGAGTTGTAATGGTTTCTGAAGCCTATTTTAAGATGGCCATGAAAATTGTAGAAGAAGGAACATCAATTGAATTAAAAGCAAATAATGTACAGATTGATGACGTTATATCATTCATATTGGCAATCATTAATAAGTTCCAATTATCCAAGGCAGAAGTCTCAATAAGTTTAAATCTAAAATCTGTTAGAGAAGAATACTTTGTTATGCCTGAGCTGACTGAGGAAGAGAGAAAAGCGCTTTTAGAACACCAAATAAAATATCAGCATCTAGCATAAGCAACTAGGTAAGATGTGCGCTGGTGAAATACAACGAATAATAACCTTTGGTAAGAAAAAAGTAGGAAAAGTGCACAGGCGTTACGTAGATACCATAAAGATCCATCTTGGATATCCATTTAAAGAAGTAAAACCCTTTTTCGAAGCAAGAATAAGCAGGGAAACTACCAAACTAGCTTTAGAATATTTAAAGGCTAATTTTGATGATAACAGGGATTTTTTAATCCTAAAAGGCGAGAATGTAGATGAAGTAGTTAGAAGATTGATAGTCTTCAGCGGAACAAGACAAACGGTCAACGAACTTTTGGGAAGACCTCTGTTGGAAATAGTTGCTACAATGGGCGAAATCGAGTCGCTTTTTTGGTATTCTAGATTCATCAATGCATATGAAAAGGGCAATTACTGGGATGTTAACAGAGTTGCCAAATCATTAAAGATCTTATATAGGCTGAAAGTCAAATGATTGAACCTATAGAATTAATTAAGTCTGTGATTGAGGGTTTCAGAGATCATCCATTCTTTTATATATTGAGGAAAAGCATAAGCTCTGAAGACCCTGTATATCCATTTGTTCATCAACAAGAACTGATAAGTAAGCTTTTTGCTAGGCGGCCAATAAGGGTGCTCATAGGAGACGAAATAGGTCTTGGTAAAACGATAAGCGCTATAATGCTCATCGAATATCTTCTTGAAACTGAAGGAGTTAAAAAGGTACTAGTTCTAGTACCAAGAATATTGATGCAACAATGGTTAACTGAACTTAATAGATTTAATCTCTCAAACATAATAAAGCTGGAAAGAGATGATATTGCAAAATATGCTGAATTAGGTTTCCCGCAAGGCATTTATATAGCATCAATAGATCTAATTAAAAGAGAGAACCATAAGGCAAAAATTTTGAATACAAGTTGGGATTTGGTGGTAATAGATGAAGCGCATAGAATTGGCAAATTAGGTGGCCGTGAAACACAGCGATTTAAACTCGTAAGTCATTTAATTTGTAAACCAAGCGTTAATCTTATAATGTTAACAGCTACACCTCATAGAGGTAAGCCAGAGGATTACATTGAAAGGCTTAAGCTAGTGGATCCATTCTTAAGAGCAGATACAAGAGAACTAGATAATCAAAAATTCTATAATTTGTGCATGGGTTCAATAATTTTTAGAAGAACAAAGCTCGACGTAAATGAAATCTATGAGAAATCAAAGATTTTCACAAACTGTAGGTTCAAGGCTAGAGTGGTAAATGCAAATAAGGACGAAGAAGACTTTCATAAAAAACTTATTGAATTCTTACGCAGAAAGCTTCTACAATATTATGGCATGATAGGTGAGGAACCACAAGCTCTACCGCTACTCATGGCTTTGATAGCAAAGAGAGCATCATCAAGTCCAAGAGCTGCTATAATAACACTGGATAGAATAATTCAGAAGAGAGCACTAGTAGTACAACTTCTAAAAAACAAGGATAAAGCTGCTATAGAAAAAGACCTTAATGAAAAATCAAGCTTAATAGCTGATACACTCCTAGGTTATTCTTTTGAGGATAGCGGTTTGTATGAAGATGAAACAGAAGAAGTAGCCGATGCAGACGAGATTATAGGAAGCTTTGCTGAAGAATGCAATGTCTTTCTTGATGACGAGGATATTAAAGAGTTAACGGAAATACATAAATTAGCATTAAATATAAAAGGCGAAAAGGATTCAAGATTAGAGTCTTTAAAAAACATTGTCCTCGATCATTTAAAAAAAGGTGATAAAGTAGTGGTTTTTACAGAGTTTAAGGATACTGCTGAGTATATATTTGAAGAGCTTAAGAATAGACTTCCAAGGGATATCATTGATAAAATGTCAATGCTTACCTCAGAGAAAATTATACCTCCACCTACATACGGTATGCATGCAAAGAAATACACTATAGAAGATGTTAAAAAATGGCTTAGAAGTGGAGATATACTACTTTTGGTATCAACTGATGTGGCGTCTGAAGGATTAAATCTTCAAGTAGCTAACGTTATAATTCATTACGAACCGACATGGAGCCCTATTAAGATAGTTCAAAGAATTGGGCGTGTTTGGAGATTAGGCCAGGAGAAAGAAGTTTATAGCTATAGCTTGCTATTAACAGTTGAAAGCGATGTAGCAACTTTAGAAATACTCTACGGAAAACTTCTTTCGTGGATAGTATCAGGAATAGAGAAAAGTGTGCCTCTAGGTGAGGAGTTAGAAATAGATATGCTACCAAAGGATAATGCAACCTACAGCATATTACAAGTACCAATTGTAACTGAAAAAGGAAGGCCGCAGTATAGCGAGCTAAAGGCTTGGATAACTTTTATAGCCGGCGGTAAGGAAAAATTGGAAAGATATATTAAAGGGATAATTGGAGTATTAAAGAATCTTAAGGAACAAGCTGAAAAATTAGGCTTAATGCGGGTAAATCAAATAAAAGTGGATAAACTAATTAAGGATGGTATCGCAAGCTTATATGGGAAAGAAGCTGAGGCTACCCTTAAAGAATTATTAGTTACAATTGCAAAGTTACATAACTACGAAGTTGAAGAGAGACAATCAGGGCTATTTATTAAAGGCACGCATATGACTGGTTTGAAAAACTTACTTGATATTTATAGGGCAATTACATCTCTGCTAAAAGAAGTGGAAGTAAAATTTCCTGTAGTATTAGTCGCAAGAAAACCACCATTTGAGGATACTTTCCATATAAAAGAGTTACATCTGTATGAAACAATTATTTATGTAAATAGTAGAGAATCTTATTCAGAGGTTATAGGAATTGCCTTCAAGGACGATAATTCTACAGAGAGGATAAGAGGTTTACTTTTGCTAAAAATTCTTAACAAATTGTTAAGTAATATCATTGGTTCTGTAGATCAATTTTGGTATAAAGAAGAATATGAAGAGAACGTGAGACTACCAACTCTTTATAATTACCGAAATATAATGATCGACGAGTATGTAAATTATCTCAAGGAAATAGAAAAAACATTCGGGTTTTCACATAAAGGATGGTCCCCTATAGAAAGCGAAAATAAAGATGCTTCTTACTTCCTATCAGCTTCATCTAGATTATTAGGGATAATAATTGTAACAAGCGAGTCTGTTAAGGCAAGCCCACCACCTATCGCTGTTGAGGAAATTGAGAGAAAAGCTATGGAATATGCGATGGAATTTGAAAAGAAAAATAACAGGATCCCTGAAGATGTAAGTAAAATAGAACATTATGACATTAGGAGTACAGATCCAAGATCTGGAGAGATAAGATTTATAGAAGTTAAAGGACGATGGCCACTTGAAATAATAGTAGAACTAACTGAGCAGGAATATGAATATGCAAAAAGGTTAGGTAACGATTACTGGCTCTATGTAATTTATGGGTTCTCAACAGGTAATCCAAGACTGTTAATTATCAGAGATCCTATAAATAGAGCCAAGTGGAACACGGTAGAAATAAAGCGATATCGTCTCATGGGAGTTTGAAGTAGAATGAATCAACGAAAAGTACTTGAGCGTACATACGGTAAAGTAAAGATCAAAGTATACGGGGGTTTCAACGAAGTTGGTGGAAATTGCATCACTATAGAAGATAAAGATAGAAAAATAGTTTTTGATAACGGAATTAGATTCCCTGTTATTAAGAGATGGTATGGTGGTAGAATAGAACCGTTAGGTCCCTCGGAACTTAGGGCTATTGGAGCTATACCTTCCTTAGAGACATTCCAAGAAGCATCAACCCTTTATATCTCGCATTTCCATTTAGATCACACTGGATTACTTAATTTAATTCCGCCTGAGATTAGCATAAAGGTTCCAAGTACTAGTATTCTTGAAAAGACGTTGGCATCGTGGTATAAAACCTCACAGAACTGGCTAGCATATGTTCCACCAAATTATACGTCCGAAATTGAAGAAATCGAATCAAATAAAGAAGATGAGAATAATGTAATCGCCATACCAGTAAGCCACAGTTGTTTCCCAGCATACTCTTTCTTGTATTTCGGAAGCGAAGCAACTATATTTTATAGCGGAGACTTAAGAATTGAACCATTAACTGATATTACTAGTCAATTTGGTAAAACCATAGAGAATTTAAGCGTTGATAAAGTGGATGTAGCTTTGATAGAAGGAACAAACTTTAGCGCGGAATATACACCGATAACATCATCTATGTTTAGAGAATATTTTTCACTTTTATTAAGAGAGAAGGAACTTGTATCTACTTCTATAGATCCATTAGACCTAGAAACCTTCATAGCAATACTCGAATTATCGTTATTAATGAAAAGAAACTTAGTTATTGGCTCCATGAGACTTTTGTGGATGATAGATGAGATTGAGAAATTAAAACCTGGAGCGCTTGACAAAATATATATTAGCGAAGAACTTCAGGTGCCTACTCCTCTCTCAATTAAAAATGTAAGCCTAGTTAATGAAGTTTTTAACAATACTGATAACTACGTCCTGTTGATTGAACCTGTAGGGCTTCTTGAAATATTTAGAAAATTGAAGATATGGAATGAGAACCTGAATTTAGCAGGCTCTTTTGTTATTCTAACGGATCCTGAACCAAGGGAGTCAATAAAAGAAGTTGAAGAAATAGCTTTGAGAACGTGGCTTCGAAGTTTTGGAATTCAAACCCTTAGACTAAGATTATCAGGTCATTACTTGCCATATCAATTCAACCAAATAATCAGCACGCTAAAGCCGAAACATTTAATACCAATACATACAGAAGAAACCGAACTAGTTACCAAATTATTTCAAAAGTTTACGCGAGAAAAATAGTTCAAAATTAAATGTTTATGTAAAAAGATGTGTTTATTCTAATTATTAAATGATATATAATTAAAAATATAAAAAATTTATAATTATACCTATGCTTTACTAACTTTTTTTACACCTTTTCCTTTAACAGGCATAAGCACAAAGTTTACCTTGTCCTTGTAATAGTATTCTCTAAACCATGTTTTACAGTTGGAACAATCATATCTTTTAACGTGGAAAATACCATAATTCCACTCTTTTGATATAGCCCTTACTTCAGCACCACAATTAGGGCGCTTTACCATTCCTTAACTAACTATTATGCAAAAATCTATTTAAGTCTTCAGCAAATCCAAAAATATCAGTTTAAAACCAATTCTTTAATTCGTTAAGTTTTATAAATATTAAAGTAAATCTTCATAATGCTGCTCTTTCTTTTGAATTTATTAAATGATTCGATATAATATGTTTAGACAAATGTGTAAGAACATAAAATTTAATTTTTTAAAAATTTAAAGTATAGTATGAGATTAAGCGAGCTTTTTCCTACGTATCCCATACAAGTTGTAACTCCTAGAGGAAGCAAAGTTAGAATAGCTAGTAGGAAAATTTACGTGGATTTACCGTATGAATTTTGGAATTTTATATTAGAGGTTCACTCAAAAATGAATGAATCTAAAAGTCCTCAAGAAACCTTTCAGGAAGAATTAAAAAATTTTATTCTGATAAAAAGGATAGAATAACTTTTAACAACGTTTATCTTGGAAAATTATTTCTTCATCCAACAGCATGGACTAAGAAGCTATTGCCAAAACTTAAAGTAATTGACCTGTTTTCCTTGAATATTTGGAATATAGTTCAAGAATTACAAGTCTGCTTGTAGCGAAGCGCTGCATAATCAATCACCGCTTTCTTTCTTCTCATAATTAGAGATTAAAGCATTTAAACACTTTTTAGGAGGACATTCTGAAAAATTTATTTCAGTATTAGAAAAAATTGTTCTTTCGCTAACTAAAATTTCTAAGAAAGATCCCGAACTTTTGAGCAGGATAATCATGGCTGGAAGGAAAGAGTTATCAAAAACAAGAACGACGAAGAAAGTCACTTTAACAAAGACTTAGCAAAAATGCAAGAGATGTATTTAATGAACTTATTTTAAAAGTGGAAAATACAAATTAATTAATTTATAAAATAACAT
>Ga0208549_100516_pt1 | contig 16204 bp, 22 predicted proteins | sample BED_host_MetaG_FD_187135 | JGI IMG/M metagenome (GOLD analysis project Ga0208549, IMG submission 187135) | Hot spring microbial mat communities from Yellowstone National Park, Wyoming, USA - BED_host_MetaG (SPAdes) (version 2) | ecosystem: Environmental > Aquatic > Thermal springs > Hot (42-90C)... | reverse complement strand
GCTAATGAAAATGCAAAAATTACAGAACAGAATTAGAGTTTCGTCTAAGGATAAAAAATTAGTAACATACCTTTCAATGCTTAACAGTGAGGCATCAAAACTAGATTTGCCGGAACATGTAAAAGAAACTGCAGCATTTATACTAAGAAAATTAGTTGAGAACGGCTTAGCAAAGAGAATAGATTCATATGCATTAATTGCCGCGGTATTATATTATTCATGTCAAGTAAATAGTATACCTAGATATTTGCAAGAGATCAAAACTAGATATTCACTTTCCTCTAGTGAATTATGGAAAGCTTTAGAAAGAGTAAATAATGTATCAAAACAGCTACAAAACTTTAAGCCAAAAATTAAGCCAGTTGAATATATTCCAAAAATTGTAGAAAAATTGGGCTTACCTCAACTCGTAGCAACTAAATCTGCAGAGATGGTTAATATTATGTATAAGAATGGCCTAACTAGTGGGAAAGGCTATCTAGCATTAAGTGCCGCTGCAGTATATTTAATAAGCACTCTTATGGACGTGAAAAAAACTCAGAAGGAAATAGCTGAGTCGTTGGGCATAACAGAAGTAACGATAAGGGGTAGGTACAGGGAGATATTGAATGCGTTAGGGCCAGTGAGGTACTTATGCAGAGCCTGCGGGTATGAGTTATATAGGTTTGAGGAAGTAGGGCAGGACTTTTACGGTGTAAGGACTCCTTCAGAAATTAAGGCAATGTGTAAAGGGAAATGCCCGAAATGCGGACATCCGTTGGGGGAGCCGTTCCTGGTTAAAAAGCTTGAGGTTATTGTATGATTTTAGCATCCTTTTCTCTTTTTTTTTTCCTCATTCCCTCTCTAATAATCATTTAATTAAATAAATTTTCATATGAGAATGAAGAGCATTACGTCGTTATTCTTCGTTCTTTTACGTTGAATTCATAAGACTCGTAATGCTCTTCATTCTAACGTAAATTTTAAGAAATTCAATGTATTGATAAACATTAAATTTATTGAAAAAACATAACGGGTTATTGATAAGAAGAAGAAAAAGCTTTAACTAGAAAAAATAGATAAAAATTATTCTTGTAGAATGAAGCTAGGCTAGTGATAATATTTTCTTTAAAAAGGTTGAACCAAAGAAAAGAAAGAAAGATGGACTTTTTAAAAAGATATTATTAAAAATTATTGAGATATAAGATTTTGATCTTCGATATAATGAGATAACGGTAATTCATTTCTGTTATTGCGCAATATTTCTGCTATATTTTTCGGTAACTGCGATAGTGCTATCTTTTGTTCTTTTCCTTCATATAATTTCCATTCTTGTAGTACCTTCATCTCGCCATTAACTTCAACAACTTTTACTGTTATATAGGTATTGTTAAGATTAGTTCTAGTCACACTGTAAACTAGGTATCTTCCAGGCAACAATGCATATGATCGTACTCCGTGACTACCAGTTTTACTTGTATGCAGCTTAGACTTTATTATTTTTCCTGTCCTGAACGAAATTATAATAGTATCGTCTCTAGCTCCCATACCAGTCCTCCTGTAACTAAAACTGAATATTTTGGGTTTTGTTGAGGTTTTGTTTTCTTCCATCAACTTTTCCACCTCTATGATGCTCTTTACTAATCTAATATTTAAGCTTTATGCTTAGCAAAAAGCTAATCAGTTGCCTACTACCTGCAGCTGCGGTCCATGATATCCTCCCTTATTTGCTTAGCTTTTTGCTAAGCATAAAGCTTAAATATTAGATTAGAGAAGAGCATAAATGAGGGTGAAAAAATGAAGGTTTTAGATAAAATGGAGTTAAGCCAAGATCAATTAGAAGAGGTTCAAAGGCAATTGTCATCATTACCTGAAATGGATGAATGCCTTAGTAATAAGGCTATCTCGTGCTATGAAATCACGGCGATCCCGGTTGATGAAAAAACTACTATTTTATATTGGATAAGAATAAGCAATGATTCCGATAAATACAAACTCGAATTAATAAAGGAAGAAGTGTACTCTTAAGATTTTATTATTTTTGAGTTAAAAATTTTCTTTTTCATTAGCTTTTTCTCTAGCAGCTTTTAGCAAATCTTCTCTAAATTTCTCAAAGTCCTTCTTACTCTCGAACTCCAAGAATCTTTCTCCATCCTTATCTTCAACAATTCTCATATGTATAGACTTCTCACAGAGGTTAATAAAATAATATGCTAATAGAGTTTTTTCTAAAAAATTGTTAAGCAAGCAAAATAAGTAAAATATAAAAAAGACTTGTATTAAGATTAAGGGAAAGATTGCAGTGCTTGGGCGAAGGGGTTAAATCCACCTAACTAATTCCCTACTATTTGCAGCAGCTGCGCTAATACTCTTCCTTTTCTGCTAAGCAAAAAGCTAAGCGAAAAGCTTAAATATATCCTAAAACATAGGTATATTCAGAGGATGAAAAAATGGTTCAGATCAATCCCGTGAAAAAAGATCCCAGATTTTTTGATAATATATTTGATCTAGTTAAGTATCTGGAAAACGGGAGGTATATCCGAGAAGCCACCGCAACGAAGTGGGAGGAAGGAATAAAGCAGGCTCTCTCATATCTAGAGAGCAATGACTTAATGAAGACCTTCACAGAGCTTTATACTGTTGCTAGGGGGATGCAGCTTATATTGGATAGAATAAAGTCTGACGCCTTCTGGAAGAACCAGCAGATCCCAGAGCAACTCAGAAAGAAGTTAGAGGCCCTCGCCGAGTCATTGAGGGGGTTCCTTTCAGATCTCCTAGATATAATCGATTATTATGCGGATACCAATAGATCTCCTCCGGCCATTCAAGCATCCTGGTCTGAGAAGATTAATAGAGCATACTTCCAGATTAAGAATGGTGACGTTGATAAGGCAATCGGGGATATTCTCATTGTAATTAGGGATCTGCAACCCCTACTAAGTCAAATCTCCAAAATTAATTGAGAGGAGGGACAAGAAATGGCGCAGGAGGATATATATCTCAAAATGACGGATAAGCCAGTAGAGGCTGTGTTGGCCGAAGAAGAGGAAAAACTGGTTTATAATGGAATATTCGCCCGCACCGATGTAAAGCTGTGGCCTAAATTACTTCCGAAAAGAAGTTTTAGCGCGATCCCAGAAGTATTCGTCGACGATTGGTCAAATATAAGGGTTTCGCTGCTGCCAAACATTAATAGAAAAGCTGAACTATTAAGATTCCCAAAAGTATTGGACACAGAATTCTATGCGGAACATCTGCATATATTTCGAGTACCGAGATTGAATATAAAAGTGCCTTACGAAATTGTGCAAGAACTAGAAATCTATAATTATACTATAAAGTTCGATAGAGAGGTCATAAGGTTTAAAGTGCACGCAGTTGGCGGTAGAGCTGAACTATTGTTTAACCATAATGATCATAACGTACTAGCGATAATCAAATACAGAAACTGCGGGGAATGGAAAGTCCAGTTAGAACCATATAAATTATATATGATTACACACAGACAACCCGATTGGGTAAGGGAAGAGTAATTGTTTTTTTTAATCAACTCTTCAGCTTATCTAGTAAAAATTTAAGTTAATTCTTTATTTTCTTTTTCTTTACAAAGACCTTGCCTCTCTGAGGCAAACTCTGCCTAAATTTTTTATGCATTTTGTGTACTTTAATATTAGGACTGGTTATGTTAATCGAGGACAGAATTTATCGTTTAATTAAATTACTGCTTTACACTGCTAAAGAGGAGAATATGCACATCACTCCCACTAAGCTGCAGAAGATTTTCTTTTTACTTGAGAAGGAGAAAGGGATTCAACTAGGACTGGATTTTAAGCCTTGGTTCTTCGGTCCATATTCGTCGAAATTACAGAATTATATTGACAAATTGATCGAGTTAGGAGAGGTTGATGTTGAAGAGAAGGAGGAAGTAAGAGATCCAATGAGCGAGGCGGTAATAGGGTATGTAAGGAATTACGTTCTGAAAGGTGAGGTTAAGCCTGAGGAAGACGAAAAAGACGTCGTGGAATTTTTCAAGGAATGGGTTAGGAAGGATAAGGGCGAAATTCTAAACTACGTCTACAAGAAATACCCGGAATATGCCAAGAGCAGCGAGGAGTAGGGGGGCGCATCGGTACCCGATGAGGTACCTTTCGCCCCGGCGCCCTTAGTAAGAGGGCGTACGTAATTTGGAGTATCGGGCTGACCCCGGTACCCATTTTACCTATCACCTTCTCATTGTTTCTAATTTTAAAATTATCAAATCTAACCTAAAAGTTATAGAATATCCTATCATCTTCAAAGATAGAAAAGTAGGAAAAAGCAAACTTAAAAGTTCTAAAATATTAAATTGGTTCTTATATATTATCAAGCTTTTCATCTCTTCTCTTTCGGCCCAAAGCGAAACATGTTGGGGTTTTTAAACTTCTGTTTGAGAGTATAAAACGAGGGAAAGCGAAATGAAAAGTAAGGGAGAGTTAAGTCAAAAAGACGGAGATAAAAGTCAAATTTCTTATTCACAGACGAAAAAAACGGATATAGTTGAAATGTATCACTTTATAAAAAATAATAAGGAAATAGATTGGGAAAAATTTCAAAAATGGCTAAAGGATAACGGATTTAATCAAACAGGTCATATATATAATCGATTTAGTGATGGCGACGTCTGGCATCACGAGGCTTTTGAAAACCTAGAATGGTATATAGATATACAATATTTAGAAAAGAAAGACGGAACCATAAAATTTCTAAAAGATTATATAATAAGGACTAAATAGGAATGAGGTGGCAAAAAATGAATAAATTAATTCACATACAATTGACGGATGAGTATCCAGACATACACTATAATATCATTATAAGAAAGTTATCGGAACACTTCAAGAGGATAAACGACGACACTTTCGAACTCAGGAAAGGAGTATTTCTGAAATTCGATAAAAACGAACTATTGATTTATGAAGAAGAAAAGAAGGAATGAGGTGACCCGCCATGGTTAATACTCAGTATAAGGAAATTATAGATTATTTGAAAGAAGCTCAACTGGATTTAGAAAACGCTGAGGATAGCATCAAGGATACGATTAAGAAAATTGATGCATATCTTGATGAAAATCCTGATGATGAAGAACAATTTAATGAATGGGAGTTTCTCAAGAGTAGATTGGAAGATATTGAAGAAATAAGAGAAGAGATAGAGAACATTATCCGAGACCTCCAAGACCCGTAGGTGACCCGCATGAAGTATTTATGGCAAATCATTAGGGAAAAAATACAGAAAGACGAATTAGATAAGGAAGAAATGAGAGATTTATTAGATTATCTAAACACCCTAAAAGAGGAATTACAGAAGCTAAGAATAATGCTGTATAGCCCATTTGGATACATTGTCGATTTCGACGTAGTATTCAAAGATCCTTGGTATTGTTCAGAAGTTCATCTACGGCTTTTAAATGGGGAACATGGGCTTTTATATCTAGACAGTTTCATATGGAGGATATTCACGGAACAAATAGAAGTAAAGCCTTTCATAAGCGAGGTGACCCATCTATGATTTTCAATTCATCTGTGGTGCAAAAATACATTTTGAATGGTGCTAAAGTAGTCGCGACAATCAGGAAGTCTGGCTATTATAAGTTAGGTCAGAGGGTCGTAATGAAAGTTGGAGATAGGAGATTTTATGGTAAGGTTATCGCAATAGCCCCTGTCACACCTTTTTCACTAAGTGAGTATACAGATTATAGCGGATTTCAAAGCGTCGAAGAATGGATGTATGAAGCAGAGAGACTTCATAAAGACAGGATAGACCCCAACAAATTCGAAATAGTAGTCGTTGAGGTGGTACACCGTGGTCGATAATAAGTATAAGGAAATTATAGAGCGTTTGAGAGAAGCGAAAGTTGATTTAGGAAATGCAGAACTTACTATTATGGATAGGATTAATAAAATTATGGGGTATCTTAATGAAAATTTTGATGAAGAACAATTTGATGAATTACAGTTTCTCGGAAAGAAACTAGAGGAAATTAAAGAAATAATAGGAGAGATAGACGACATTATCTTAGACCTACAGGATCCTTCAAGATCCTTAGGTGACCAGCCCATTATTTTCGACTCGCCTTATGTACAGAAGTATATCATGAACGGAGCCAAACTTGTCGCAACGATCACAAAGTCTGGCTATTACTACATAGGCAAGAGCGTAGTAATGAAAATTGGAGATGAGGAGTTCTACGGCAAAGTCGTCGCAACAAAACCCATTACGCTTTTCACACTAAGTGAGTATGTCGGCTATAGTGGGTTCGGTGGCGTCTGGGAGTGGATGTATGAAGCTTCTCAGCTTTATAAAACTAGGATAAACCCCAACAAATTCGAAATAGTTATTATTGAGGTGGATCGCAAATGAAGATCGCAGTATGGGTTTCAAAGGAGAAAATGTTACCAGTTCAGGAGAAGTTATTGAAAGATGCTGGATATTACATTACTATATATAATATAAGGAATATACAATTGGTACGAAATCCTTTGTGAGGAAGAAGAAGAGGAATTGGAAGAAGACATCGATCTCTATGAGGATGAGTGAGGAAAATGGATAAGGATGAACTTAAACAAATTATTCAGAACCTTCCAGACAACTCCCCTAAACTTTTGGAGTATTTGAAAGAAGCGAGAGAAAAAGGATGGACTGACGTTGTAGATCTTATTGCAGTAAAACTAGGACTAAAGGAGGAGAAGAAGAAAGGAAAGAGAGAGGAGACCGAGGTACTTAAGAAGATCCTAAAGCCCTTGGGGAAAAAGAAGATAGAACACACCTGGGACTACAGCGTTGACTTTCTCGAAGCCAAGAAAGTCCTCACTAACGCGTACAAACAACTGTTTGATATGAATTTGATGCCGTATGAAGCTTATGTCGCCATTCTCTTGATACAGCTGGTTAACGGTGCAAGAATCAAAGAAGCAATTAGGGTTTTTAAGACGTTCATTGAGACGGGGCAAAAGGAATTTCAATTGCAAGCAGAAAAGCATGGGAATGCAAGGTTCTTCGTTATCCCTGACAACATCAGGAACAGACTAGCGTATAAATCGATACTGACAATCTCTGATGATAAACTAGAAGCGAGGATAAGGATGTTCGCACTGAAGTACCTGAAATGTAATACGCATTCGCTACGTTACGCTTTGATCTCCCATTTAGCGAAAAACGCAACGGACCCTGCAATTATCGCGAAGATAACGGGTCACAAGAAGTTGGATAGGATAATACAGTATACACAAACGAAGGACGCAGTTGAAATCTTGCGTAAATTGGGGAGCTAACAGTACATATTCCTTAATTATATAAGGAAAAAATCTATTCCCCACCTTGCGAGCGGTTTTTATTTTTTAACTTTCCCTTCTACTTCTTATTGATGACATTCAGAAAAATAGATAATGGAGTAGAAATACATTACGATAACGGCTACGTCGTAAAGATTAAGGTTGAAGGCGATAAACTGAAGTTGAGGGAGGAATACAACGGTAGGCCGTATACTGACACGATGTTCTACCTGTCTCCGAGTCAAGCTAGTGAAATCAAGAAGGCGTTAAGAGAAGCGAAAAACGCAGATGACGTAATGAAGTTATTACAAGGTGTCATGAGATGATTTATAGGCCGCATTTTACTTACATTGAAGCCGCCACGCCGGAACAAACTCAAGCCAGAGAAGCTGCTGCTGATGAGGAATGGAGGAAAAGGCTCATATCGCACCCTCCAGTTCTACCGCCAATACGTATAGAGCCGTTACCTATCGTAAGACCACCAACTGAACTAACAAGAGGACCTATTGAAGGTCCTCCAATACGTATATCACCATTACCAATCATTAATCCACCAGTACTGCCGGGGCTTCACGTAGAGCCGTTACCTATACCACCAGAACTGCACAACATAACGTTTATATCACCACCTAAAGAGGAAGGTAAACCAAAAGAGCCTATCGAAGGTCCTCCAGTGCACATAGAGCCTATGCCACCGGTAAGACCAATCGGAAACCCACCAGGACTTCACATAGAGCCGTTACCTATCATAAGAGGACCAGAACACAGAAGCAATCTGGTCGGTATTCCAATGCCTATTTGGGGTATAAAACATGGAGAAGGTTATAGACATTCAAACGAAAGAGGACCGTTTATATCGCCACCTAAAGAGAAACGTCCAATAGAAGTGAAACCCCCTCGTCCAATACCGTTACCTATCATAAGAGGTCCTATTGAAGGCCCTCCGGTGCATATCGTTAACCCACCAGAGCCTATAATACCGTTGCCTATCCTAAGAGCTCCTGAGCCAGAACCGATAATACCACCAGGACTTCACGTAGAGCCGTTACCTATCATAAGAGAACCAGAACCTATTATCAATCCTCCAATACGTATAACTCCGTTACCTATTGAAAAAAGGCCAGAAAACGATAGAACACCGTTTATATCACCACCTAAAGAGGAAGGTAAACCAAAAGAGCCTATCGAAGGTCCTCCAGTGCACATAGAGCCTATGCCACCGGTAAGACCAATCGGAAACCCACCAGAACCTATCCTAAGAGCTCCTGAGCCAGAACCGATAATACCACCAGGACTTCACGTAGAGCCGTTACCTGTCATGGGACCTCCACCACCCGTGTTCTCGGCAACGCAGAGCGGGTCTCCTCTTCCGACGGGCTCACCGGTGCTGCCTATGGTTGGGGGCAGTAACAATATGGAAGTCAGCGGTATGACAAGCAATATGATCTATCTGTGAAACTGTGCAAGCGAATTTTATTTTTTAGTTTTGCCTCCTACTTCTTTTTGATGAAACTGTAATGATTTGGAGACCTCATTTTACGTATATTGCGGCTGGCACTCCAGAACAAGTGCAAGCCAGAGAAGCTGCTGCGAATGAAGAGTGGAGGAGAAGATTCATTTTCCATCCAGAGTGGCGTCTAAGTTTCCTTCTACCACCAATTCTGCCTATCCCGGAGCATATCATGAGATCTCCAACATCATCGCCTATCATAAGATCATCAGCTGAACTGAACCCATCAATAAGAGAGCCAACCATCAGTCCTCCACCTCATATACTTATTATAAGGAGAGAAAGACAAGGTAGAGAACATTTTGTATCGCCACCTAAAGAGCATGAAGAAGGTATAGAAGCACGTCCACCTAAAACAGAGCCTGCCCTGGGAGAGCTAATGATTAACATTCCAGGACATGGCGGCGGGATGCCGGTACCTATTAAAGGGCTCCGTGAGAGTAGGCTGGAGCTAGCACATGAAATAGCCTCATCACCGCACCCGTTACCCCCAGAGTCATCGCAGTCTATTGTAAATAAAATTGAGTCGGAATGGCGTCCGGGTTTGTTTCTGTCACCGAGCCAAGAGCCTGTATCGCAACCCGAAGAAGCTAAAGTTAAAGGTAACCCGGAACCGGTTGCCAAGCAACCTACGTCAGCAATTGAACCGAGTGTACATGTATTGGAGCCGATAGTAAAATCTTCGGCACATGCATCTCCGATACTGCCGCAACAAATTAATAACATTTCGCTGCAGCACAATAATTCACCGCAAACTTGGCAGAACCCGCAACAAATGATAAATAACATGATAAGTCAAGGAATTAATCTCCAGGGCGTTGGGGTCGTATCATCACCGCCTCCAACATCTTCGAAAGGTAGCACAGCGTTCACACAATCAAGTAACCCATTCGGCGACATATTCGATTCGTTCTTAAGTGGAGGTGGCTCAACGTCCACAAGTAGAGGTCAATCAAATAACCCGTTAGGTGCAATAGGTTCGTTCTTCGGTTCAGTCGCTAATGACGTAACTAACGCGGTAAAAGACGTCGGGAACGCAATAAGTGGAGGTCAAATTGTCGCTAATGCTGCAACTTCTCAAAAACCCAGTAACCCGTTCGGTTCGTTCTTCGGTTCGATAGCCAACGATGCGTCCACATTCGTCAGTGATGTAACTAACGCAGTAAAGAATGCTGGAAACACAGAAATCAACATGATAAAGAATGTCGAGTCTACAATTGGTAGCGACGTAACTAACGCAGCAAAGGATGTCGGAAGCGCAGTAACCGGTGCATTGTCAACTGCCGGGAAAGCTGTAAGCGGGGCATTATCTGCTGCAAACAACGCGATACAGAACGCATACGCTTCGGCATACGGTACTAAGCCTCAGAACGCAGGTAACCCGTTCCAACAGTTCTTTAACGATATTGCGGAGGGATCTGCGCTTGTAGGCTATTACGCTACTGAGGGGTTAGGCGGTGCAGGAGAGGAGTTGGTTCACATTGCTCAAGGTAAAGGTCTTGAGAACTTCGGCCAAGCGGTTTCGCAGTTTAATAAGGCTGGAGGGCAAAACATCGCCAGGGCTGTAGGTGATGTCACAGAAGTAGCGCTGCCTGCGATAGCTACTGCAATTGTAGCACCGGAGTTATTGCCTGCTGAGCTGATAGGCGAAGCGTCATCGGTAGGTATCGGCGAAGCCATATCGAAAGTTACGACAGGGAAATGGCAATCACTACCTGAGGTGCTTCAAGAGGCAAATGAAGGTGGTGTGTTAGGCGCCATCGGTGAAGCAGGCGGTCTAGCGTTAGAGTCAGGTTTAGCGAAGGGTGCAGGAGCATTAACGAAGTTATTGACGGGCAATGAAGACTTGGCGTCACAAGTTGCACATCTAACGCCGGTGTGGAGAGCGGCAGGCGGTGCATTAACTAATGTGGCATTACAGTTACCTTTCTCGCAGAACCCCGAGCAGCTGGCTATCAATGCAGCCATAGGCGGTTTAGCAGGAGGACTGGGTCCTGGCGTAGCCGGCAAACTGATGAGTAAAATAGACGAGATAAGAGGAACGGGTGGCGTAGCTGAACTGGAGACATTGACGTCTCCCCTCACTGGTGAAAGCACAGAGGCGTGGAGAGTTACGCTCCCTAACGGTGATACTATCCATTTAGTACCAAGGACTTCGTTCGGAGAAGGCGATATTCGTGATTTCGTAGACGCATACGAAGGTAAAACTACTTTGGCGACTCACGTAACCGGTTCAAGGAATTTTCTTGAAGGAGTTAAGAATGGAGAAGTAACCGTAAAGGTGCAAGATAGTCCGCCCGGTAAAGGGTGGGAGTGGCGTGACTGGGGGAAATTTAGGGATTTATACTTATCGCCCGGTGAAAGCGAGAGTGAGGGAGTAGCGTTAACCGCATACACGGGACTGAGGGACACGGAGCCCGGCATACCTGAGTTTAGAGTGGGAAAGTCAAGCGTGAAAGACGTGTTCTATAGGTTCCTTCACCCCTTTGACAAGGGTGGTATAATAGGTACAAAGACCGATGCAATTGGTATTGAACCTCCTGAAGAACTACGCGATTATATTTTGGCTAAGAAAGCGGAGTATCTGGCGAAAGGCGTAGAACCTAAATGGGTAAACGATTATGTTATGGAAGATTTACTCAATGATAAAACCTATGGCCCTATGTTTAAAGATTACGTAAACTATGTCAGGACCTATAGTGCCGAGCACGGAGAACCAGTAATCGACCCTGAGGGACTGCTAGGCCTCAGTCACGAGAGGCAGATAGAACTTGCTGTCGGTTCTAAGTTGAGGGGAACAGGAGAAGAGTACAATATATGGGTGAGGCAGACGCCAGAACTGTTTAGAAACCTGCCTGGGCCTCTGCGTGATATATTGTCGGATTGGTCAAGACTAAAATACGTTGGTGCAGAAATAGTTCCTGGTGAACCTCTTAACTTGTTTGAGGATACAGAGGGTCGTGAAGAAGGAGGAGAGAGAATACCTAGTAAGGAAGGTGAATTGAGAGAAGAGGAGGGAGAAGAGGAGGGAGGAGAGAGAATACCTAACGAAGGAGAAGAAGAAAAAATACCTGGATTGAGAGAAGAGGAGGGAGAAGAAGGAGGAGAGAGAATACCGGAATTTGAGGAGGGAGGACTACGCGAACCAGAGGACATAGGATTACAGCCAATTGAGAACCCACCTTCACCCATTGTTAACTCACCACCGTCTCCTAACATATCACCACCTCCTTCGCCTATCATAAATCCACCTCCGTCACCAATCGTTAACCCACCCCCCTCGCCAATCATTAACCCTCCGCCGTCTCCCATTGTAAACCCACCACCGTCTCCGATCGTCAATCCACCACCGTCTCCCATTGTAAACCCACCACCGTCTCCCATTGTAAACCCACCACCGTCTCCGATCGTCAATCCACCACCATATCCAATAATTTCGCCTCCACCATCACCCATAGTCAACCCACCACCTTCACCCATTGTAAACCCGCCTCCTTCGCCTATCGTCAACCCACCACCTTCACCCATAGTCAGTCCACCACCTTCGCCAATTGTAAATCCGACTCCTTCGCCTATCATCAACCTACCTCCTATTGTCAATCCGTCACCATCTGATTACGTACAACTAGAATCATCTCCACCACCAGTGTTCTCGGCGTCATCACAGAGCGAATCTGGGGCTCCACCACCGATGGGCCCACCTCCGATGTTACCTATGGTAATGCCCGGAGGATTCGGAGGAGGCAACAACAACCAGGAAATTAGCGGGATGGCGGGTGAGGTGATCTACCTATGAGAGGCATAGGTTGGATCCACGTCCAGAGACCGACATTCACACCCGTCGTGTTCTACGACCCTGCAGGGAGGACAATTTATATGTCGCTGAAAGAGAGCATTTTATTTTTAAGTGTTAGTTCCAAATTCTTTATATGCAGTACCTAGTCTTACTTTTGCTCATATTCGTCGCAGTAGCTATCATTGTAACCTTACTGCCTTATGTGAGCCTCATAATAACGAATATTAACAACGTTAACGCACGTGTGTACACACTATACAATTCAACCACGTTCATGAGTGGCACGTGGCTAGTAAACGGTAGTAAAATTCAGCAAATTTCTACAACGCCTGCATGCAAACTTGTCGTTGAGGTGGCACAGGGTTCTTACGTTTACATATCTAACCAGACGTGGAGTGAGATGTTATCGGATAACGGGGATAACGGGCCTATATTTTCACCTTATGCAACATTCAACCTCTCAGCTGGTTACTACAAGTTCAATATCCCTACACAGGCTTTCGACTTCGAACAGCCCGTGTATAGTGTCCTGTCGAGTCTGGCGTTCTTTTTTGCAGCTGCAGTAGTGTTTATTCTCTTCATGGTATTGTCGTACAGCCGCAGGAGGTAACGTAGTATATTTTTTAATATGTTCGTATACGTATATCTTGATGGCGTACAAGGAACATACCCACTCCACGAGACTAACTGAATGGAGAAGAGAGTTTGCCGAAGCTGCAAAGATGTGCAGTGCAAAGGTTAAGGGACTACCTAAGGGAGAGAAACTAAGAGCATACAGAGCTTGCATGAGAGAGACCTTAAAGAAGAAATAATATGTTCGGACGAAAAGAGCAACCCATCGACGTCATCGAAAATGACGAGAACACCGTAAAACTGCAAACGATAAACGGTGTGGTGAACGCTAAAAAAATCCTCAGTGTAAACGGAAAACACGTGATCTATATAGACCAGTACGGGAATGTAAAAGAGGCGCTCCTAAAGTGATTTATTTTTTGTTTGTGGGGGGTACCCCCATTAGGGGGGTACCCCCACGCCCCCAATTCTAATTTATTTTTTAGTCTCTTCTCCTATTTCTTCCTATGCTAACAACACTAGGTAAGTTTGCCTTAGCCTTCATTATAGCCTTTACCATCATAAACACTATGGTTCAGGTCGACTTATCGTCTGTAGGTTACCAGCAAATACCGTACTTCACAACAATTGTAAACCCTGAAGCGTTCACAGCTATCATACATAGCACTGCGGTTACAAACATGCCTTTTGCTTTCATCCTTTATGCAGTAGGGCTCCTCATCTTCAACGCGTTGATTAATTTCGTTGCAGGCATACCGATTGTGTTTTACGAAATGGCTGCAATTAGCGGAAACCCCGGCCTTATCATAGGTGCGTTACTTGTAGGCGCGATGTTACAAGCAATGGCATGGCTGTACTTACTGGAAGTGCTGGCGCAGTTCTTCTTCCCGGTCTAAGTGGGAGATACCCCTGTGGGGGGTACCCCCCTAATGGGGGTACCCCCACGCCCCCAATTCTAATTTATTTTTTAACTCATTCTCCTACATTTTGAATATGAAAGTCCTAGTTGTAGACCTCGATAACACGCTCTTCAACACTCAAGCAAGGTATAATGCATGCTTAGCGGAACAAGGTGTAGCTTCGTTGGACTCCCTTCACGGGGAGGCAAAAAGGAAGTTCTGGGAGTGTTACCAATCGCCTAGATATATGGACTTTGACATCCCTAACAAAGACGTGTTAAACACCGTCAAGAGAGCGAAAGAAAAGGGTTGGGTCGTAATACTACTGACCGGGAGGAACGGTGAGACACAGAGAGAAAAAACGCTCGAACAACTGCAGAAGTTTAACGTACCGTATGACTATCTGATAATGAGGAACCCCGGTGATTACAGAAAAGAGGTGGAGTACAAGAGGGAAATACTTAACGGTCTGAAAGGGTTAGGAGACATTATACTCATAGACGACAACCCGGAGGTAAGAAAGTTGATACCGAAGTCGTTTCCTCCGGATGAGAGCCCTACAATGGATGAGGCAAGGGATCAAGGCGAGCTAAACGTCATGTTTTACACTAAATACCCACCCGTCATAACTAAGGGGGCGAATAAAGTTGAAGATGAAGAAGTTTTTGATCTTGAGTAGTCTATTTCTGCTCCTCATGCCCTTAGGAGTGCAAGCAGTGCAGTCTTATCTAACGTTTTACGTTAATGTTATGGACTATGGTACGGTGCTAATGTTACAGAACCAGAGTAACGTGTTAACAGTTTACGAGATCCCCTCCTCCTTCTCCTCAATCCCCTCATTTCAAGGAGTGCAGACTACGGGAAAAGCGTTAGAGGCTGTGGAAAACGTCACACTGAAGAGCGGTGAGGTGGCACTCGTTCACGAGTACGGAGTATCGGGCTTTTCGACAGGAAACTTCCTTTACCAGCAGGTTAACGTACCTGGAATTGTGACGCACTCAAATTTCACCACGTCCTATTATTCCTCATCAACTTTGTCAGTAACACCAGACCAAGGTTACCAGCTACAGTTTACCCCGTGGTTCTGCGTTCAAAACCAGCCCGTGGATAGTGTCGAGTCTACATCCTGGAAAGTGCTACCTTACTGGCAAAACGGCGAACTGGTGATAAATAGTACTGGAGCAAGTTATGCTGGTCAATACATCGCATGGAAATATTCACCAGTAAGTAACACCATCAACGTCACCATTCATGTGACAAGTTATCCTAGCGGAATACAGAATTCCCCAGGTATCGTAATTTATTCCCCTAACATCGGAGACCAAACTAGTGATAATCCAGGGAATTCTTATGACCTACTTATATCTTTTAATGGGATGGGTATATTTTACTACAAACCTGGTGCGTCAGCATATACACAAATTGCTTCTGTAGCACAAACTCCTAATACTAACTATCCCTTCACTGTTTCTGTTATTCTTACTGAGAACTCTGCTGGTAACATCACTGTGTCTACTGTGTACATCAACTCAACGGCTTACACAGTGAACGTTAATACTCCTTTCCCGTGGAACCAAATTTATTGGATAGGGATAAGAGGCGATACTCTTAACTTATTCTATGTCTCTTATTTCGGCGTCTCTCCAGCACCTTATAGTTGTAGTATTGAACAGTTCGTGAACAACGTGGAGTCTACTACTTCTACCGATTATTGGCAAAACGGTCAGTTATGCATTAATTCCATTAATTTGATTCTAACAATAACGAACTCTCAGACTTCCCCTACTCCTTCACCTTGGGTTCAGGAAATAGTGCTATCCTCATCTAACACAAGCTCATTCGAATGGAATCTAATGGCGTCTTATCATTTCGCGAATGTTTATTTTACATTACCTAACGGTACAATAGCACCAAGCTGGTTAGAAAATTACACATCAACATATGCCATATGGTGGGTAAGAACACCTGGTATACCAGCATCTAGTTCCATACAACTTGACGTTCATATTGTGAACTTTAATGCTATACAAGCATACTATCCTTTAGTCGGCGAAGCTCCAGCTCTGTCCCCCCAATACGACAACGGAAATCACGTATTCTATTTCTATGCAAATGGCTCCACACTATCTGGTTGGTT
>Ga0208549_100515_pt1 | contig 16230 bp, 10 predicted proteins | sample BED_host_MetaG_FD_187135 | JGI IMG/M metagenome (GOLD analysis project Ga0208549, IMG submission 187135) | Hot spring microbial mat communities from Yellowstone National Park, Wyoming, USA - BED_host_MetaG (SPAdes) (version 2) | ecosystem: Environmental > Aquatic > Thermal springs > Hot (42-90C)... | reverse complement strand
CATGGATTTAAGATAAGTATTCTTGGCTCCAGGGAGTTAACTAGGCTTGAACCTAATGTAAAGGGCCTGGGAGGCATTAAAATAGATGGTTATGGCGTGATTAATTCATTTGAATTAGTGTCTCAACTCTATAATTTCTGCTCGCTAAATGGTGTTGATTTCCTCCTAGAGACCACAATCAATAATGCGAGCGTAACTAATGATCGCGTGATCATATCGACCAGCAGAGGCGAGTATGGGGCGCGGCTCCTAGTGAATGCGGCTGGTTTATATTCTGCTGAAATAGCTAAGATGTTTGGAGACGAGTATAGAATAGAGTTCGGGAAGGGCGCAATGTTAGTGTTTTGGGGCGAGCAAACGAGAAGCATAGTGACCCCCCTACAATTAATGCCTAACCCAAAAACTAAGGGAGGCGCAATAATCCCAACCATGTTTGGCACTACCATATGGGGCCCAAGCCTGTCCGCCGGCGATAGGGATGATAGGGCAGTTAATGAAAATGATATTCAGGTACTTCTCGAGAAATTTAAGCGAATAATGCCTAGACACAATTCGATACCAATAAAGGCATATGCTGGCGTTAGGCCCATTCCGGAGGGCGATGACTTCATCATAACGTATAGTAATACGAGCAAACGAATCATTCACTTAATAGGCATTGAATCCCCTGGACTAACCGCTGCCCCAGCAATAGCTAAGAGAGTCATTAATATGGCTAAGGATTCAGGCATTGAATTGCAAGCTAAAAAGGATGTCAAAGAAGTTAAGCCCATCATATTCACTAGGGACTTGGTGAGGGAGGGCAAGCACATAACTGATGATGGAGAAGTCATTTGTCCATGCATGACCATCACGAGGAGCGATATCCGTAATGCCATTAAGCGCGGCGCCAAGACTCTTGATGGGGTTGCATTCATTACTGGACTGGGCATGGGCATTTGTCAAGGTATGTGCCTTGGAAAGGCAATTAAGGTGATCTCCGAGGAATTGGGCGTCGATCCTAGCAAGTTAACGAAGTCAGGTGGCAATTCATGGTTAGTTACTCGATAATTGGCGCAGGCATTGCCGGTTTATCCCTGGCCCTTGAACTTGAAGAGGCTGGCGTCGATGCCAGGGTTATTGAATATAGGGACCGCGTGGGCGGTGTTAACATATTGTATCCAGGAATTGATTCATTCATTGATTGCGCAAGGCATAGAACCAATATAGTGAGCGCAGCGGCTATTAGGATTAATGAAAGAATCTATGAGTTGCGGGGAAATAGCTATAGTGAGCTTAGGGATGCAGTGGCCGCTACTGGTTTTCGAGTCGCAACTTTGCCTGAATTAGGGGTATATGGAGATAGACCGGCAGGCGTGTATACATTTCACGCCGTGCTTGATTTGATCCACTATGGCTTATTGCCGGGGAAAAGAATTGTGATATATGGAGATAATGCATATGCCGCCTTATTAAGCAATGAATTGACTAAACTTGGATGCATGGTCACATTGGTGACCCCAACAAAGATAGATTCAAATCCCGTAAGCGATGTGACCATGATTAAAGGCACTATCAATCGCATCAAGGGGGCAAGCAGGGTGGAGGGTGTTCGCATTTATGATAAATGGATCGATGCCGACACCCTAATAGTAGCCATATTTAAGACACACAACCCATTCCCTGAGCTCCGAGCAATTGGGCAAGCCGTTATTGAGTCATTTGATCCAAACATTATAATGGAAAGCGGGAAGATAATGGCACATGAATTAATCGGCGATGGCGAACCAATAATTATAGATAGCAATATACCAATATATCCAGGGAACTTAATCAAGGGAAAAACACGCAGGGTAATAGTCGCGTTAAGGGGTGGTGGGAAGATAATGATTAATGATAAGGAATACGCGATTCATGGCGATGCTGCCGTGATAGATCTCCCTAAGACCGATAAGGTATGCATTAGGGGTGTCAATTAAATGAATCTCGGCGTTATAGATGTGGGAACAACAAGCATGAAACTGATTATATATGATGATGAATTAAACCATGAATATCAAGAATCCATTAATGTGCCGATGCTGTTCCCACGAAGTTATTATGCAGAGCAAGACGCCGAAGCACTTAAGGCGGCATTTAATCACCTATTAAATACAGCGAGAAGCAGGGATGTTAGGCTCATTGGGATCTCCACTTATAGGGCGTCTATAATAGTATGGGACAGATCCGGTAATCCCCTTACCAATATAATTACTTGGCTAGACAGGAGGGGGTTGGAGGTCATTAATAAGTTTCCATTATCGCTACTGAAGCATGTGCCGCCGTTAAGCAGCATATTAGTGTCCACGTCCCCAGCCGTGCAGATACTATGGCTAAAGAGGAATAGGGGCGACTTATTGGAGCGAATTAAGAGAGGCGATGCCTATGTGGGAACCCTTAGCTCCTTTTTGGCATTTTTAATAAGCGGTAAATACATTAACGATGCCACTAATGAGGCGCTGACGGGGCTTTGGAATCCAAGTAATTTCAGGAGAATCAAGGCGGTATATGATGTTCTGGGAATACCGGAGGCAATAAATCCCGATATTGTTGATAATATATATGACTATGGTAATATAAATGGCATTGATATCGGCGTCATGATAGCTGATCAGCAGGCAGCAATGGTTGGCGAGGGATGCATGGAATCTGGCTGCGGTAAGGTAACTAATGGAACCGGATCATTCGTGGATGCCGCAACCAATGAATTCAAGATAGGCAGTGGCTTACTGCCGCTGCTGATGCTTAAGGTAGGCAATGAATCATTTTATGGAGTTGAGGGCTTTCTTCCGGCGACTGGATCAGTCATTGATTGGCTGACTAAGCTCGGCCTCATAAGTGCCCCCGAGGAGTTGGATAAATTAGCTGGAGTAGGCATTGGCGATTTAATTGTAGTGCCAGCATTGGCTGGAGTCAATGTTCCTCAAAGACCGTGCGCCAGGGGCTTAATAGATGGCCTCACCCTAGGCGTTACCAGGGAATCGTTTGTGAGGGCCGTAATGGAGGGACTTGTCCAATTAATTGGTATAATATTTGATAAAATCAGGAATAACGCCAACGTTAATCTGCTCAGGGTCGATGGTGGATTATCGCGAAGCACATTATTCCTGAAACTACTGGCAACTGCACTCAATATAGAGATAGAGCGGCAACGCGATGTTGAAGTCACGGCTAGAGGAGTAGCAGCGATGTTAAATGTATTTCACGGTAAGTGGGGGTTTAGGGACCTAATTAGGGGAATCCATGTGGATCCCGATATTCGCGTGAAGCCAAATGAGGAGAAGGTATCATTAAATAGGGACACCATTAAGAAAATAGTGGTGAGAATGAAGTGCAAGTAATTAATGAATTAATTAAAGTGCTCGGCAATGATAAGGTTGTAACGGATGAATCATCTCTCGAAAAGTATGCTAGGGATTTTTGGCCATTACTAATGATGCGTGAACAAGTGTTTAATGAAAAGCCGCCAAGGCCGGCCGCAGTTGTTCTGCCAAGTAATGAGAATGATGTTGCCACGGCATTAAAGGTAATTAATGGCAATGAGAAGAAGATTCCCGTGGTCATCTATGGAGGCGGATCCAGCGTTACCGGGTCATCTGCAGGCGGAGGCTCCATAGTGATCGATATGACTGGGCTAAATAAAGTGCTTGATATCGATATTGATGACCAAACTATAACGGTCGAGGCGGGGGCTAAGCTAAGGGATGTGGAGACCAAACTAAATGAGGCTGGGCACAGCCTTAGACATGTGCCTCAATCATTCGATTACGCGACTATAGGTGGATTAATAGCCACCATGAGCTCAGGGGAATACAGTACTCTCTACGGCAATATAGAGGATATTACGCTGAACCTAGAGATAGTATTGCCAAGCGGTAAAATAACTTGGCTTCGGCGTAATACTGTTCCACGAGCATCAACTGGTCCATCGCTTAAGCACCTCTTCATCGGCTCTGAGGGATTGTTAGGCATAATAACTAAGGCAGTGCTAAGGATAGTACCATTACCTGCATTCACCATAAATGGATCATATGCATTTAGGTCCATCAATGATGGTATCAAGGCCCTTAGGGAACTCATGATCAATAGGATTACCCCCGCCATTGCTAGGCTATACGATGAGTATGAGTCAAGCATAAGGTTCGGCACTAATAAGCCAACCCTAATAATTAACTTTGAGGGATATAATGATGACCTAGTGACGCTTATGTGGAGCAAGGCCAGGGAAATAATCATGAAGCATGACGGTGAATCAACAGATGATGAATTCTTCAATTTATGGTACAAGAATAGGTTCAATATCGATGAGGAAATAGATAGAGTCAAGAAATTAGGTCTATGGTTCGATACTATAGAGGTTGCCGGCACGTGGTCAAGGCTGCCGCTGATTTACGAGGGCATCAGGAACTCCATAATTAATATTGAAGGGGTTGTGGCGGTGATGGCTCACGTATCTCACCTATATATAAACGGCGCATGCATATATTTCACGGTTCTCTTTAGGCCAAGCAATGAGGCATATTGGAAAATATGGGATGCAGCCATGGAAGCCACATTGAGGAACGGCGGCTCCATAAGCCATCATCACGGCATCGGAATCCTAAGATCGAGATGGATAAATGAGGAACTCGGCGAAGCAATTAATATATTTAGGAATATAAAGGACTCGCTCGATCAAGATGAGGTAATGAATGCCAGGAGAGGCATGTTTTTCCCCAAGTAGGCGCAGACCTATACCTTTCTGAATGAGGTTTGGCGTGATTCGTTGCCAGGATTAATTTCCCAGCAATGATTTCTCCGAATTGAGGTAATTTATCATGTCATCGATTTCCCGAATTACTTGATCTGTGCTGGGCAATGGCGCTGATGGATTGAAAATCGATAATTCCCTAATGAATTCATTGCTCCACGCCGTCACCACCTTGATGGGGGTATAATTAATTAGCGTGGATGCCTCTGTATTAATGGAACGGAACTTAAGCAGCATCGTATATAGAGTGAAGTATCTTGAGGTGCAAGCACCGCTGCACGTATTGTTAAAGGCCTTCTCCATCTCTATTAGGTACTCAATATCATAATTCAGCAATCTTTTCTCAGCGCCTGTCGCTGACCACGGTATTAGCCGTAACTTAACGCCGTGAAATAAGTGAAGCCTAGCCAAGTACATTACTTCATCCCTGAGCAGATTCTGCAAGTAACTACAGTTGGAGCTGCTTGAAGCATCGTAAGTGAGGTTCACAAGGGAGCGCTCGAATAGAAATAACCTATATGCGCTGACATTATATAATTGTACTGGACACATAACCCCACTTAGCAATAGTATGAATAGCACGCATAGGAGTTAGTGGGGGGCCCTCTTTAATTTTTGGCCCCTATGCAAATTCTAGCCAGGGAAACGCATGAGCAATGTCGTATATGGCCATTATGGAGCATGCATCTCCAAACCATGGCTCTTGGCGCATGAATACAATGGTGGAAGGGTTTCTTACCCACACTTTACTGGTCCTTACTATCCAATGCAAAAACCATACCGATCAATGCAGACCTCTTTACCTGACCAACAACGATAAAATGAGAGATATCTCGCCTTTTAAGGCTGGGTAAACTGACTGGAAATTATGCTTGTTCCATTCACTGACCAATTCATGTAGATGGGAAGCAGCGGCTGACTCCAATGGCGGTGGAGAGTTGTCTCAAAAGTTAGGTCTGACCTCCTCCCCGCCATTTGGCGAGGGCTCCCCGAGGTCTAGAGGGTTACGCCCCATTACGGGCGCTACTCGATTATGATCCACGATAAAGGAGAGAGGCCTCCTCACTCTTGAAACTACTATACCTGTAGCCTTCTTCAAGATATTCAATGCACCATTCAAGTCACTATGTAGTTTATGACCCTTAGGGCAATTAACTACTCCCCTCGGCCCCCTCTCAACCTCAACGCCATGATAAGCACAGATACGTGAGGTATTGTACTCAATGACCTCAAACACCCTCATACCGTATTCTTGAGCCTTCAACTCAATGATATTCATCAACTCACGGTAAGACCACAAGTTCACCGTGAACTTATTACCCTTATCCTGAGCGATGTTGAGGGGGTAACCTAAGTAGATGGTTGAGACGCCTCGCTCATGAAGCATCTTGAGCAAGTGAGAAGCGAAGTTCCTATACAGGTGGAGAAGCCTCCTAATTAGTTTCTTGAAAAGCCTCCTCCCCTCCCTATTAAGCTCATGATACGCCTCGTATTCTTCAATGTTCTTCGCCTTATCCGCCGAGGATTGTGCCTCAGCTATCCTATTTTGTAGGTAGAAGTAATCCTCCTTCACTCTAACACCCTTATAAAGAAGCCACGTACCATCATCAATAACAACACTACCCAAGACGTTGATGCCCAAGTCAATGGACGCCATTTTGTTACCCTTAGGTGATTTAACTTGAATGGCTTTCCTCTCCCCCCTCACTATATGCTTACTCCTCCTTCCCTTCCTAGTTACCTCGACTCCAACCTCCACTGGGATTGAGGCATACCACGCATTCCTAACCTCGTCGTAGTATATTTCTAGCCTACCTTGTTTCCCGTGCCACCTCAACCTACCCGTGAATCTAATTTCCATCTTGAAGAACTTGAGGATTAGTTTATGATTTTTCTCATCCACTACGTAACTATCCTCCCTCACGACCAGTATTAACTTCCTCCCAGCCTCATCCTTCCAATACCTCGGCGGCGAAACGCGATCCATGTGAGGAGGCAATTTGTTTTCCTTCCTCAGCTTGAGTAGGGAGAAGAATGATGACCACGCCTCATTATTCTTATTAATTACTTGCTGCGCATTAGCACTACCCAACTCATTCTTATACTTTTCATAATACTTATCATACGTCCCCTTAAAATCAACCCTCCCCTCACGAAAGAATTGCTGCCTCCTCTCATAGTTGATCTCATTGAAGAGTTTGGCGGAGGTGTCGGCTAGCCTCCTCAGCTTTCTTTCCTGGAACCCATTTGGTAGGAGGCGAATTACAATGGTTCTCTTATTATTGTTTTAATTTCTTTGATGCCTTCTCCCGGTATTGCGGGGGAATCGGCCCCCGCTCCTCATTCCCAAGAAATTGACCGGGGGAGGGCATCCTGAAGAGAGGTGTTTAGGCTTAAAAAAAGTTTTCTATAAGGGGGTTATCCATCCCGCCCTGAAGGGCGAGGCTTTTCGCCCCCTTAACCCCCATGTTGTAACCTTGGGGAGGGGTCTCCTAAGAGGGGATTGGAGATTATTGTGCGCGCATTAATAATATTTATAAGGAGAAACCATCGATTAAGTTATGGAGGATTACCTCCGAAAGTTAATAGATAAGGGTTCAGCGTACTCTGATGCTCGTTACCATTATCAGAGGGGCTCAAGCATTTCATTAGTTAATGGAGTTGTAGCAGGAAAAACTTCGTGGGTAAGCGAGGGTTACTTGGTTAGGTCATTCAATAATGGCCTCTTAACCGTGTTCTCCTCTAATGAACCCAAGGTGGATAAGCTCGTTATTAAGTCAAAAAGTTGGGAGACCGGATTCAAACCCGCTGCTCCAATAAATAAGAATGTGATTGTGCCCCAAGTAAAGCCCATGAGTGATGCATCTGTTGAGGAGAAGGTAAAGATGCTGCAGGAAATCGATGCCCGTGTGCGCAGTGAGAAGTTAAATTCTAAATTGATTAGGTTTAATATATCCCTCTTTGAGTTTATTGAGAGGCGGGCCTTTCATAATAGTGAAGGCACGTTCTCTTACATAGAGAGGCCGGGCCTCTGGTTAAGGTACTCCATGGTGCTGGAGAACAAGGGGGAAACGATTTCCATGTGGTCAGATGAATTGGGGGCACTGGGTGGATTGGAATTATTGGATAAATGGAATATCCATGCCGAACTAATAGAGAAAGTAAAGTCCCTCGATAATATATTGATAAATGGCAGGGCGCCTCCAACGGGTAAAATGGATGTCGTTGTGAGCAGCTTGATAGCCGGCATAATAGCCCATGAATCAACTGGGCACCCCTTCGAGGCGGATAGGGTTCTAGGCAGGGAAGCTGCCCAGGCAGGTAAGAGTTACCTGGGGTACTTAGCGGCAGGTAAATTCGCCTCTGAGGCAGTTAATGTATCGGATGACCCCACAATACCCGGCAGCCTCGGCTTTTACTTGGTTGATGATGAGGGGATAGAAGCGAGGAAGAAGCGATTGATTGTTAATGGAAGGGTGAATGAGTTGCTTCAAAGCCGCTTCACTGCATATAAGATGAATGCGGAACCTAATGGATCCATGAGAAGCATGGATTACCAATCGGAGCCGCTCATCAGAATGTCTAATACATTTTTCGAGCCATCCAATATGAAACTAGATGAATTGATACGCGATGTAAGGAATGGAATATTTCTCAAGAGCTATATGGAGTGGAACATAGATGATATAAGGTGGGGACAAAGATATGTTGGGCTTGAGGCGTACGAGATAAGGAATGGCGAAGTGGGGAATCCGGTGAAGTATCCAGTCCTTGAGGCCAGCACGGGAGAAATATATAGCTCAATAGATGCCGTTGATGATGAATTGAGATTCTACGCAGGCATGTGCGGAAAAGGCGAGCCCTCGCAGGCCGTACCAGTATGGATGGGTGGACCAGATATGAGGATTAGGAACATTAGGGTGAAGAAACTTGGAGAGTAATCAATTAGCCTCAATACTTGGCTCAATACGGGCTGAGGAAAAGGCTGTAGCAATGGAGATCAAGGATAATTTAATGATAAAGGTAGTGGATAGCTCAATTGCCCTATTACAGAGATGGAGAACTGTTGATGGTCAGGTTTATGTTGGGTCAGGCGGAAAAATGGCAATAATAGGTTTCTCAGGTAATCCCCCCAGCGATATAGATAAAGAGGCGAATGCGAGCCTAACCCCTTCGCCATACTTCTTCAAGCTTCCGCGTAATGAAGGGGAGACCAAGAAGGATGTAAGTGACCCAAACATAATCGGCAGCATAAGGAATCCAAGTCAACTAATAGATGATGTACTTAATATGATGACTGAGAAGACGAGCGGTGTCGTTATGCTGGAGAACATTGAGAGGCAAGTCGCAACTAGTGGGGGATTCATGGGAACAGAGAAGTTAACTACATACACTGCTCATTTCAGGGTGTTTAAGGGAGATAATACAGGGCATTGGGCGACAACCGGTTCCCGGCTTAACATTAATGATATGAGAAATGCCTTGAGGAAAGCGGATGAGTATGCCTCCATAACGGATGAAGCGGAGATCGATGAGGGGAAGCATAGAGTCATTCTTTCGCCGATGGTTTTCTCTAATCTGCTTCAATTAGTGGGTAGAATGGCATCGGCCATGTCCGTGGAGACCGGTTCCTCCATATTCACCAAGGTGAAACCAGGCGATAAGATTTTCTCGCCCATATTTACCCTGCACGATAGGCCGCTGAGCGATTTAAGGCCCATATTCTTCGATGATGAGGGGAATGAAACACATGATAAGGCCATTGTGGAGAATGGGGTATTCAAAACACTCCTCTTCAATACGGCGCTAGCTGATCGCCATAAATCGAAGAGCACGGGGAACGCTGGATGGGTGTTTCCAGCGCCATGGAACTTGGAGACTGCTCCCGGCGATGCTGACGAAAATGATTTATTGAGTGGAGACGGAGTATTATTCACCAATAATTGGTATACGAGGCTTCAGAACAGCATGGAGGGCATCTTCTCCACCGTGGGACGGGATGCCATATTATTAATAAGAAATGGAAGAATAGTGGGGAGGTCCAAGAAGAGGCTTAGATTAGCAGGTCGACTTGGCGATATGCTTAGAAATATCCAGGCACTATCTAGGACATTATACCCAATAAGGTGGTGGGAGGTAGAGGTTCCAACGCGGGCCCCATTTGTGGATATCTCAAGCTTCACTGTGACCAAGAGCCAATGAATCATCCTCGCCCTTATGGATGGATTCTTTTGACCTCTTGAAAAATGATTTAATCACCTCTCCTTCAAGGGATGACCCTTGCCTCTCTTTTGTCATGGCTTTAATTATGCTTTTACTCGATATATATTGCCGGCCTGCCCGGCATTGCTGACTTAGCCTTATTAGCGGGATCCTGGCCTGGATTTAATGCATCGTGGATCATTATCTTAATGCCGAGTTTCTTTTCCATAACTGGACCAAAGTACTTAAACGCATTCAGCTCCATTTCTCTCGAGACGATGTTGCGGGGTATTTGGCCATTAAATACTCTCTTAGCAACATCGGGTATGCGAGACTTAATGTTATTGAACCGTGGATTGCTTGAGGCTTCCTTAATTATCGATCCCATGTCCTTCTTCTCCTCCATCTTAACTGAAATAAAGCTAACCAACTCATAAAGCTCACTGCTTGGCCCAACATATATATGAGCCAGCTTTGCCTCCTTTCTCAGCCTCAATAATTCCCTCACGTCCTCTATGGTCCTGAATACTACATCAACAGCATTATCCACCTCATCACTTGGCTCCTTTGCCGGAGTGATCCATTTCTCTAATGAAATTAGGGATGAATTACCCATTCTATGCCATAATTCCTCCGTTATGTGAGGCATGAGGGGGCTCAATAATATTAACCACTTGCCTAAAAACTCCCAAAGCACCGACCTGAATTCAGGTAATGAGTCCTTCACATCCATGTAAATCTCCGCAGAACTAAGCAGATTAAAGAATGACTCAAGCACATATTTCCTAATACTCATGCTCTCTATTAACTTAGGTGCAGTAATGAGTAGCCTATCGATCTTGCCCAACAACCACTTACTTGGAAGTGTTAATTCATTGGTGGGCAGCGATGCTTTTCCCATCGTTATTATCTCATTTGCCAGTCTCCAGAAATCCACTAACCTGGAAAGCACTACATCCACTTCATTATCCTTCCAATCAAGTAGATTCTCCAGATCCGCCTCATAAGCCATATAGAGCCTAACCATGTCTGGCGGGTAATTACTGACCGCTTCCCTAAGCGGTAAGACATTCCCAAGGGACCGCGACATTTTCTGCCCATTACGTATTAGGAAATTATTCAGGGTAATGGATTTAGGCCACATATCGCGTGGGAATATGGCCGCATGGTGAGCTATGAAGAAGCTCAAGTGATTACCTATCAAATCTATGCCGCTGTGCCTCTGATCAACTGGGTACCAGTACATGAATTCCCTACGGGCCTTCTCCGCCACTTCGCTTAATATTAATGGCTTGCCTTTACCCAGGAATACATAATCATAGAACGAGAGAAGCTTGTTAAGGGCATCCTCATCCGTGCCATTACTCTGAATCACTTTGGAGGTCAATTCGCTAAGCACCTTAGACGCATCGCTGCTCTTCACATACCTAGCAATCGTATAGAATGCCATGTATATGGTCGAGTCGCTCAGGGACTCTATTACCCACTCGTTATCCCAGGGAAGGCGAGTGCCGAGGCCCCTCTTCCTGGCGCATGGTCTCATATTCAGCCAATTAATGGTTGACTCGAAGTTAATCCGGTAAGACTCCGGCATTATCCTCATGGAGTTAAATGCCTCCCATATTTTTGGTTTCCACTCTGGATGGCCGTAATTAAGGAACCATTGATCCCGTATCACTGCAACTATGACCCTATTGCCGCCCCTCGTAAGTATTAGCCTGGGCTCCGTCTCATACATGATGTCCCAAGCATTCTTGTCTTTTAATAATTGAATTGCCTTCTCCTTAGCCTCAGAAACCCTTACCCCCGCGAGCGAAGTATTATCCCTCATCACCCCAGAATAATACTCATCCCTATAGATAATCTTGGTTGCCTCGTTAAGCTTATCCTTCTCTAATTGACTCTTTATTCCCATTCGCTTAACTATATCAGCGGCAGGCCACTCACCGTAACCCTCAACCCTTATTATCCCAATTGGGGAAATGCCTCTCGCAACGCCGCTGAACTCATTATCGCCGCTAGCTAGCTCCACTAAGGCAATGTAATCATAGGGAGCATGAGCGGGGACACTATACACAACTCCAGTGCCTGTATCATCATCCACGAAGCTGGCCGGCAAAACAGGTAACCATGATTCGGTCACTGGATTAATGACGCGCTCCCCAAGTAATTCCCTCCCCCTGAGTTCCCTAATCACCTTAACCTCCTTATCTTGAAATGATAGCTTCCACGCAGCTTGCTTGGATATTATCCAAGTTTCCCCACCCACCTGGGCCTCCACATAAGTGGCGTCTGGATTTATCCATACATTGGTCGCGCCAAATATTGTTTCGGGCCTGAACGTGGCGGCCACCAAATATTTTCCATCACTCAACCTAAACTTAACTAAGTTAAACTCAAGTATCTCTATGTTGATCTCGTCGCCGCCCTTTATATCGTGCTCGCCAACTGCTTGGCCCTCCGCTGGGGAAAAGAGAACTACATGCTTCCCCCTAGTTATGAATCCATTGTCCCGTAGCTTATAGTACTGCCAAATAATGAATGAACTATACTCGGGATCACCCGTGGTGAATTGACGCGTGAAGTCCATTGATGGCCCTATCAACTTTAAATCCTCCTCATAATGGCTGGCAAAGAATTTCGCTATATTCCATGGATCCTTGAATGACTCGATAATTCTACTTATTTCTCCCTTGTCCTTTATATAAATCCCAACATACCACTCATAGAGGTCCCTTAACTCCGCGTCTCCCTTGCTTAACCTATCAGCCACTGATTGAATTGGAGTGCCCGTTATATGCCACGCTATTGGAAACAACACATTATAGCCCTGCATCCTCTTTAGGCGAGCAATTATGTCACTTATCGTGAACGTGCGACCATGTCCAATATGTGGAGGACCCTGCACATAGGGATACGGAACGGTGATGAAGTACTTGGGAGCGCCCTCCTTGACGTCGCCATTAAACACCCCCTTCGAGTACCACTCATTCTGCCAACGCCTGGATACCTCCAACATCTCCTTAACTATATCGTTATAGAAAGCTCATCGCTATTGGATCCAACTAAGGTTTTTAACATTATCGCTCCGACGGCTACAGGTTTTCAGAGTTAAGGTTTAAAAAGCCGTGAAGCCTCAGGCAATGGGGATTCCTATTGCCGAGTTCCAGGCACGAATAGTTAGGGAAAAGAGGGAACGCAAGAAAGAGAAAGTGAGGAACTTCATTGAATGGTTCAATAAAATAATAATGGACGCCGAGCTATATGAATATAGATATCCCGTCAAGGGCGCATATATATGGAGGCCCTATGGTTTACAAATAAGGCGGAGGGTAGAGAACATAATTCGGGAGCTCCATGATGGAACCGGCCACGGCGAGGTCCTATTCCCAGTATTTATACCGCTCGAGTACTTCAGCAAGGAGAGCGAGCATATAAGGGGGTTCGAGGAGGAGGTTTTTTGGGTATCTAAAGGCGGCAAGGATCCTGAAAGGCTCATCCTGAGGCCCACCAGCGAGACAGCCATGATGCCGATGTTTAAGTTATGGATAAAGGACCACACCGATCTACCTCTAAAGGTTTACCAAATAACAAGCGTATTTAGGGCTGAAACCAAGTCGACGCATCCCATGATTAGGCTTAGGGAGATCTCCATGTTCAAGGAGGCTCACACGGCTCATGTAGATAGAGAGGACGCCGAGAAAACGGTTAGGGAGGCAATGGAAATATACAAAAAGATATATGATTACCTCAGCATTCCATACCTAATATCAAGGAGGCCAGAGTGGGATAAATTCGCGGGAGCGGTCTACACCATAGCATTTGATACCTTAATGCCCGATGGAAAAACAATACAAATAGGAACTGTTCATTACCTTGGAACCAACTTCTCCAAGGTCTTCGAGGTAACATACTTGGATAAGGATGGAGCAACTAAGTACGTTCATACGACCAGTTACGGCATATCCGAGAGAGTTATAGCAAGCATGTTGGCGATACATGGAGATGATAATGGACTTCTCCTGCCCCCCAACGTAGCTCCAATACAGGCGGTGATAGTTCCCATTCCACAGGAAGGATATGATACTAAGGGAGAAGCAGCCAAAGTTGAGGCAGAGCTTAGGGGAGCAGGAGTAAGGGCATTAGCGGATCTGCGCGATGATAAGACGCCGGGCTGGAAATTCAATGATTGGGAAATGAGGGGCGTACCAATACGTGTGGAAATAGGGCCTAGAGATATGGATAAGAAAACTGCAGTAGTTGCCAGGAGAGATACTGGCGAGAAGTATGAGGTGCCTCGCCAATACGTGGTTGACTTCATTAGGAAATTAATGGTGGAGGTTGGGGATAACATGCGGAGGGAGGCATGGAGTAATTTAAGGAAGTCAATTCACTATGTGAGCAGTATACAGGAGGCATTGGATAAGTTAGGCGCTGGCGTAATCATGATACCCTGGAGCGGAGATGAACAATGCGGTATAAAGATACAGGAGCAGCTGGATGCCAGCATACTTGGTGTTCCAATTGATGAGGAACCCACTGCTCAAATAGGCGGGGAGAAAGACCTAGCGTGCCCAGAGAAGAACGCTAATTACTGGGTAAGGGTCTCAAGGCGATACTAGGATTACTTCAATATGTTTACTAAATCCATTGCTTCCATTGGGTTTCCCTTAGTTATCATTAATAATCCCTTAAAGAATGCACTTATGGGATCCAACTCACCCTTAATTAGCTTAACAAGGTTATCCCTACTGATGCTCACCGCTAGATTCGGTGATGGATGCGTTCCCTTAATTATTGTGACTGCCCCATCCTTTATCTGCACGTAGAAGGCCTCTAAATTAGTTCCCTGGAATTGATATACCTTGTTAACATTCTTCATTTTCTCCATTATCTTGCCCTTATTGGCCTCAACTAAATTATTCAGGAGCTGTATTGGGTCCTCGCTTGACATACTACAATGAGAAATAACTCCTTTATAAAAATTACCAAAATGGGGGTTAAGGGGGCGGAAAGCCTCGCCCTTCAGGGCGGGGATGGATAACCCCCTTATAGAAAAGTTTTTTTAAGCCTAAACACCTCTCTTCAGGATGCCCTCTCCTGGTCAATTTCTTGGGAATGAGGAGCGGGGGCCGATTCCCCCCGCAATACCGGGAGAGGACATCAAAGAAGTCGAATTCAAGAATAGGAGGACTAATGTGGTTCGCCTCCTACCAAACGGCTTCCAAGAAAGGAAGCTAAGAAGGTTGGCGAACATCTCGGCCAAATTATTTAACGAGATCAACTACGAGAGGAGGCAGCAATTCTTCCACGGAGGAAAAGTGGACCTAAAGGGGACATACGATGAGTATTATGGGAAGTATAAGGATGAATTGGGTAGTGCTAATGCGCAGCAAGTGCTTAATAAGAATAATGAGGCTTGGTCATCATTCTTCTCCCTCCTAAAGCTGAGGAAGGAAAACAAATTGCCTCCCCACATGGATCGCGTTTCGCCGCCAAGTTATTGGAAGGATGAGGATGGGAGGAAGTTAATGCTGGTCGTGAGGGAGGATAATTATGTAGTGGATGAGCGAAACCACATCATCCTCAAGTACTTCAACATGGAAATCAGTTTTACGGGTAGGTTAAGATGGCACGGGAAACAAGGTAGGCTAGAAATATACTATGATGAGGTTAGGAATGCTTGGTATGCCTCCATCCCCGTGGAGGTTGGCGTCGAGGTAACTAAAACGGGAAGGAGGAGCAAGCATGTCGTGAGGGGGGAGAGGAAGAGCATTCAAGTTAAATCGCCGAAGGGGAGCAAAATGGCTTCAATTGACTTGGGCATTAATGTCTTGGGTAGTGTTGTTATTGATGATGGTACGTGGCTTCTTTATAAGGGGGTTAGGGCGAAGGAGGATTACTTCTACCTCGGGAAGAGGATAGCTGAGGCACAGTCCTCTGCGGATAAGGCGAAGAACCTAGAGGAGTATGAGGCGTATTATGAGCTTAATAGGGAGAAGAGGAGGCTTTTCAAGAAATTAGCCAGGAGGCTTCTTCACTTGTATAGGAATTTTGCTTCCCACTTGCTCAAGACGCTTCATGAATTAGGCGTATCAACGATCTATTTGGGGTACCCCTTCAATATCGCTCAACAAAAGGGTAATAAGTTCACCGTGAACTTGTGGTCTTACCGTGAGTTGATGAATATCATTGAGTTGAAGGCTCAAGAGTATGGTATTCGTGTGTTTGAGGTCATTGAGTATAATACGTCAAAGTAT
>Ga0208549_100513_pt1 | contig 16235 bp, 27 predicted proteins | sample BED_host_MetaG_FD_187135 | JGI IMG/M metagenome (GOLD analysis project Ga0208549, IMG submission 187135) | Hot spring microbial mat communities from Yellowstone National Park, Wyoming, USA - BED_host_MetaG (SPAdes) (version 2) | ecosystem: Environmental > Aquatic > Thermal springs > Hot (42-90C)... | reverse complement strand
CTTAAAGATAGAAAAAGATACACTCTACCAAGCTTATGTTGATTACTGCAACAACTTTGAGATTGACGCAAAGTCTAAAACCAAGTTTACACAAGAGCTACAACGCCTTTTCAACATAGGAACAACAAAATTTCAAAAAGATGGAAAAATGGTTTGGGGCTACACTGGAATTGGCATTAAAACAATCCTACAAGCCAAGATCTCACCGCAAGCCACAATAAATACCGCACCGCAAGAAAACGCTGAAAAAACGCAATTAAACGCAAAAGAAGGGCAAGTGCAATCGGAAGCTAAAGTAATATATGACAATCCAGAAAAAACAGTTATATGTCCACGCTGCGGAAAGGTAGTAAGCAAGCTTTATGAGTATAATGGCCAGTGGCTTTGTATTGATTGCTTAAATGAGGTTCAACACCAGAATGATGAGATTTATACTTAGAGGCGGTTAAATGAGATTGGGAAAATGTCCAAAATGTGGTAGATTTGGTATGAAGTCTAAGCGACATTATAGGTTTGGAAAAAGGTACTATACTTATACCTGTATTTACTGCGGGTATACAAAAATAGGAAAGAAGGTAATAATATGATATTCCACAAAGGGGGCGAGGCACTAGTTTTGGTGGGTTTTCCATTAGGTATCCATCTGGTCGCCGAAAGCTTCGCCCCCGTGGGGAAAAGGTGATATAAATGTTGCCTAAATATGAAATAATAGAGCTTTATAATGGCTATAAAGTAAAAATACCAAAAAAACAAATACAAATAGGAAAACAAAAGCAGAAGGCTTATTACAAAGCACTAGATAAATACAATAAAGCACTACAAGAACTATTAAAAGCACAAATAGAATTTGATAATGCACTTGAAGAAGCATACGAAGCATGTGACGATCCACACATAACATACGATGAATATACAATGGCATACGAAGATGCTTTAAATGAAGAGGTAGATTAAATGAAAACACAAAAAAGAGAAAGTTTGATATATAGGATTGTAGATACACCAAAAAAAGCAGGCAAACTTTCAGAGCTAAAATATTATAAAGGTAAAGGTAAAAAGCCCACTAGCTATGTAGCAATAGCAAAGTGGAAGAACTGGGGCCATTCTTATTTGGTATGTTTTGTACAAGATAGTCAAACAATAATAGTAGACAGCAGTATAATTGATGAGCTACATGATAAGCTAAAATTAATACCGCTTGTTAAAGGTTTTGAACTAGAAGGAGGCGATTAGATGAACAGAAACTATAATAATGGTGCAAGAAGGGAGCGTAGAATAATGAAAAAGCTGGAAAAGGAAGGTTGGTTCTGTATAAGGAGTGCAGGCAGCCACAGCCCTATAGACATAATAGCAATCAAGCGTCTTTATGGGTTTTCAACAACACCAAAAGGAACTATAGTCAATAACTTAGGCACTGTAATACGTTTTATTCAAAGCAAAAAGACAGGCTACCTTACACCGATGGAGCGTGCAGAAAAAGAGAAGCTTGAGCAGAAGCTTGGCATAAGCATAGAAGTGATGTGATGATTGATACAGTAGATTTTGATATTAGAAGGTGAGTATGTGGCTAAGTGGGTTTATGTATTGCTTATTGCAATAGTATGGATATTGCTTGCTACTTTATTAGTCTCTTTTGTACACGAGCTTATAAATTACGCAATAATAACTTATTATGGAGCTAAAGCTGTAATGCACTTTGGATTTTTCAAGCTACCTTGTTCTTCACTAGCATATAACCCTTTTGCTTGCCACTACATATATACTACCGCATACACTCAAATTATATCTTACAATAACATTTCAAACAAAGCATATAACCAGATGATGTACTATATCGGGCTGCACGAGAATATTGTTGTTCAGTTCTTTGAGGGATTTATAATATCACTGATATTTTTTATAATACTGTTTAAATTGTTAGATATAATATAGAGTGATCCTATGGAAACCATAACTCCATACCCCTCAACGCACACAACGTATATGTTGAAGAGTGGAGAGATAGTACCTTCAGTAACGCAAATTCTCAACGCAGTCATAGCAAAGCCAGGGCTTCAAAAATGGGCCAATCAGCTAGGCTTGAACAACAAAATACTAGATAATGAAAACAAATCAACGCTGGGCATAGGCAAGCTACTACACGCTTATATTCAAGCAGACTTATCAGGTGCAGTAGTAGACGAGGTGGGCTACACAGTATGGGAAGTGGGCATGGCCAAAAAGAGCTTTACTCAATATCTCAAGTGGAAGAGCGACAAGCAGATAAAGACAATAAAAATAGAATACAAGATGGTTAGCGAGAGATACAAGTATGGCGGCACGCTTGACGCACTGCTTGAGCTAAACGGTGAGCTTACTCTATTGGATTGGAAGACTAGCAATTTTATGAGCTTAGACTACAAGCTTCAGGTTGCTGCTTATATGTTTCTTTTGCAGGAGCAGGGTATAATACCTAAAAAAGTTGCAGTGCTTAGGCTACCTAAAGATGGTAGTAATTTTGAATACTATGAAGCTAGAGCAGAAGAGCATATACAAAAGTATGGCGAAGCTTGGCTTAAGGCTTTAGATTGGTATAAGGCTTTGACTAGCTTATATCAAAAAGTATAATAATTTTATCTTCTTTATATTAATTGTGGGTGGAAGTTTAACCCACACTTAGTTGGATAGCCCCGTAAGGGGCTACTTATGTTTAGGTGATAAAGATGGCTGAGATAATAATTGACGGAGAAAAAGATGTGCGAACAATAATGTGTACAAAAACTGGACCTTTTTATAAATGCTCTCTGTTTTCAGAGCCCGACAGAGGCGGTATTGGTGTTTTAGAAGAAATAATGAATTATGATAAGATAAGTGATATAAATATAACTAGCAAAACAGCAAATATTAAAAAAGCATTTATTTATTCTGACGGAGCAGACATTTTACTTGATAAGCCTGTATATTGTAGACATGGTAAATATGAAGAGACAGGGGAATACTTTATAACGTGTGAAGAATGATAAATCCTGAAAAAGATTTTGAAGAGTGGGTTAAGAAAAACTTTCCAAAATTAAGTAAATATGATGTAGAATATGAAGACTTGAAAGACGCTTTTTTAGCTGGGGCACAAAGCACAGAAGAATATCTTAAGAATTCACTTGAGCTTAATATATCTGCTTTTAACAGAGCCCTGGCCAAAGACTTGCTCAAGCTGGAAGATAAAGACAAAATAATAGAAAAGCTAAAAGAATACACCCAATTATAGCTACGAGCCTGTATAGTTAATCCAAAATCCTAGCACTTTATAAAACAAAGGATTGCTCATATATGTTGGGTTCATTTTTATTCCGCTTGCAGGTATGGAAGAGAGCTTTATAAACTCGCTTGTTGTAAATTCATACCAGCCCGCACCTTGAAAGCCGTTATAAAATAAGTATGGATTTGATTTTAAACCTAAGCTATTATAATAGCCTATCGGAAGTGGTGATGTTCCTGTATAGCCAAACCCGCTAGTTTGATAACCGCTATAACTACTTGTTAATTTTATCCCTTTACTATAGTTAAGCTGCCATATCATTCCAACTGCAAAAAAAGCACCCAGCACTATAGCTATCGCAATAAAAGTCAATAAATCTCCTAGGCTCATTTCATCATCTAATTTTTAACCACTTGAGAAATATAATGTCACTGTATTGCTGTACTGGCCGTTTGCGTAATCGTATGCTCTTATTCCTATGCTTCCTGCTGAAATGGCGTCTTGAATTGCATTTCCTAATCCACTTACTTGGCTATTATTAAAGTAATACTGTGCTGAAGTATTAAAGTTACCATTACTATCTGCTGTAAATCCTACTATTTCTATATCATTTGTTGCAGCTATATAACCCTTTGAGTTAGGTGGAAAACCAGAGCCACTAATATAAATGGTAGCACCCTGTGTTAAAGTGATTGCTGTTGGAGATATAGCTATATTCATATTATAAGTAGAACTACCACTGCTACCGCCACTACTTCCACTACTACCACCGCTTGATGAGCTGCTTGTCGATATATTTACAGTTACACTCTGCACTGCTTGATCTCCATCTGGGTAATAAGCTGTTGCTGTGACTGTATAGCTTCCCCCATAAGCGTATGTATGTGAAGCTGGAAACCAAGATGTTGTTGTTGTCCCATCGCCCCAATTCCAAGTTATATAACTAGGATTTCCTGTTGCCAAACCATTTATAGTAACAGTATTGCCAGATACAGACGGAGTGTAGAGCGTTATACTTTCTACAACCTGTGTTTTAGGTACATTTAAGGTAAATTGAACTGTATTGCTTTGCTGCCCTGAGCTTTCTATTGCATATACATAGAAGGTTGCAGTGCCTCCACCACTACTAGCTAATGTTTGAGCATAAGTGCTTAGAAAAGAAGAGCTAAAGCTTACATTTATATTTCCATTACTATCTGCATTTGCTACATAATTATAAAACCAGGAAGAAGGATCATTTGGGCCCATTATATTTATTCCTACTGTTGTATTAGGTGCAAATCCTGTTCCTGTAACTCCAAATGTGGTGGGGCTTATGCTAGCCATTATACCACCTTAGCTTACATAGCTAAAGCTTGTAGTACTAAGTGTTATTTGTGGAGTTTGAATTGTGACATTAAGCGTTATGCTTACTGCGTTACTTGACTTGCCTGTCATCTCATCTACTGCCACAACGCTACCAGTGTATGTTGCTGAGGTATTATTAGAAGAGCCGATAGAGAGTACCTGTGTGCTTGGTATAGTTACACTTATATTACCACTGCTGTCTGCTGTGGTGCTTGATGTTGCAACAACACTTCCACTACTGTTTAATATTTGTATGTATACAGTACCATTACTACTAAAATTGCTTCCTGTCACGGTAAAACTGCTTGGGCTTAAGCTTGTCATTATCTCACCTATGAAATATAAGAGAATGTAGTAGTACTTACAGTTATCTGCGGAGTTGTAGTGCTTGTGGTTGTTGTTGTCGTTGATTTTGACTTAGTGTATAGATAATAGCCTACTCCTCCAGCTATAAGTATTATAGCAGCACCAATTGCAGCAGTACTTGCCTTGCTTGTCTCAATATCTGTCTCGCCTGCCATACTACCACTATTTTATATTATAAATGACAAAAAATTTAATCTTTTGCTTCCTTTAGTTCTTCTTCATGCTTCTTTGCGTTTATTTCATGTTCGTGCATAACCATTTCCTTATATTCCTCGCTATACTTCGGTGCTTCCTCCTCTATATGCTCATCTTCCTCTCTAAGATGGTGGTGTTCGTGTTCTTCTTGCGTAAAGTCATGGCTTACTGCTTTTTCATCATCATATACTAAATCTCCTGCTAAGTGGTATAGCACCATATTAATCTCTTTTCTTAGCATACGCACTTCTTGTATCATTTTGTTTATATCTTCCTCACTTTTAACTTGGCATACTCCATTTTCATCTAAGCAGCCAACCACAAGCCCCTTATGTTTTTCAGCTAAGTCTATAGCGTCTTTAAAGAAGTCTTTATACTGTATTGCGTGATCTAAGCTTAGCCCTTCATTCGCATAAGCTTCAATTGTCTGAAGGTGCTTGAGTATACAATCGCCACATCTATTGCCAGCATAGTGATCCTGCAAAAGTATAAGCGACTGCACAATCATATCTAAGTTATACTCTGCAGTGTGGTGTCCAAACATATCACTCCGCCCCTATATAGCTTAAAGCGTTAAGGTAGAAGTCACTGATTTCATGCTCTAATACTGTGTCTCCTTTTATAATATCGTTTCTTATTGTGTCTATGGCTTCAAGAAGGTATATTGCTAGCTCCTTAGCTTGCTTTTCATCAAGCGAATTTACCTTATGGGCTATTTTATTATAAAAGTCTGTGTGCATTTTCTCTAATTTTTTAGTTATTGCTCCTTGTGCCTGAGGGCTTAGGTTAGCTCCAAATACTAACCTGCGATATGTCTTCTCAGGATTTACACTTTCAGGCTCTTTTAATTCCACCATTTCAATACACCCTATGGGTTGCTTCAATAATGGCGTCTTTCAGAATTTTCTGAAAGCCGTCTATTACAGTATTATATGCTACTGAAAGTTTAATAATGTTTACATCTTTGTTTTCATAAATAAGGTTTTCAACATCGCTGGTTGCGTTGTCTATCGCATTTGCCAAACTTTTCAAAATAGGTAGCTTATTTGGTGCATTTTCATAATAAAAAAGGATATTTGTCTGGGCTACTCTGGCATAGTGGGTAGCTTCTATAATATCCATAAGGGTTACATTCCTTGTAATTATCTTAAGCTGTGCAAAGTTAAGTGCTAGATATGCACTTATAAGCCTCTGCGATATATCACTCACTCTTACCGCCCTTCATTTTTCTATTAATTTCATCAACAACATAGTTATATACAAAATCTAACTTAGCATCAATCCTAGCTACTGCGGAAGATAGCTTAAGTCCATAGCCAAAAATAGTAACTATTACTGTTAGTATGAATAGGTTTAGTGCGTTTAGCTGATCCAAAAATAAGATTACGAAGCCTATAAGCCACACTCCTGCTGATATTAAGATTTCTTTCTGGTATTTATCTATTGCCTTTAACATTTACACTGCACCTCGCAAAAGCCACATAATTGCTTGAAGCATACTTTTTGTCAAGCTCCATTATTTTGTCATGGACTATTTCAGGGTTTTCCTTAGGAACTATAACTTTTAAGCTTTGTATATCTTTGTTTAGCCTTTCTGCTAGCTCTTCTTTGTCTTCGGTGCTACCGCAAGCTTCTTTTACTTTATCTAGTATTGCGTTGATACGCTTGGGCTGCATTTCTAAGTATGCTAGGGCTATGCCCCTGCTTCCTGCTTGTACAGCTCCGTCTACTTGAAATAAGGTTTTAAGTGTGTCATCTACAACTTCAGCTTGCCATAAGCAGCACTCATTTCTCTCCATCCTCACCACCCTCTACGCTAGGCTCAAGCCAGTCTTTATTTATCTTGCCACCCTTTTCAACCACGCATTTATAGAATACCTCTCTATGCTTAACCCTTGGCCATACTTTGCATGTGCCATTCTTACAGGTTAAGCCTATGTATGCTCCACACTCAGCATAAATCTTGATTTGTTTGACTGCCTCATCAAAGTTTGTTTCTATTGCGGTTGGCATGGTATCAATCCCTTACAGTGATTTCTGCGAATTCCTTTGCTTCTGCAATTATTGGCTGGGCGTATCTTTCATCTAGCTCTCTCAAGTGATTAGCTATCATATACATATAGACATAGTCTACAAAGTTTTTCTTTTTCAATTCTACACTTTCACTTTTACCTGTTGGGTGATAACCACCATAAAAGTCATACAAAATAGCTGGCACTACCTCTTTCTCAAACCACTCATCAAACTTTTCTCTTTCTTCAAAAGACATTTTACTATGTTCTTCCTTATACTTTTCTATAAGTCTATTATACTTATTACCAGGCTCTGCATATACCCAATCTATTATATAATCGGCTACCTGCTCCCAATTTACTTTAGGGCTTGCAGTTATGTCTTTCTTAAGCTTATCAGCTAGCTTTTCTATTATTTCCTCCCTGCTAAGCTTTTTATCCACGTAGTCTTTGATAATTCTTTCATACTCATAAAGCTCATCTCTTTTTAAAGATCTAACAACATCAATAGTTTCCTTGTTTTCAAAGCCCGTATAGTAGGGTTTCATTCCCATCTTAGTTTCCCATACATTGCCTTCTGCGTATTCCTCTGCTTCTGCAAATAGTGGCTGATCATACCTTTCGTCAAGTTCTCTCTTATGGTTAGCTATCATATACATATAGATATAATCAACAAATTTCTGTTTCTTTTCTCTAGCTCCTGGCCCTTTAGGGTGATAGCCACCATAAAATTCATATAAGATAGCTGGCTCTACCTGTTCAGTAAACCATTCATCAAACTTTTCTCTTTCTTCATCAGACATTTTATTATATTCTTCTTCAAACTTCCTTCTAAGTTCATCATATTTAGAGCTAGGCATATATGAGCGTAAATCATTCCCCATTTTGGTAAGCATGTCCCACAGCTCACTGTACTCGCCGCCGATCACTTCATTAAAGACAAGCCACTCAGCAGTCTTAAGCGTGTCCTCATTAAGCTTGCCGTTCTCATCAAATTTAGTAAAGCCCTGCTCTACTAGTGCGTCAATATAGTAGTTGAGCCTTTGCTCGTAATCGGCTATTCCGTGTTCTATTATAGAGTATTCTTGTGGGCTTAGCTTGTGCTGTAGACACGCTAGCACTTGTTCCTGCGTTGAGCTTGGTATGCCAACACCAAAAGTCGTTGTTTCCTTGCTTTCTAAGAAAACGATTGCACCGCAATTAGCTAGCTCCTGGCCAAAGGAGTATTCTTCATTTGTAGGGCCAGTCAGGGTATATTTGAAGACTATCATTCTATCGCCTTTAAGCATAAAGCTTACGCTAAGCTAATTATATATACCATACTAAATTATTTATACTTTTGTTTTGGTGGCTAGCTGGGAAAGAGATTAGAGTGTGGGGTTTGCTAGCCACCCATGCCGATTGTAAGGCCACTTCACCTATGGAAAACCAATAATATAATACAAAATTAGATATATAAACCTTTTTATAAGAAAAGAAAAAAAGGGCACAAAAACAGCGTGCCCAAAGATTTAGTTATGTTCTATCTACGCCATTACGCCTTGCCACTTGCTTCTTCTTCTTTCATAGAAAGGTAGAAGCCACCGAAGAACCCGATTGCTGCGAAGGCTATTGCGAAGAGCATAGGGAAGATACCTGCACTTGTTGCTGCTGTCACTATTGCTGTATATGATGGGCTACTAGTTGACACGAAGGCACTGCTAGATAGTAGGACTATGAATAATACTATGCCCAATAGGTATCCTACTATAGCCCCTACCCCTGCTCCTGCTCCTGCGTACATGGCGTGCTTTAGGTTATAGACTGCCATGCTATCACTGTTAATATATACGAAAAATAGGCTTAAATACCTTTCGCTGGGATTAGTCTAGTCCCAAAATGAAGGAAACTACACTATTACCAAGCGTTATAGTATAAGCTTGATATCCAAAGATTATGCTGTCCATTTTAATCAACCATAAGTCCCTGAGCTTGTTTGTGTGGTTGCACTGCTAGGCAGATAAGCTGCTGGCACTGTACCAGTTATAACTACAGTACCATTTATAACTGCATTTGTTCCTCCTGTTATTATTATTTCAGATAGATAGCCACTATGATTAAGCCCAACAGTCAAAGCTGGCCAAGTACTAGTTGCCCCTGGGGCTAAATTTAGTAAGCCTGTAGTGTCCTTAACTACACTCCAATTAGCTAGTGGATAAGGAAACTGTATTCCAGTCATAGTGCCTACTTCTGAAAGCCAAGTTGATACATTATTGAATGTAACAGTTACAGTAGCACTTCCATCTGGATTTACTTCTTCTGAAAAGTTCCAAGTTCCCTTAGTCAATATTGGCTCATTAGCTGGTGTTACTGCAGAAGGGTTTGAACTTGAAGCAGTTACTACTATCTTACCTTTTCCTTTTAATACTAGATAAGCTATACCGCCAATAAGTACTACTGCTCCTATTCCTAAAGCGATCTTTTGGTTTTCAGTCAAGCTTGTTTTAGTTGCCATTTTACCACCTAATCAGAAGCCTTCAACTATAATCCAAGCAGTGTAGACAGTCGTTGTGTTGGGATCAATTGAAAGTGCTGTGGTTGAGGCTGTAACGCCTGGCACTGCAGCTGGGTTATAAACATTAGGAGTATAAGTAAATGCAGTTGGGAAGGTTATGGTTTGAGGAGTGGTTGTGTCATTCTCATAGCCGTCAAGGTAGACTACCACCTTCTTATAGCCAGAGCCCTGGAAAGGCATATCCCATATAATAGAGCCTGCGGTTGTGCCTGTCACAGAGGTTGTTGCTGCATTTACATTTAATGCAGTAGAAGTAATTATATTACCACTAAAATTAGCAGTACCATTATTATCTATGGAAGCAACAATGCTTCCACTACTATTATAAAAGTCAACAATAGGAGCACCTGTTTTTGTTATAGTACATATAAATTTGGTAGGTGTTGTTGTTACACTAAATGTCTGGGGTACAGTCCACGTGTTTTCATTTGCTAGGTTTATCCCTATTGTATTGTTTGGCCCTAAAGTAAGCGTTGTACCATCAATTTCATATCCTACAGAAATTTGGTTAGCCATTTATATCACCCTAATATCCCTCTATTATAATCCAACCTGTATAAGTTGTTGTGCTATTTGGAGCTGAGATTGTAAGCGTTGTGGTGTCTGCTGATAAAGTAAGTCCTGTGCTATTTATAGATATAATTGGTGCATTTGTAAATGCAGTTGGAAATGTTATAGTCTGTGCTGTAGTTGTGTCGTTTTCATAGCCATTAGCATAAGCTACAAATTTCTTATAGCTACTGCCTTCAAAAGGCATAGAATAAACTATGCTCCCTGCAGTTGTACCAGTGAGCGTTGATTGGCTTATATTTGGATTTATAGACGCATTAAAAGTCTGTGTAGCAGTCCAAGTATTAGCATTCGCTAGGTTTATAGATAAAGTACCATTTGTATTTATAAGTGTTGTTCCGTCTACTGCATTAGTATTTACCCAATTTGTACCGTTATAGTATATATATTGTCCTGCAGCTAAACTTGTTACATTTAAAGTTGCTCCTCCAAAGCTTATGTTATTATTGAAAGTTTGTAGTGCTGTCCAGGTGTTTGCGTTGCTTAATAGGTTACTAAATGTTGCTATAGGGAATGTTTGTGCTGCTGTCCATGTATTTGGGTTTGCTAAGTTTAGTGTTATTGCCCCTTGAGCGTTAGTAGTCAGTGTAACTCCATCAACTTCTATCTTGCCTATAGCGTCAGGAGCTACGCCCAAAACATTTATATTTGAGCCTGGCACATTATATAGTCTTAAGGTATTATCTATAGGTATCAAATAGTTGTCTATATTATATCCTCCTGCTGTTGCCGCCATACTACCACTGTTTATTTATATAAATGTCAAAAAATAAATATCTTTCTATTCAACTATTAGTAAAGGCACTGTATAAAGCTTCTCTGGGTGAAATGCAGCGAACTCCTTCTCACCGTGAAACCAGCCTGTGTGGTTTGGCTCAAGTAGCTCGCCTAGAAGCTCACCGTGATCAGCGGTTATTATAATCTTGCCTTTAAGCTTGTCTACAAGCTTTTCTACATAGGGCATAACGGCCTCTACATTATTAAAGTGTGCCTGTCTTATCCTTTCTTCAGGTATTTCCTGCTTTAGATACATATCTATAAGATACCTTCCGCTTTCAACCTTGTATGGATTTGACTTGCACCACAAATCCTTGTCTTTCTCGTTTACCGCTGGGAAATGTGGTTGTTCAAACCATATTATTGACTTCGGCTCTGCGTCTTTTGCATACTCATACGTTACTTCTGGTGGAGTTGTCTGCCTTTCGTTGTCCCAGCCTTTATCCCATATCTCTATTACATCTTTGAAGTGCCTGCCTGCTAGATAGCCACCAATATCTACGTGCTTGCTTAGCCACGGGCTTGCTGAATAAAGAGTAATATCATATCTTCCAAAGAAAACCCTGTTATACCAAGCAATAGTATCTCCTGCTGGGCTTTCTACCCTCTGATAGTTGCCTTTTATCTTGTTGAACATCTCAAAGCTGTCATACCTGCATGCGTCTAAGCCTATCAAGTAGTCCCAATCCATCTCTTTTATTATGCTTCGCTGATCTTCCATTCAGTAGCCCTCTATTATGATCCAGCCCGTATAGGTTGTCGTTGTGCCGCTTGCGAGCGTTATGCCCGTTGTGCTTATGCTTGAGATTAGGCCCGACGGTGCTGTTACTACATAAGGTGTATTAGTAAAAGCTACAGGAAAGCTTATAGTCTGTGCTGTAGTTGTGTCGTTCTCATAACCATTTGCGTAAGCCACAAATTTCTTATAAGCTCCTTCTGCAGTAGGCATAGAGTAGGTTATGCTACCCGCTGTTGAGCCTGTCAGCGTTGTCTGCGGTGTTGATGTGTTCTGTTGAAATCCACTTAGATACGGTGCGATCTGTGTTGCGGTGTAGAAATACGGTGTTATCGCTACAGCAAATGGGACATATCCAATATTAAAAGTACTAACTACTGTATTTGTAGATGTATTTATAACAGATACACCACTTCCGCTAACTACATATGCATATAGTCCATTTGGAGTTACTGCTATACTACTTGGGCTAGTTCCAACAGAAATAGTAGCAACTAATTTGTTTGTAGCTGTATTTATAACTGAGACATTATTACTACCTAAATTAGCTACATAAGCATATAGTCCATTTGGAGTTATTGCTATTCCCAAAGGTTTACTTCCAACAGAAATAGTATCAACTACTGTATTTGTAGATGTATTTATAACTGAGACATTATTACTGCTAAAATTAGCTATATAAGCATATAGTCCATTTGGAGTTATTGCTATACTAATTGGGTTAGTTCCAACAGAAATAGTAGCAACTAATTTGTTTGTAGCTGTATTTATAACTGAGACATTATTACTACCTAAATTAGCTACATAAGCATATAGTCCATTTGGAGTTATTGCTATACTACTTGGGCTAGTTCCAACAGAAATAGTATCAACTACTGTATTTGTAGATGTATTTATAACTGAGACATTATTACTACCTGAATTAGTTACATAAGCATATAATCCGTTAGGTGTTACTGCTATATAATATGGTTTACTTCCAACAGAAATAGTATCAACTACTGTATTTGTAGATGTATTTATAACTGAGACATTATTACTACCTGAATTAGTTACATAAGCATATAGTCCATTTGGAGTTATTGCTACAGAAAAAGGGCTAGTTCCAACAGAAATAGTAGCAACTAATTTGTTTGTAGCTGTATTTATAACTGAGACATTATTACTACTTAAATTAGCTACATAAGCACAAATAGGATTTACATCAACTAGGCCTGCTGAGAATATCTGTGGTGCTTTCCAGATATTTTGCATCGAAGTCATATAAGCTTGCGTTACTTGGGATATTTGTAATTCTAAAGCTGGCATAACGCCGTTAGGCGGGTAGGCACGGGTGCGGAGCCACTGTACAGTAAAACTAGCATGATAACCAGTATTTGCAGATAAAGCTAAGTAGCCGTTTGCTAATATTTGGCTACCTATCTGGGCAACTTGGGCGTAGTTTGCATACAAGATATTATTAGCAACAGAAACTAACACAGGGGCATTTACATTAGTGCTAGCTACAACGCTTGGAGCACCACTATTATTGTTTTCTATTTCTAAAAGAGAACCATTTTGAAATCCTACACTATTTGCTTGATATGAAAAACTACTAGAGCTTGAAGAAGAAACTAAGCACATAGCTTGCCCGTTTTTTGTGGATTGTGCGGTTATATATTCATCTACAACAGTAGTGCTATTTATTTGTATATTTGATACTACAGAAACTTTACCTCTTCGATTATTTGAACTAATAGATATACCATTATTTACACTTACAGAACTCGAACCAGCAGTTGATGAAGTCCAGCCACTTGGTAGACTTGTTCCAGCAAAATTATAATAATTAGTAAATACATTAGCTCCGTTGTCATACTGTCCGTAGGTAGAACTAAGTTGGGGTGCTTCGCCTGTATAAACTCCGTCTAATGCGGTTGAGCTTGATACTTGAAGGTATATCATTATTTTTCCGCCAGCAGGTATTCCATCAGGTAGCAATACCCACCAAGTTTGTGTTTCAGTTAAACTAGCTGGCGTTTCTCTCCAAGAATATAACTTATCCTGCCCAAATTTATCAATCGAAAAATAAACATTTGATAAATCTCCAGCAACACCTTCAATTTCTGGATATTGACTTAGATTAAGTTGTACAAGTTGCTGAAATGGTTTAGGTGTATCTATATTTTGACCATTAGTTATAGGTATGGCTAGAGTACTTTCATTGATAGCTACTACTCCAACCGAAACACTAGGCCCAGTCTGTATTTTTCCTGTTGTTATATTTTCAATAATAGTAACTCCATCAATAGCTATCCTTGCTGCTTGAAATGCACCATTACCAAATCCCATCTACACCGCCTATATTAAGCCCTGCAAAATATTATATTCATTCTGGTTATCTATCAAGTCAGCACTCACATATATTGAAGCGTGGCCGTCGTTCGTTGTGCCTGTTGCGTTGTATGCGTAGAAGTGTATGCCTGCACCTGGCTTAAGTAGATAGAATGTGCCTGATGGTATCAAGTCAAAAGTATTAACAGTAGGATCAAAAGGAATGAAGGGCTGTGTTGGGCTTGTTATGCCGTCAACAACGAGCTTCCAATAGTAGTTAGCTTGGAATATTGCGTCTACTGCTATGCTCACGCTTGCTAGCCTAGCCCCGTATGAGCCTGCTATTGCTGTGTCAAGTATAGTCTTAGGGTTCTGGAGTGTTGAGCTTGCTGGCACATCTACCGCTGTTGTTACAATATACATAGGGTGTCTTAGCAGTGTGTTTGCGTTGAATATAAGCTTAATCTGCTTGAGTAGTGTTATCTCGTCTTTAAGCTCGTCTACTAAATCTGCCAAAGCTGGCATTTCTGCTTCTAATATTCCCATACTAATCAACCTATATTATTTATTGCGTAACATAATTATAAACTTTACTTGCGGTGCTTTTTACTGAGCTTGCAACCTGCGGTGCATAAGCTTTTGCTGTGCTATACGCTTGCCCCACTGCTGTGCCTACTGCGTGTGTAACCTTCGGTGTGTACTCTGCTACTTTGCCCGTTGTGTACTCTGCTACATTCCTAACATTCTGCTTGGCTTTTTCACTTGTTGCAACACCATAAACAAAAAGTCCTACTCCTGCTATTAATGCTACGCCGATACCTGCAATTAAAATCTTCCCAGCAGTAGAGCCGAATATAGTGTGAACTATGTTGCTTACTTCAATAACACCTATATCAAGTATTGTCAATACTCCTGCAGCCACAAGTATTGCACCTACTAAATCTACAGCCCAGCCACCAACAGGTATAAGCAGAAGTAATGCCCCTATTGCTGTCACGGCTAGTCCAACCATAAGCCAAAGACTAGCATTTATCTGCTGTGCGGTTACAGGATCGCTTACTGTTGTGAGTGTGAAGTTGAGCTGTGCTTTTCCACCTGCGTTAACCCACACTGCGTTGCTTACTTTCGTTGATACTAATTCTATCCCATATTGAAAAAAATTTGAAACAGAATATAAGTCTTGCAGTCCACCATTCCAGAAGTTTTGTCCAGGAGAATTTAGAAAGTTTATTACATCATTAGTATGGAGTATTGTAGCTGGCAAGCTTGTCTTAATAGTTATATCAAATACCTGTGTTGTAGGGTTGCCAGCCATACTTATCACTAGTTATAATATAGAGTAGCAAAAAATAAATAGGTTGCTATGTGGCCTTCTGGGCCACACAGCGTTGCTAAATTGCTAAATTCACTGTGTGGCGTATGAAGCGTCGTAGATTGTTACGCTTATCAAGAAAGTGTCTGTCACTGTTGTTGTTCCCGATGTTACTATAGGTGCTGCTGGAAGTTGTAGTGAGCTGTTAGGCTCATACAAAAGCGGTGCTGGTATTCCAGGCCTGCTGTTATTTGTTACTACATTCGCACTGAGCGGTGCGGAAACAAGCAGTGGCTTAATTCCGTTCTTCATGAATGTTATCTGTGCGTCCTGTGGATCTGCGTTAAGGCTTGTTATGTACATGTCTGTTATTACCCAAACCTGTGATTGCGGGATTGGGAAGCTAGAGAATGTACTACCGTTTACTAATATCGCTGAGTTTGTCTGCACTCCTGCTGGTGTGTTCGCTGGTATTGTTGCATTAACTATTATTGTTTCTGGGTGTACAAAGTTGTACAACGGATACCTTGCTCTTACAAGAGCATTTATCTGATCTATTTGGGATTGAGATACTGGCATTTTACCACCTCATCATGAAATTACACTACCAGTTGGGTAGGTTGTAACCTGTATATTTGCTGGGCTTGCTACTGTTGCTGGCTGATACCTTCTTACTGTTACTGGATCAGCGGCTACTGTTGCTGCACCAAGGCCATAGAAGAATTCACTTCCATACTTCCCTAGATAGCCTAATGCACCCTCCTTGTCTCCAAGGAAGTAGTCTGCTAGTATGCCAATTACTGAATAAATTCCTGCCT
>Ga0208549_100511_pt1 | contig 16266 bp, 10 predicted proteins | sample BED_host_MetaG_FD_187135 | JGI IMG/M metagenome (GOLD analysis project Ga0208549, IMG submission 187135) | Hot spring microbial mat communities from Yellowstone National Park, Wyoming, USA - BED_host_MetaG (SPAdes) (version 2) | ecosystem: Environmental > Aquatic > Thermal springs > Hot (42-90C)... | reverse complement strand
TATACTGAAAGATATAATTATATTTTATTCTTAATTAATTATAAAATTGTTTTTCTATCATACTATATTTATTCAATTATTTGCGCTTGGGACACTCTCTCGACTACAGTGACCCCGTGAAGGTATTGGAGAAGTCGCCCCACGGGTAAACACTTTTCTGTATAAGAAAGTCTGTCGTTGATCATGTAGCTTAGAATTTTATGCATCATAATCTATAATGTGTATTCCAGCATATCTGCTATTAATGGAGTAAAGTTTAAAATTTCTGTTTAATATAATTTACTATGGGTAATAATGGTAGGCTTGGTTTATCTAAAGTTTTAATAATAGTTATAATTGCAGTAATTGTTATTGCTGGAGTTTTATTATCATTACACTTCCTATTGAAGCCTAAGCCTGTGATTGGCCTAGAATTTGTTTGCGTAAAGACGAAGCCTCATTCTCTCCCCTATAACTTGATAGTAGTTACTAAAAACACGGGGAACGTTGAGGAAGTCTGTTGCCGATGCATTACAATAATACACAACGGAACAAAAGTAGCTTGCCGCCATTTAGGAACCAATTACGTTGACCCCGGGAGAACTCAAACAGGGTATCTTTATTTCAATTGTCAATGCCTTGATAACTCGACTATAATAATAGTTGCTAATTATCATACTTTCTGTGGACTACACGGAACAATAGAGGCTATTGTGAAGACAAACTGCCAAGGAGAAATAATTAATGAAACATTCACGAACTAAGAATTATATTACAAATATCCTAAAGAAATTAATTTTTTATATATATATATTATATTTATATCATACTTTGATAACAAATAAATACTAAGGGTCTGAAAGAATGAATATTTAACAATGTATTATTTCCTTTAATGATTTTCTCTAATATAAATCTATAAATATCCAAACTAAACGTTAATTGTATTTTAAAAACTCAGCCTATTTATTACCTACTATAACGAAAAATCTATATATTTTCATAAATAATAGTTATTATATTATAATATATTCTGACAATATACTATAAATAAATTCTATCTATCTAAAGGATCCTTAATATTATACTTATTCTATTAGTTTAACTGTGAATGAAAAGTGAGTATGTGCCATTATTACAATTTATTTATAACAAATTTATTTTAAATTATTTAAATATTGTATATATTATTAGTACACTTTATAAAATAAATTATTAACTTTTTATTATAAAATCACTAGACTAGATTCTGGAAACTAATTAATTTTATCTGATAAATTAATATATAATAAAATATTATATAATAATTATTCAAACTCAGTAAACCCAGATAATTATTATGTTACGGTCTTTTACTAGTTTAATGTGTTAAAGTGAAAGTTTATATATTGGAATTATCATAATATGAACAATAGTGTGAACCAAAATGCTAGGGAGACGTGTAATTCTAGGTATATTAACATTATTGCTATTAATTCCGGGGGAGTCCCTATTATTTATAACTATGGCATCTACTGGGAATAATGCAACGAAAACAGTTACAGTTAAAGTACCAGTTTACGTAACTCTAAAATTGAATAAAAACCCTAAAAACCCTGAGAATTTACCGTTCTTTGGATGTATTGTGGTAAACTATACTACAAATCATCATAGTGGAAATATGCTTGTCGTCAGTGAAATTACCTGCACAAATTTCGAATCGAGAGGATATACTATAACTAAAACGTTCTACTTACAATGTACTGTAACAGTTCAGAATGGCTCATGCGTATGTATAACATTTAATGTTAAAGTTAAGGCTTATTCCTATGTCTGCTATTTAAGTATAAGCTGTAACTGTGAGATAATTGGGGAAGTTACTGTAGTAGTGCATAATAATAATGGTTCTATTAGTTGTAAATACGAAACTCCAAATAAGTGCGTAAGCGGAACAATTTACCTTAACCCTGAGCCAGTAATCAAAATAATACCGCAGTTTGGTACAGTATGTCCATGTAATAATAGTAAAACCGGTGAGAATATTCGCGTAAACGGCGTTATAACCTGTAACACCTGGATTCAATACTTTATAAGCGGATTTAATATAATAGATAAAATCCTAGTATTTGCAACTTATGGTGAGTGTAAAGCGTGTTACGTTAGCTTTTCTCCAGGGCGTATTGTATATAATCCAAGTGGAAAATGTCAATGTTGCTGTGTACGTATGCCGAACTTTAATAACATTTCAGAATATAGATCTTGTAGTTGTTTAATTCGTGCTAATAACAAATTGGCGTTATGCCTAGAAAGCCACAATGATAACTGTGCATTTTACACATTACCTTGTTATACTATTAACAATGTAAAAGTAAGTGGAATAATTCCATCGCTTTTATCATCTAATGGAAACGGATGCGGAGATGAATATAATATAAAAGTTGTGGCTCATTTCCCCTCGGGTAGTTATAGTGCATGCGGTAAAGCTGTTGTAATAGGTTTACCGAGCTGGCTAGGAGAACTAATTAGTTTAGGATACCAAATATTGACTGCTTCAAATCATTTGAGCTATAATTTCAAAGGTAAGGATTATAATTTAGGAATTGAGCTAAAGGCTAGTAATAAGGATTGGTTTGGTTGCTTTATACTTGAGATAAATTTTGCTCTTAATTTAGCAAATTGTTTCACCGTATTTGTTGATAGTCCCACTTGGGGACCGGGACCGGGTTGGGTAACCGGTATAGTGGTAGGTAGTTATTCTTTAGTTCCCGCGAATTTTGATGTGAAGGCTATTATTACTTCCACAGGAGATATATGTATTTACGGTCTAGCTGGTGGAGCAAGTGGATGTTTTGAAGGTAAGCAAGTTACATATATACCAATCAAAAAGTTAAAGTGTTGTAATAATAAAATAGGATACGCCTCATGTCCAGCAAGTGGTTGTAGTACTCCATTATCTTCAACAGAGATGGAGATGGAATTTAGGACATGGAGTCTAAGCTATAATTTCGGATTTGCCTTCCACATAACAGCAGGATATAATATGAAGTCATCTCAATCACCATTTTACATCGGTAATGTGGAATTCACCGCTCCTCCCTACTCCGTATTCTTTAAATGTTTAACTATTTGCCCATTTTTGTCAGTAAATGCACAAATGAAAATTCCAGTATTTGGAATTGATCTAGGATTTGCAATATTGGGTGTGGCTCTGAAATTTATGATAGATTTTAGAATACCTAGAGGAGATACGCAAATTACTTTTGCAATGCCTGAGTTAGAAGATGGACATTTCTTTGAGTCTATAGTAATGACTCAAATAGGATTTGTTGTTTGTCCCGGTTTGGGAGCTTCCATCTGCTTGGCCGGACTAGTATGCGGTTCACTAAATGGAAAAATGCCTATACATTTCACGTACGATTATTATAATCCAACGTTCTGTGGTAGCAAAACCTGGGATATTTTGGTCTGTTTAGGTGTTGTGATATGGGCGTGCGTAAATCTGCTAATGGGTGCAATACATAAGTCATGGTTATTATATTGTGGAACGGTATATAGGGGGCATCTTAGTCCTCCTGCTGCTCCCAAATTTATGAATAATATGTGTACTACCAATAGTCTCTTACAGTCTCATCCAGAAATAAATACCGAACTGAATTCGTCTACAATCAATATAAATATTTAAAGTTAATAATTTTTTTGAATATATATTATATTTACTATGTGGATAAAGTTATAATTAATTTTATCTATATATAAAAATTGTAGAGTCATTGATCTAAATAAATTTTATTGAGTGATATGATGTATATCCAACATCGAGCATAGCATATCCATATGAAAAAGTGATGTATGATTCCAGGGACGGTTGTTTAATTATTGATGACGCTTACAATATTTCCTGTATTATATTCTATAACCCACAAAATAATAGTGTTACAATTAGAATACTGGTGACTAATTTAACTAAATTATTTAATTTATCTAATCTGGGCATTTATAAATGTTATTTTTGTAATATTACCATTATTACAAATTTAATTTATGATAATAATAATGGTTATATTTACGGCACAATTGATGAGGTAAGATGGGGGCTTTCTTTTAATTTAGAACCGATAGGTGATCTTTGTTTAGCCGAAGTTGTTATTAATCCAATGAATCATAGTATTGTTAAAATCTGTAAATGAATATATTCTGGATTTAAATACTACTGTAAACTTGTGATAATTTTAGCTTCTGGTAGACCTTGTTGTATATATGTTATTAACGCTACAACAAATAATATAATTGCAACTATATCGTTAGGAAAAATAATTGCAAATATACCGTGCTGTGATTATTCGAAATTATTACACACTAATATCTATTATTTATTCTGTGATTTAGGATACGATCCTGGGGCAAAATTATTCTATAAGTTGGTTAGTTGCAATAATAATTATACAATAGCATTCTATAAATTGGTAAACTACAGTAAATTAGAGCTAATTGGGATGGTAAATTTTGATTATAATCATGATATAATCTATTTTAAAATATTACCAAACGGTGATATATTAATTTACATTTTCTGTCATACTATTTTAATTAATCCTATGTGTATATGTAAACCTACTACCACTACTGTGAGTACTACAACTACTACTTCTACGACATCTACTCATCCAACTAGTACTTCGCTGATAAGTAGTACCGTTAGTTCTAGTAAACTTACTACTTCTACTACATCTTCTTCAATATTGCCTTATGCATTAATAGGAGTAGTTTTAATAGTAATCATAATAGCTGGGATTGTCCTAATTAAGAGAAGATAATTTTTAATTATTCCCTTTTTAAGAAAAGGGAGTGCGGATATTCTTATTATTATTTTGGTCCTCAAATAACGGTATCTCGGATTAGAGTAATATTTAAATCCTACTTTTAGAATATTATATCTTAGGTGTATTAATTGAATGATGTTATTGGAATGATATTGATACTAATAATATTGATAGGAGTATTCGCAGGGTTCTTCTATTTTATCACATCGTACTCTGAGCTATCCTCACAACTAAAGACAAATTATCTGGCAGTCTCCGCTGAAACTGATAGGAATTACCAATTTCTAGCACAGAATACTACTGTAAAATTTATAAATAAAGGTTCTACTCCGGAGAAGGTAGAGGGAGTAGTATATTACGTCTTTGGACACAAGTGCTTGATATTATTTTCTCAAACTCCAAATTATACAAAATATATTATAGGAACTGATGGAGTTCTAAGTCGTTGTTGCGTAATTCTAAACTCGGGTGAGTATATTTGCTTATACTATCCGGGCGGTGTTATTGGAGTAATAACTAATTACGGTCCTTACTACTATCCTTATCTACCGTCAATTTCGTCATATAGTTTCCACAACATATCGAGTAATTTAATTAAAGACGTTGGAGCATGTGTTCGTAGTATTCTAAATGAGTTAAAAATAAAGAATTTAACTCTGTGTACCGAGGAACTTACTATATCCTTAACCGGTTCTGCTTCCTTGAAAGGAGTATATGCATATGTCTGGACTGCTAACGGTTCTCAAGATTATATACCTTTAGGATCAACTTTAACAATCTCGGTGATAAAAGGGGAACAAGTTAGAGTTGCACTATTTCCTAACTCTTCCTTGACCTCTTGTGAATATAATTATATTAACGCATACTGGTCTATAAGTGGGCTATCTATTTCCAGTCATTACGGAGAATGCTTAGTCTTTACTATGCCAAGTAATCCAGTAAGTATACAAATTAATGTGAATTCTTGCCATGTAGGAGTTGCTTCAAAAGATATTTGTCGAAATAACAAATGTGAACCCATTTCTAGGTTGGGTCTACGTTTAGTGTATTGTACTGGAAGCCATGTAGGAGAATGTGTACTAACTAACATTACTTTAAACTGGCCGGATAACGTGCTACAATATAATGAATATACACTTCCACCGGGTGAATATTATGAGCTTTGCCAGGAGTATATTAATCCATGTGCCTTGTTTAATGATATAAGCAGTATATGTAATATAACCTCCGATTTACTAAACCTATATAAAAGCGGTAGTAGTCAATCTATATCCCCTTGTAACGCATATAATTACGTTGAGTACGTATTAGGAAATCTAACTAATATCAACTATCACATAGTTTGTCACGTTTTTACTTTGAATAGTAGTTATTCCGGTAAAGTACTAGTTAAAAATCTTGCAGTATTTAAGTTTATAAAAACAATAAATGTAGGTGGAAAGAACCTTGAGATCTGTGCTTTCTTGCCTACATATTTCTATTGGTTGAAAGTAAATGATTATCCTTGGGGTAACAGCGGAGGAATTAGTATATATCCTACTCACGTAACTTTTGCTTGTAATAATCCTAATGATGATATTTATATATGTCCTTTGGAACATAAAATCTTCTTCTTGGTACCAGTCACTGTATGCCTAGGTGTTACAATAAACGGTAGCGGTTCTGTTCCCTTGGGGTATTTGGGAGGATTAATAATGAGTTACCCTATAGGTAAATCTGGGTGTTATACTGTTTGTATCATTGGAACAGTTAATTTTATTATAAATGACGTAAAGATATGCAATTATTACTATTCCTATCAAGTGTATTATCCTGAGCCTGGTAAAATAATGGGTTTACTAACTTATTCATGCAATTCCTATAAGAGTTGTAATGTCTTCTTGAATAACTATACTGCAATAATTAATTGTAAACATGAACTTTACGTAACTGAAATCGCTACTTCACCTTGTAGCCTACCTGCAGTTATTAGGTTGCACTATATAAACTATTCCTCAGATAATATCTACGGGGTATTCTATAACAGCACGGCTGTGAATCTTAGGAATTTTGTAAAGTTAAAGATATACGCTTGTGGTTCCGGATTACTTGGCATAAACTATTATAATTCAATACTCTCCTTTAGGCAGACTTTACTTATTAACCCCGGTTGTATAGCTTGCGTTTTAGTCCCGCAGGGATGTAGGGTGGTAGTCTCAGCAATGTCGTTTGTTAATTGTGTGAAATTCAATGGTTGGGAAATAATGGTGAAGAACGGAAGCCTATGTTTTGTGTGTAACTTAGCGTGCAGGTTTGCGTATAATAAGTTGACGTGTAATATAACTGACATATGCAAATATGAGAATTCAGGTTGCTACGGAGTTTTAGTATTTAAACCTATGGGTAATTCTACTATTATAGCAAAGTTCTCCCAAACTAAGTACTTTAACGTTACTGTAGTTAACAACGCTTTCTGTAAGTATAGTCTGAACTCAAAAGGATATATCCTTGCAAAGTACGATAACTATTGCGGAATAATATACACTTGCAGTAACCTGGTTGTTCAAGCTAATACCATAATTTACTTATCATCAATTCCGACTAACGGTTACTTGTTCTCTAATTACACTGGATCTATAACCGCCTGCAAGGATTACATTACGCCATTGTTGTATTCTAATCTAAGTCCTCTGTATACTAAAATAATTAGTGTTAAGGGTATACAAATACCTATAACTGCTGTTAACATAACTTTATATTCCCTAGATTTAAGGAATTACCAGTATTGTTATCCTGAAATTTCATTAGTTGTAAAGAATAACACTGGGATAACTTTCAATTACTTGCCAATAAACTATTCCGAGTACATAACATTAAACGTTACCGACAAGGTAGCTTGCGGTAACAACTTAGCTTTACACGCTAAACCGTATTATAATTACCTCTTGGCGTATTATAATGATTCTACCTATGCATATGTAAAAGGCAAGGACGTTAGCTCAATCAAGTTGCCGGAGGTACCGTACTTCGGACTGTGCATATGCACGTCCAGATGTAATTGTTATAGTCTAAAGTGTATAGTGGTTGAAACTGGTGGGGGGAGTACTGAGAGTATATGTGCTCCAAGTAGTGTAATAGAGGAAGGTAATCTGGCAAAGATTAATTTAATAGGAGTAATGACAGAGCAGAGGTACGGTGATAAAGTGTGCACTAAGACATTTATAGACGTTGGTGCATTCTACTTTAATCAAACCATACCATGCATCTCCTCTGTAAGTAAGTTAATCCAGTATACAATAGTGTCCAAGTTGTTCATCTTCTATGAGATGCACCTCTTAGATGAGTATATTAAACAGAACGTGATAATCAATTCTAATAATAAGAATATCGTAACATTCTATAACGATACTGTATTCGATGCGTACATTAACTACGCTTATAAGTTCACTTATACAAAACTGTTCAACAATTCGCTAGTATATGGATTCTACTCAGCTAAATTATATATACCCAGGGAGGTTAATATTATGATCTTATCCTCACTGCTGGCAGCAAGCTACAACGGTCATGTGTTATGCGTAAACCAAACTCCCGATCCTTTGAGTATACTATTGAAAGTCCAATTCCTACAAGCAGGTAGGGCGACTGTAGGTGTATATAATTCTACAATTCCTATTGAAGGTTTTGTGTGTAAGTTATGCGGTAGTTTTAGCTGTAGACCTTGTACGATAACCTATGAAGGTCTATTATTATGGGATTATAACCTACCTACCATGACGGTAAATGGTAATAATATACTATTATCTATGTTATTTAACTAAATCATTTTTTTTAAAAAGAAGATAATAACTTATTTTTATTATTTTATCATAATTATCATATACTAACGATAGTTTGGAGATTTTAAAAACATTAGGATAATATAGTCTAAGACTTAGAAAGTTTTAAATATAAGATTACATATAGAAAGAATATGGATTATCCTACTATTTTTAATAATAAACCTCTTATTGGAGTAGTCTTCGTATTGGCTATAGTAGTACTAGTATCTTTATCATTTCTATCACGTGCAGACTACTGTTATAATTTGATAAAACTGAGTTGTAATATAGATCATGTATATGCACTTGGTTACGACCCTGAAAATGGAATTGTAGTAGTGTCTGAAGGTGGAGGATATCTGGTGCTATATAATGGCGAAAATGGTCAGATAATAAGTAATCAGAGCAGTTTTATGCTCGCTGATTGTTATGATTTTGCATTTTACGATAAATATAATGGGCTACTATATATTACTGGCGTTTTATCTTGTTCTACTTATATATTATATCCTAATGGATCTATAGGAAATCCTTATGTGCCTCTCTCCTTTAATATGTATAAGATAGTAGCTACTGGGCCTAACTACGTATACGGTATTGGGTTACGTAACGCGTATATTTCTTTGGGTGAACTATTTTATAGTAGCGAATACTTAGTTGAAGTAAATAATACGAACTTCGACATTATCTTACCCTCAATGTCTGTCAACTCAACGGCTTATTACCAAAACGGATTAATTACAGTTGTAACTAACAATTCCGAAGGTGGAGAAAACTTACTTATAATTAATGCCTCGAATGCTAAAATAGTTTATAATGAAACTTTAAACTCTTCTTATTCATTAATTTACTGCCCTAAATTTGATACTCCGTTATTAGCATATTATGGAAATGTAATCTATGTAATTAACTATACCAACTTCAAAATATTGGGAGAAATAAAATTGAGTTGCACGGTGAAGGACTTAGTTTATTACAAGCAAAATATAATAGCAGGCGTCTCGTGTTCTAACGGAGGTAAGATTTTAGACATATCACTTTATAGTCATAATTACACAGTGACTACATTGTTATCAAAGAACAACTTCTTATTTGAGGAATACGATTGTCCGTCACTCGAGCTAATTGACAATAACGTTTTGATAGTTAACTTTAAGAATCACGCATTTTATAAGGGATGTTACTACGTGTTTAAAATATCTCTTACAAATGGTATGGTTTCTCTATCTCAAGTATATTCTACTTCCTATAAATCTGCCTACACTGGAGATCCTTGTATTGCAGTATTGACTTGCTGTAAGTGCGTCCACGTAGTTAATTTGACTTCGCTTTCTGTAAAAACAGAGACTGTTTCATCTATCTCATTCCTATGTGGAGGAGTATACGCATATAATTATAGTACATATTTTGAGACAGCTTGTTATGCTCACGACCTATATATTATATCTCCCGTAAGTTTAACCTTCCCTACGACTACATCTTCGACAACATCGACATCTACTACATCTTCTACAACATCTACAACATCGACATCTTCTACTACCACGACAACATCGACATCTACTACATCTTCTACTACCACGACAACGTCAACTATCTCCACTTATACTCAATCCACAACTTCTTCTTATACAGCCCCATCAATAAGCGTAACTTCATCCATAACACCATCAACAACTAGTACATCTAGTTCGCTATCTCCGATAATTTTTGTAGTGATAATAATAATTCTTGCAATAGTTGCTGCAATAATTTTAATAAGAAAGAGATAGAAGTAGTAATAATGAAAGATTTCCTTTTTCTTTTTAAAATAATTTATAATGTATCTGTAGAAGACTACTATCCTTATTTTTGAAATTTCTATATTGTTCATTTTCTCTGAAAAATGAATAATATTTGATTTATATATTAGGATAAAAAATTAGAGAAATATGTTATTGAAGTTATTGCACACATTTTATCCAGAGATCATAGCACATTCAGCGTGTGATAATATAGCATTAAAAAGCTCATACGTTCCCTAAAATGCTTGCAGAGTTTTTAGTGTTTACCCTTAGCATAACTCATCCAATTCGGTCACGAGCTAAGGGATCACGTACAGTCACCATAGTTGAGCTGACTCCTCCCCGCCAGCAAGTGTTCCCCTCATCTTTCCCACCATCGATTCGACAGTAGGGGTAGAACCCCCAAGAGGAATCATAGCCGAGCTCCAGTCCCTTAAGAGATACTGCTTGCTCCTCCCACAGTATAGGAGCGTCATTAGCGTTACTAAAAGAGAAAAAATATATTTAAATAAATGGGGCTATCCATCTCCTGGCGAGGCTTTCCGCCCCCTTAACTACCTTTCTGTAATCAAAAATAACGAGTAGTTGCGTAAAAGAGTTTTTAGTCTCTATAGTACAACTTCAACTTAACGTTTTGTTATGGTTACTCCACATTTCAACTCATAAATTTTCTAAGCAAATGGAGTAAATGAACGTTTTAAAAAGGTCAAATTATTAATATGCAACTGATATTCCTTCTAGCATATCTAAAGACTGTAACTCTTTTACGTAATTACTAGTTATTTTTAATTACTTCTAAATATCGTTTTGACAAGTTGTGTTTATATAGTATTACAATGTATTTTATTGATTATCCCCCTATCTGATGACTGCTTAAGAGGGTGGGAGTGATAAAAGTGTGGATAGGAGGGTAGCGGTGTCTCCCTCGACTAGGGTGACTGTGTATGATCCCTTAGCCCGTGGCGGAATTAAAAGTAAGGATAAGTTACGCCACGGGTAAAAACTGAATATATTAATTAAGAGAGAGTAAATTATTTTTTATGTTTAAAATCCATTTAAATCTAATTTAATAAATTATAAAAATTGGAAAAATTAAATATATATTATAGGAACTATTAAATTTCTTTAAAAAATTAACTTGGAGTATTAGCTATGAAATTCATTACTTGATTATAAATTGCAGAAGCCTCTGTAGTAACTTGAGGTTTTACAGGCTGAATATCCTTATTCATTTCATGCCTTCTATACATACTTATCCCCATGCCTATTAATCCTCCAGAGTTAAATCCTGACTCTGAAATTGAGACTCCGGCAGTGTGCTTTAGAGATAATTTATCAGAGTGAAGCTTCAATTCATATGTAATTAACGTCCCCGCGGTTTTACCATTAACGTTAATGTTCTTTCTGCCTTGAACCTTAATTCCACCACTAAACATTTCCTTCTTAGTTTTAACTGCATAACCAGAGTTTTGCAATATTTGGGTTATAAAATTTACTATTTGCTCATATTTATTTTTACTAATGTTAGGTATATCTTCCTTATTTTCTACAAAAACTACTATTTCTCCTTCTTTTTCAAACGACATAGTAATATATCCACATGATTAATTTATAAACTTTATTGTATGAATATCGTTAAGTTTTCTGTAATGTAGCTAGTATGAAATAGGTAATATTATATTAAAATTTTATACATTAAATTTAATATTTAAAAAAATATCAATTTAAATATAGAAGGATAATAAATTTAGCTCCGCATCTTATGCAGCTTTTAATTACTTCAATATGATGAGCTGAGATAGTAAGTATATAGAAAAATGATTAACTAGTACAATACTAAATTCTACTTAGAGGAGAACTAACACCCTATGAGTAATAGAATACCTAGAATTGCTGCAATATACGTTATCGACGTTCTTAACAATTATTACTAAAGAGACTCTTATAATGAGGATTTGTTTTTATGTGCATGAGTTCTGAGCTTAGGTGAAATATACCTTTAGTTAATTTTCTTTATTTCCAGTAGCTAACTTTCAATCTATTATAGGTATATAGTGTGCTTTGTGGATTACTTCAATTTTTCTCAGAAATGACGTTAAACTTACTTTTAATTAATTTAGAATTTATCTTGATCTATTGAGTTCAATATCGACAAAAATTCAAGTACTCAACAAAGCATATATAGTGAAAAGACTTAAATAGGATTATAGTAGATACGTTTTTCGATGAAAGGAATTAGTACAGTTGGGGTAATAGTAATAGTTGTAATAATAGTAATTGGAGTTATTGCAGCATATTTTCTAGTATTAAAGCATTCTTCATCATCTCCGTCAACTACTACTTCATCATCTTCATCGTCTCCATCTTCATCATCTCCGTCAACTACTACTTCATCGCCAAGCGGTTTACCAGCCGTAGAAGCAGGTATTGAATCTCAGCTGGAGAGCGCTACTGCCTGTACTTGGAAATTATCAACTTCTCGTTCATTTAACGAGACGTGTTATTATAAGCATCCTGAGGAAATATACTTTAACGGAACAGTATCTCATACGAATTGTGGTTTAGCCGGTACGTTGATATGCTGTGGAGATTTAACCGCTAACGCTACTAAGTTGGTATTTTATGAGTCTAACCATCCAAAGCATGAAACATGTGTATGGATATTCCATTTTAACTCTTCAGTTTATGCTTCCGATTTAGTAAAGAGTTTGGAGAACTGTTATAGATTTTCTGCGGATTATATAAAGAGTATTAATTATGACGGGTATCTAGGCTACGCTTTAATTACTTGCTATGCATCCTCATCGATTAGAGTAAACTGTATTCGAGTTATGGTCTACAAAGGAGATTACGCAGTTTTCATGTACATACAGTGTTGCTCCAACATTTTGACTAATATGAGCAACTTAGATAATTTAATAGCTCAACTAAATCCTGTAATAAGTTAATCTTTTTTATAAATACCGTGAAGTGATTTTTATAGTGCATTTAGACTATAGCACTTTCACGTAACTTTTAAATACTTTTAATTACTGTGGAGAGGTATCTAACACCTAGTGAGGTTGCTCAAATATTTGGTATGAGTAGGTGTTATTAAGTAAGGGAGGGGAAAGCTGTTAAGGTTAAATGTAGAGGTAGTGAGGTCAAGAGGTTACTTTCCGGTAGCGAGAGAGTTAATCGAGTAGTAATTTACGCAAGAGTTTCACCAACGCAAAAGGACAACTTAGAGAGGCAGTTGAACTCATTATGGGTTAAGAAAACTTTCGGAGAAGTGGGTATCAAATTTTATACGTGATGACTTCTCCCCACTAGCAAGGGTTCCCCTCATCTTTCCCACTATCGATTCGACAGTAGGGGTATAGCCCCCAAGAGGGATCATAGCCGAGCTCCAATCCCTTAGGAGATACTGCTTGCTCCTCCCACAGTATAGGAGCGTCATTAGCGTCACTATTCCTTATCTGTGAACCATTTAGAGCATATATGAAAATGAACCTCTATGTCATAAAATTAAAAGCCCTCAATTCTTCATTAAGTTTCTTGTTTAGTATAAAACCTTCTTTCTCACATTATCTTCCGTTATCCACTATTTTACTAAATCCATAATTATCCTATTATGCTTACCTATCCCTTTCAATTCTTCCTTCTCATAATACAATGAAAACACAGTTTAAGAGTATTTAAGATTTAAAAATTAATTTTGTCTTTGTGGTTTTCTCTGATGTTAATTCTCGTAGTTGAGTTAGTACTCTTTTATTTTATCTTTACGTTTTTAATCTAGCATTCTATTTAGAAAAATAGATTGTATTTTCCATAAATTTATCATACGAATTTAGATATATACTAGTTGTAATAACTAAAAATCTCTGCAGTTAATAACGTTATTAAGCTTTGAATACGATCCTTAGATAGAAAAAGAGCATTAATGGTTAAAATATTCTATAGTTGTGTTTAAGATGACGATATGCAATCTAAATGAGGAATATATTTGAAAATCTTGTGTTTACATGGTTTAATACATTACTTACATAAGAAATAATATACTACATAAAATATTCCGAAAAATATATAAACCGTTAAATGAGGAGAGATATAGGGATTAAAATGTTACCGTTAGTTATATATTCCATATCTGCGGCCATAAGTAATTTGGAGACAGATTTTATCAATGCAATTCCATCAATAATATTATTTATAATAACGGTTATTATAGGATACGTAATAGCAATATTAGTCTCTGACGTAGTAGCTAGAGTGCTATATAATTTCTCTGCAAGTTATCCAGAATTAAGAAATAGAACGGGGCTAATTGCAGGAACAGTAAAAGCGCTTATAATTTTAATAGCGTTATCAATAGCTTTCTCCTTATTGAACTTAGGTCCTGCAAGTGTGTATATAGGCTATATTGCTAGATATTTACCTTACTTGGCAGGCGCAATACTATTATTAACCCTGGGTGTATCTCTGGTTAATTCATTCACAGACTTTGCAAATAGACAAATTGGTCAGACAGATCCCTTTGCAAATGTTATAATCCAAGTGTTGAGACTCGGCCTATACGCTGTTATTATTACTGTTGCTGCAGAGTTAGCAATATTCTTCTGGATTCCTTCAATAAACTCCTACCTATTCTACGGCATTATCATAGGTTCAATTATACTCTTATTCAGCTTCACCATAACCGGTAAAGCAATTGACGAAATATCTAAGGCACATCCTGAAACTGCTAGCGTATTAGGTTATGCAAGGTTAATACTATATGCAGTCTTTATCTTAATAGCAATAGGAATTATTGTTCAACCGTTTAGTAACGTGACTGCAATAATTCAGACCTTTGCATGGGGATTAGCAATAGCCTTTGCAATAATAATAATACCGCTTGTCTACGCACTAGCTAAAAAAATAATCCAATAATAAGGTTTAAGTTATTTTCTTTATATTCAAATAATTAATGTATACTCTCTAGAATATGGAGATTAATCTTGTGTAATCTTTATTGCCTACTTGAGTCTTCTTTTAATTAATTAAAACTATCTTTATATTCATAATAAATAAAATTATTTATCTAAAAATAATATTTAAAAATTAACTTGGAGTATTAGCTATGAAATTCATTACTTGATTATAAATTGCAGAAGCCTCTGTAGTAACTTGAGGTTTTACAGCCTGAATATCCTTATTCATTTCATGCCTTTTATACATACTTATCCCCATGCCTATTAATCCTCCAGAGTTAAATCCTGACTCTGAAATTGACAATCCAGCAGTATGTTTTAGAGATAATTTGTCTGAACGGAGCTTTAATTCGTATTCAATAAACGTCCCTGTAGTCTTTTCATTAACGTTAATGTTCTTCTTGCCTTGAACCTTAATTCCGCCTCCAAACATTTCCATATTAGATTTAACTGAATAGCCGTAGCTCTATAATATTTGGCTTACAAAATTTACTGTTTATTCGTATTTATTTTTACTAAAATTTGGTATTTCTTCCTTTTTTTCTCTATAAATACTACTATTTCTCCTTCTTTTTTGAAAGATATTATATCAAATTTTTAGAGCATATTTACAAACTTTGTGCTCTAGATATTAGAAAGTTTTCCACTTTATACTTTGATTTTGTAACATATAAATAATTATAGATAATATACTTAAGAAATAAAGTAATAGAATTCACGCTTAACCAAGAATTCTCAATTTTATGTCTCGTTTGATTTAGCTCACCTGTAGAGAGTTAGCAGGGAGTGTTCTCATGCAGTCATCTTATTCGATATTGAATAGTAAAAAATATTAAATATATGTTAAGATTATAAGTATTCGTGAGAAAACTTCTTGTGTGAGGGTGACGAGATTGTATAGGGGGTCCTAAACTATGGACCTCGTCACCCTCACACAATTAATAGTATTGAT
>Ga0208549_100510_pt1 | contig 16296 bp, 22 predicted proteins | sample BED_host_MetaG_FD_187135 | JGI IMG/M metagenome (GOLD analysis project Ga0208549, IMG submission 187135) | Hot spring microbial mat communities from Yellowstone National Park, Wyoming, USA - BED_host_MetaG (SPAdes) (version 2) | ecosystem: Environmental > Aquatic > Thermal springs > Hot (42-90C)... | reverse complement strand
GACGGGGTTGCCAGCGATCACCGGTTGCGACACCTGGACAGAAGAAATCTCAATGGCGGCCTGTCCGGTGGCCAAGCTTGCCGGTACCGTGAAGCTCGTCGTGAAGGTGGCACCATTTGAGAGCGCGAACGCGGCCGAGAGCGTCTGGCCTGCGTACGTGGACGGAATGAGGGTGCTTTCCAGGTTCACGGTCGTCGAGGACGAGGCGGCGACGGTCACGGGCGTCGATGGGAACGTGGCGACCTCTCCGCCACCGTAGTCGATCGTCCCTGCGAGGGTGGTGCTCTGAGATGCGGTGCTGCTGTTTGCGATGCTCACCGTAGCCTCAGCGACGAATCCGGTGCCGCTCGGAACGGCAGAGACCTGCGCGCCGGTGATCGTCAGCGGCAGGGAAGACGTGGTGGTCGGGGGCTGCTTGGGAGGCTTCGGAAGGCCGAGGTACACGGCAAGGGCGAGGAGCGCGCCGAGCGCGGAACCACCTGCGATCAGCGTCGCTGTGCGCCGCCCGGGAGGCGGTGTCTCAGAAGGGGTGAGGGCCAAGTGCGACACCTCCTAGACCACGGTGTAGAGAGAGGCCTGGGCTCCTCCCCCAAACACGGTGTTCGAAACGTAGGATTGGGATGCCGTCGAGAAAGTGATGGCATACAGGGGTTTGTAGCCCGACCAGGAAGGTGTAGCAACCCAAACCGCGATTTGGCAACCAGGGAATGCATTCTTGGCGTATTGCGCGGCGGCCATGGCTTCGTCCAGGGTGCTCATGAGGCCGTTCCACCAGATAGGGCTGCATTGGGATGAGGATGAGGACGTTTGCGACGTGGAAGATGAGGTCGTCGATGTTGTCGGAGACGTTGTTGGAGAAGACGTGGTTTGGAGGGTAGATGTAGGAGATACGGATTGTGAAGGCGGAGGAGATATGGTAACGCCTATGTTAACCTCGAATTGTCCGTTAATGTACACGGAAGCGTAAGCCGGGCCATAGTACGAAGTCGGCAGAGTAGGTAGACTGACCGTCACCGTCTGGATTTGTTTCGGAGGAATTGTGACCGGTCCGGCGGATCCAGACGACAACGGCTGCGCAGAGCCTTGGCCAGGGAAAATCTCCACGGTCACGGTGTTCACGACAACGGGCGAGGATGTGGAATTGTAAAGACCGACATTCACTGTGCCGGGTTCGCCTGCAGTGAGGCTCCCGAAGACATTCACACCGACCTCCTGCGCTGTGGACACAGTAGGAGATGTCGCCGTCGCTTGGGCCTGCACTTGGAATGTCGCATCGGTGTTGATGCCATTGGAAAGGGATACATGCGCGAACAAGGTTTCCCCCGCGACGGAGGATGGCAAGGGGATGCTGCTCGTCAACGTCACGGTCGTGGACGATGCAGGAGCTAGGGTGACGGTCTGAGGCATCCTCATGCACACCTCCGCATCATTTGTGGAGCAGCACACCGAACACGAGTTGGGCGAGGAACGGCGCGATCACCGCAGCGGCCACACCGAAGGAGACACGCACCATGAGCGCCTGGAGCTCCGACAGCGATTGCTCCAGCCTCTCGATCCTCCGGTCGTGGCCGGAGAGTTCCGAAAGGATCAGGTCGATCTCGCGATCGTGGAGCATGGGGACACCCCCATGACTCAGGCTATCATGCCCGGCTTGGCGTACGGATCACTACGGAATGGCTACGGTCACTGTGGTTCCGTTTGGTAGGCGCAGCGGGTATTGCCCGGGGGATGTCGCGCCCACGACGCCGACCGTGATGGGGTAGGGGTAGTCCGGAACAGTCACAACCCAATCGGACCCGCTCTCCATGGCGGTGTACACCTGGGATGTCCCCTGGGTTGTGGTCGTGGTGGGTGTTGTGGTCGATGCAGGGATGGTGACGGTCGCCTGTTGACCATCCGGAAGTGTGAAGTAGTATGTCCCTGGCGGGATCGATCCGACAGGACCGACAACCACATCGAACACATGCCCTGATAAGGGCAGTGGGAACTCCCACAAGCCGTTCACGGCCTCAGCTGTAAACGTCAGGGAGGACGTGGTTGTAGTCGTGCCCGTAGCAGTATTTGTGATCGTGGTGGTTGCGCGGCGATGAAGGACCTCGAGCACGGCAAACGTCGCGGCCCCGCCTGCTACGACGGCGAGACCGGTCAGGGCAAGGGACTTCGAATCCATGTCAGCTCACTTCGAACGGGGAAATGCCGTACACGGGCAGCGGCGAGAGTTGGAATTCGGCGAGGAGCGTGCTGCCACGGTATGCCTCCGGTATCGGCGCGAGGCTCCGCAGGCCGAGTATGGAGGCCTGCGTGTCGGGCTGAAGCTGCCCGGGAGGCAGGTTGATGCTCGGGAAGAGCGTCACAAGCTGGCCCTGTTGGGTCAGGACACGTCCCTGGAGTTGGACCGTGGAGAGATCCGCCGCGGCTGTGCCTGTGTTGCGGATCACAAGGCTCAGGCATACGGCGTCGGTACCTGCGGGGATGGGACTTGCCATCTCAGGCTGCTCAAGGACGAGGTTCGGCGTACCTATGACCTGACCGGGCAGGTCGTAAAACGTCACCGTCTGCTCCGGCAAGTCGAGGTCGATGCCGAGGTTCCGGTTGATGGCGAACCGGAGCCCAAAAAGGGGCACCGGGAAGTTTTCGAGAACGACACAGTTCACGTTGGGGAAGGTCTTGCCGGGGAACACCACATCGCATACGGACCAGTATCCCGAGGTGGTACCACCGACGCCACCGACCTCCACGGGACCGAGGTTCGGGAGACCGAGGGATTGCGCGATGCCACTCGGGAGTGTCAGTTCGAAGGCACCTGTGTCGAAGATGAACTGTACCTGTTGCTGCTGCGGGTCATGGCCGGGTGCCGCAATCCCGACAGTCAGGAGTGCCTCATAGGTAGACTTGTTCACGGTGATCGGAGCTGAGACAACTGTCATGCGGTCGGACATCGAATCACTCCTTTACCACCAGATTGTGACGAATCCATTTCCGCCGTTGTACGAACCAACGCCGCCGCCTCCTGGCCCGGATGGGTAGGAGACGTTGGACATGGTTCCGGGAAGGCCACCTGGGACAGTCGTTCCCGAGGATCCCGATCCCGGCGTTGAGGCGCTTCCTCCGGCGGAGGCGTTCCCGCCTGCGCCTCCACCCGGGCCATTGCCGTCGATATAGTTGCTTCCTGCTGCGCCTGTGGCTCCGTTGCCGCCAGCGTAGCTGGCATTCAGGGTCCAGCCGGAAGGCACCGAGGTCAGCGCTGCCCCGCCAGAGCCTCCAGTACCGCCTGTGTTTGCAGAAGTGGATGCTGCCCCTCCGCCTGCTCCGCCTGCAGCGGACACTTGGTTGCTGCCGACCGTGAGGGTCGTCGCGCCACCAGCACCTCCTGCAGTTGGGCCGCTGTCGCCTTGGCTCAAGCCTCCGGTTCCCCCTGCGCCGACCGTAACCGTCACCGAGGACACACCGCTCACCGGGGCTGTCACATCGACACAGGCCCCGCCGCCCCCTCCGCCGCCTGCTCCGTCCGCCGTACCGCCGCCGCCTCCGCCTCCGGCACCGATCAGGATGGCTCGAAGAGAGGCCGCATTGGCGGGGACGGGAATCGGGTAACTTCCAGCGGTTTGATAGGTATAGATCGCCACGGGCGAGCCGGACGCGTTCAGGAAGACGAGGGCAGCGCCGCCGTCCCCTCCCCGGCCACCTTCGCCTGTGCCAGGACCGGGAGCACCATTTGCTTGGCCTCCTCCTGCTCCTCCTCCTCCGGGAGACGATCCGGGAAGGCCGTTGCGGGAGAGGTAGGTGGCGTTCGAATTGGTCCAGTACACATACCCGGGAGCACCCGATGCCGGGGCGATGAGGGAGGTGGTTGCGCCCCAGCCGAGCGACCCACCAGCCAAATTTAGTAGCGAACCTGCTGCTCCTCCGGACGAACTTGTGCCGCTTTGCCCAGCTGCAGAGAGGAGAACGCCCGTCTGTGTTGATGCGGCTCCCCCGGTGCCAGGGCCGGAGGATGAGGCAGCACCGCCACCGTTGGCGGTCCAAGTCGTGCTGCCCACGGTGAGGGTCGTGTTTCCACCCGCAGTTGGGGAGGAGCCGGATGACCCACCAGCACCTACGGTGCCAGAAATGTCTTGGCCTGGGAGGACAGCGATTAGGTCGGTGAGGGTGGTAGCACCACCACCACCACCACCAACCCCTTGGGCCACAATGATGAAGTCGCCAACGACGGAGGTGGAGAACCAACCGCTAGTGGTTCCCGGATCTATTGGTGCGCTGAGATTATCTTGATAAACTCCGGATGTAAATGTGATGGTTCCCCACGGAACAGAGTACGTTACAGGGAACGTCACGTTTGATTGGTCAAACCCCTGCGATCCTGGGGACCATTCTGATATCCAGTATGTGGTGTTAGGCGAAAGTGCAACTGGAGAAATAGCGCCAGTCTGAGGGCCGGTACCATACAAAGTCACTTGTCCTAGTTTGTGACCCGAGTTGTCCCATAGAGTAACAGTAATACCGGACGAGTTGTTGGTGGTTATATTGAGACCGATGGCGATTACTTTAATCGGCGAATTCACTTCAAAGGCGTTAGCTACTTCTTCGTTCGCAATAACACTAGCTGCTGCGGTCCCACTCCCCGCCCACGATACTTGGCTTCCTCCTTCCCCACCTCCTCCCCCACCTCCTCCCACAAGCGCCTGTATGCGCGTCACACCGCTCGGCACCGTCCAGGAGAAGAGACCGGGGTTGGTGAAGGAAACCGATCCTGTGGACGATATGGTCGGGATCAGGATCGCCATGCCGACGTCACCTCGCGTAGATCAACGCCGAAGCGTAGACATGGTTCGCCGTACCGGCGGTGAACTGGACGGAGATGGAGGACGATGTTGCGGCGTAGATGGGGATTGGGTTCATGCTGTAGCTGTTCACGGACATGGTGGCGTTGTTGAGGACGGTGTTCGTCTGGGCCCCGGAAGGGTCGGAGTAGGAGATGGAGATTGTGACCGCCGTCGCTGCGGTGACGACTCGGAAGTAGATCAGGACCTCGTACCACCCCGTCGCCTGCGGGGTGAACGCTACCACCGTCGTTGGCGAGGTGGAGGACAGGAGAACTTCCGTGTTCCCAACCATCCTGTCGGCGGCGACGGGGACTCCCGACGGCGGTGCGGCTGCCACCTTCACAGTCCCCGCCTGCGTCGGCGTGGCGGGCAGACTGAGCCCTTCCGACATCCGCCTGCCGTACGCCATCGCCTACACCCCCACGAGCCCGGTGCTCCCGGCGTTGTAGTGGGCGAGGACTTGGCTGGCAGATAACACGTAGGAGTAGACCGCTACGCTCGCCAGTTGGCCGGAAAAGTAATAGTTAGACGGAGCATTAGGCCAACTGTAAGTATAGACCCAACCGACGTGCCACCAACCGGAGTAGTTTTGCGAAGAGGTGTTGGAGTTCGTAGCAACTAAAACACCGTCTAGATAAAGGGCCATGCCGCCGGACCCTATAGTCGCTACGGCGTGGTGCCATTTGCCGTCGGTGACAGCATTCGGAGTTGTGATAACTACGGTGCTTCCTGTATACACCCCAAAAGCCAACACGCCTGTCGACTCGATGTACAGGTGTCTGTCCCAATCTGTAAGTCCACTGTTTCCTTGCATGTTAGTAAAATTGATAATTCCGCCTTGAGCGGAGGTCGTGCGGAACCACCCTTCCAGGCTGAATACGGTCGGGTTGGTGTACTCGGTCGCTGTCTCGACCCACGTCGTACTGCCGTCGCACTGCAGGCACCCTCGCGCAAGCGAAAAAGGTCCCGGCACCCAGGCGAGATTGCCTTGGTACGTGCCCGTGTTGGCGTTTAGAAGGTCTTGAGCAGTAAGTCCGTGTAGCTCATCCAGTGGCCAAAACGATGTGGGGCCGTCCGCCAGAACTCGCCCATAGTAGTCCGTGAGCGGCCAGTTGATCCGCGTCCTGGCGATCACACCAGCACCACCTCGACCTGGACCGTCCCGCCGCTCGACGACGCGGCGGCGCTGTTGGTGCAGGAGATCTGCGCGGCGGCGTCGCCCAGGAGCCACCCCTGGACCAGATAGGCAACCACGGCACCGCTCGCCACGTTGACGCTGGTCACCGTGGCGTAGACCACGGACGAGCCTCCGAACTTCATGCCGTTCTGGAACGTTACCGTGACTGCCGTGCCGAGCCCGCTCGGGTTGTTGATGGCCACAAGGTAGATCGCGTCCTTCTGGAACGTGCCCGGCAGCGGCACGCTCGCCGTCACAACCGTACCTGCGGCGGCGGAAGCCGCGAAGGTGAGGTTGTAGGTGCCGAGGACGGTGTTGTGGCCGGATTGGGTGACGTTCCCAATCGTGTTCGACCCAGCGGGGAGAGAACCGGTAATACTCACAGACCCGATCTGCGAGTTCCCCGGCGGGAGCGAACCTACGAGGCCGACGTAGCCGATGGTGTTCGACCCAGCGGGGAGGGGGTTTACTATCGTGACGGACGTGCTCAAGCTGGACCCTCCCGTCGAAGTCTCCAGGTAGATGGCTCGGCTTCCTTCTGCCATCGCTCCCACCTCACGCCGTTCGGGCGACCAGTACAGACGTGTTCGTGCCGCCGACGAGCGAGGCCGTGCCGCCGGTCACTGCCGCAAGGCCGAAGTAGTAGTAGTACTTCGCACCCGAGGTGAGCCCCGTGTCGAGCGCATGGATCGCCACCGACTGCTGTTGGTTCGCTGCCGAGGAGAGGAACGCGCCGGAGTTGAAGACAGCGGTGTCGCCGGTTGCCGGCGCGGACCCGGCAGCAGGGATGCCTGCGGTCGAGCGGTAGACGTACACTATGGCACCGTCGCCTGCGGTGTTGTTCGACACGGTGGCGTGTCCTTCCAGGAGGACCTGGGTGTTGCCGGGAATGATGCTAAGCCCGATGCCCGTCGAGACGGCTGTGGTGCTCGTGGTGGTGGCGGTCGTGCCGACCGAGGCAGTGGCGAGCGTGGCGTCGTGCGCGCCCTGAGAGAGCGTGGCGAGGCCACCAACGCCGAGCGTCGTGCCGACCGAGGCGGAGCCGGAGACGGAGAGGCTCGACACCGACTGCGCCACGTTCACGGCAATGGAGGAGAGCGAGCCGGACCAGATCGTTGTCCAGGACGAGGTGGAGGAGTTGTAGACCTGGATTGAGATCGTGCCCGTTGTGTTGTCGGCGACGATCTGGAACAGCTGCGGTATGAGCGTGAGGATCGCCTGAGCCATACGCATCTACCCTTTCATGCTTTCATGAGGTTACGTCTACATGAATATGCCCATCTGGATGATTCCGCCCGGAAGAACGGAGACTTTACCACCGGTCTCAATGGTCATGCTCTGGCAGTCAAGCTGACCTTCCACGGCATAGTACCCGTATACGGTGAGGGTGTAGTAGCCCTCCTCTTCGCCCGACGTAAGGAGGCGGTACGCACCGGTCGGCACCGTGGCGGAGAAGACATGGGTCGCGTAGATCGTCACCGGAACACGAGGATTGCCGGAATCGTCCGTGGGCACCGGTGAGCCCCCGACGTATGTGATGTTTTCGGACACGGTGGCTTGGATCGTAGCCACACTGAAGAGCAACACGGTCGAGCCTTCGGCAGGTGCGGCAGAAAGCGCCGGGACCGTGAGGCTCGTGGCGGTGTTGCTGCTGATGGTGGCGATGGTGGGCGGACTTGCGGCACCGAGCGCGCCGGCGTCGAGGAGCACAAGGTTCCCAGAGAGGTTGGCACTCCCGAGGTCGAGGTCCGCCAACGGGATGGTCGTCGTCGTCGCACCTGGACCCACATGGGCCACGAAGGTCGCCCGTGCCCGGCCTAGAGCCCGGATCAGGTCGCCAATCTCGACGCTGCTCATTGGGCCTCCCCCCTGACGAAACCCCTGACATGGGATATCCTGGGCGCGTGGGAGGTGTAGGCATGGCCACAGAGAGGATCGTGAGGTACTACACCCGTACGGCGGCCCAGTACCGCAGGGTGTGGAGCCCGGACCACCTGCACTACGGGTATTGGGACAGGCGTGCGTGGACACACAGGGAGAGCCTCAACCGGATGGTGGAGGTCCTGGCCGATACGGCGGGCATCCGGCCTGGAGAGTTCGTCCTCGACGCTGGATGCGGCGTAGGAGGAAGTGCTCGTTGGCTTGCGCGTCACCGCCGCGCGCGGGTGCTCGGCATATCCATCACACCGGCCCAGGTCGCGGAGGCGGAGAAAAGGAGTCGCCATTTCTCCGACGTGTCCTTCATGGTCGCCGACTACCTCGACACGGGGCTTCCGGGAGCTTCCGTGGATGTTGTCTGGGCACTTGAGTCGGCGTGCTACGCTCCAGGGACGGCCAAGGCGGAGTTCCTCAGAGAGGCCTACCGTATCCTTCGCCCAGGGGGACGGCTCGTGATGGCGGACGGGTTCACACGGCGACCCCCACGCACAAGGGAAGAACGAGAGGCACTGCTCGCCTTCTGCGACGCGTGGGCTCTGCCGACGCTCGGGGTATGGCCCGAGGTGCTCGCCGAGGCGGAAAGGATCGGGTTCGAGATCCGGACCGCCCGGGACATCACTCGGCATGTGCTGCCATCCGCGGTGCGTCTCCTCGTACTCCACCTGGGCTTCACCCCCTTCGCGTGGCTGCTCTCGGATGAGGAGCGGCGCAACTGGCTCGGAGCCTACTGGCAGTGGAGGGTGTTCCGGACCGTCGGCATGTATGGGCTCCTGCTGGCGGTCAAACCTCACGAACGGTGACATCACACGACAGGGCCAACGGATCACCTGTCAGAGGGTGGCGCGCCTGGACCCGCCCGGACCCGAGATGCGTGGCGGTCAGAAGCGCGCAGAACGGATGCGGGCCCTGGGGGAGCGGGGGAAACCGGTACACCCGCCTCTCGGGGTCCTCTCGTTCGATCCAGATTTCCGTGCCATGGCGGTCACAGCGGTAGACGCGCACGTCCTACACCCCCGTAATGTTGAGGGTGGACTTGATCTGCTGATACCCATAATTCAACAACGTCTGGTAGAACTGCTCGAAGAAGGTCCGCGGGATGACCATCGCGTTGGCGAAGAGCCAGATGGTCACCGAAGATGACGACGGGTTGAGGAACTCGATCTGGAGGCCGGTCTCGGGATTCTGAACCACAAGGTATTGCGCAACGTTGATCTGCACCGATGGGCCGAGCACGAACCCGTTCGGTCCGATAGATGGTTTGCCGTCGGTGTAGATGATGACCTGAACATTCGCGCCGACATCGCTTGTGGTGACCACCGCAGGGGCGACCAGGGTCACAACGTACCCGGGAGGGGGCGTGAGGTAGACGACGGCCTCGCCTGGGCCGGATGCCGAGGCTGCGGGGACCGTGACGGCGAACTGCGTCAGGTACCCGCTCTCGTATCCTGCCGTGCCTTGTCCCGGTGTCTGGCCCGCCGCGATGACGAACTGGTCGATGTCGAGCTGCGTCAGCGGAATGGACAAGCTGACGGTCGTCTCCGGTGCGGACGGCGGCGCGGGGAACGACGGAACGGTGACCTTGCCCGACAGCGCCTGCTGGATGGCGGCGAGCTGCTGCGAGATCCGCATCAACGCAGCGAGGATCAGCTGCTCGCCTGTGAGAACCCCAGGTGAGGTTATGCCTTCCAGTAGACCCTGGTGGAGCTGTTCGAACTGCTGGACCTGGCGTGTGAGATCCGTGCTCATTGCAGGCCCACCACCACCTTGGCGTAGTTCGCCCGGGGCGTCGTCGAAAGGCGGAGGTGGAGCGTCAGGAGGTCGCTCGGCGCAAGCGACAGGACGTATGGACGGATCGCATAGGTCCCGGGCGAGCCGAGGACGTTGATCACAAGGCGCTCCTTGAATGGGATGAAGGCATTTAGAGGCGCGTCGTCTGCTACGGCGACGGCCGCGCCATTGAACTGCCAGTACCCGAGGTCGCTGTCCCGGTCGATCGACAGCGTCACGGTCGGCTGGCCTTCGACACCCATGGCCACGAGAAGGCCGTACTGGCCGCGCGCGACCGGTATGGCCTGTGTTGCGGACGATCCTCCAGTAGGGATTGTGAGGTGCTGCGGCACGGCGACGCCGAGATCGGGGAGCCGTCGGTTGGCGAACAGCGCGTCGTACGTACGACTGCGGAAGTCGATCGGAAGCGTCCCCTTGGCGACGAGCGCCTGCACCTGCTGTAGGCCGTCTTGGCCGTCCACGGGCGGAAGCGTCTTCAACGCATCGAGGTCGGCAGGGCTCAGAGGGTAGCCGTAGAGTAGCTTCTCGGCAACCGTCAGGAGTCGCACGGAGACGGTGTAGTTCAGCTGGAACCCCGTGATGGCCGAACCGCTGACGTTGTTCACGGCGAGGCTGATCCGGCTCACTGCCTGGGCGTGGAGCGTGTAGGGCCGTAGCCCTGCAGGGAACGCGTCGGTCCACCCCTGGGCGACGTTGCTCGAGGACCCGTCGTAGGTCCAGATGAGCTGCACCGCCGGGTTTTGCGTCACTGCGATGGCCTCGAGCACCACGGCCTTCTGTGCCGGGTCGTCTGTGGGGTTCCACCCCGACACGTCGAAGACAGGGGTGAGGCCTGTGCCGAGCGTCCCCGGACCCCACGTGTAGGTGACGCGTTCATAGCCGTACCGTGCTTGGGCGATCTGATCTCTGCCGAAACTCGCGCCCATGGGACTTCAGCCTCCCGTCTCTGTTGGGCGACCTCCTGGTTCTCCGGAGAGGTGAGAGCGCGTGGGCATGCGGACCATGAGGAGGGAGGATACGCGCTCTCGCCTCTCCGGGCTAGGGACGATTCCCTAGCCCAGGAGCGCGCTACGCGGCAGCGCCGAGTGCGCCGAGAGGAACGTAGGTGACGAGAAGCAGCTCACCCGCAGTCGGAGCAGCCGAGAGGGTGACCGTGCTCGAGGGCGCGTGCGGGGTGCCCGTGAACTGGATTTGGCCCGCAGTAGGCGTGCCGGTCGTCACCGTGAGCTCGGTACCCGTGATGGGCGAACCAGCCGTTGCCGCGCCGTTCAAGATATAGGCAACTATCACCGCCGAGGCAGGCTCAGGAAGAGACTGCGTGGTCGAGGCGGAAGCCGCGATCAACGCCGTCTTGGTGTTCGGGCTCATGCACCATCACCTCTCAGAAAGCACTCAGAGAGCCAACGACGATCAGCACGCCGCCGAGAGCGACTTCATCCGCACCTGCGGCGATCGTCTGCCCATTCTGCGCCGCGATGGAGATTGCGGCGTCCTCACCGGCGACGAGTTCCGGGCTCGGCTCACCTGCCCAGCTCCCCCAGGCAGGGAGCGCGTACCAGAGGTTCGACTCAGGTCTCCACGGCTGCACCGCACCGAACGGAATACGCGGGTTGCCGTAGGTCGAAGGCGTGCCGAGGCTGGTGTCACCCGGGTAGATCTCGCTGCCGCCGAAGTACAGGCCGATGTAGCCTGCACCTGGGGCCGGACGATGGCCGAGCTCAAGCAGCTTGATCGCATTGCCGGTCCCGGCGAACTTGAAGCCCAAGTCTTCGTTCGGGGGAATGTTGTTGGTCCCGCCGTTGAGCGAGGTGACCTTCGTCAACCCATAGGGCTGGTTGCCCGACACCGGCTGGGCGTTGGTCGAGAACTTGAGGAACCGGTAGACCTTCACCCCGCCCTGCTGAGGCCCGCCAGGGAGCGTGTTCCAGGCCGACGCCCCAGGGCCGAGCGACTGGTGCGCCTGCTGGTACGGCGGCAACCCCTTGCTCGCACGGCGGACGGACGTCTCCGAAATCGTCGGGTTCCAGCCGAGGACCTGCTGCACCCAGCGCAGCGAGGCGGCGTCATAGACATCGCCGTAGAGCTGCACCGTAGGGGGCTCGTCGAATGTAGACGACGTAAAGCCAGAGTTGGATGTGAAGTAGAAGGTGATCTCATCGGTAATCTTGAGCCCTGTGAACCGAGTCGCCATATTGCGGAGCGACCCGGGAGGGGCGCCATTCCTCTGGGCCGCCAAGGCTGCCACATACATCGACTCGCCAAGGCGAACGAACTTCTTGCCCACCGAGTTCTGCGGTCGGGGAAGCATGCAGCCGTCAATCGAGATGTCTAGGTACATGCTCGCCGTGTAGTCCACGCCATCGACGTGGATCTGGAGCTTCAGGTCCGGAGCCGTAGCCCCAGGAGCGAGCGTTCCGGGGAAGGCAACAAGGAGAAGCCCATCCCAGTATTGGCCGGACTTCGGCGACGTTGTGTTCACGCTGTTGGGCGTCATCTGGACGGTGCCCCCGCCGACTGTGTTCGTGGCCCCGCTGATGGACTGCAACGTCTGGCCTGCGCCGAGCGAGATCACCTGCACGTCGGCGAGCAGCTGGCCAGGCCCTACCTCAACTCCCGGCATCGTACTACCTCCTCTGGGCCGCCGATTTGGCCCTGTGGTTGTTCCGCCGCATAGACGCGGCGGAGGCCGACCATCCAGGGTGCGAACCCTGGACGATCGGCCTCCGTCGCTCGGTCAGCCGAGGCGGGATATACGGTGGAGGTGTCGCGTCAGCTCACGCGGTGTTGTTCCTCGACTCTCACGAATACCGGTACCCCGTCCTGGACGGTTACCGTAACTGCACCGTAGCGTAACCTGTCGAGCGCGCGCGCCACCTCCTGCATCACACGTCTCTTTCGGGCCTCGATTGCTTCGTCAGCCTTACCCATACGTACACCTCACCGAGGTGGTCTAGGTCAACTCCTGGCGCACCCTCAGTCTCCCTCGAACTGCGCGTCCCAGGCCCCAAACCCCGCGGCGACGCGTGCGGGGGCGGCCTGTACCGCCGGGGCGGGACGCTGGGCTGCCGCTGCCCGCGCCGCTGCGAGCGCGCGTTGCACGGCGATGGAACTCGAGCTGGACGACGCACTGCCCGGGAGGAACACGGGAGGAGCGCCGGGTCCCTTACCCCCGAACGTGGTGGTGGCTTCGGCGACCCAGTTGCCGACCTGCCCGATCGAGTAGTACCCGACCGCCTCGAGCATCTCATGCAGCAAGGGGTTACCGACGACATGCTTCGTCCCGAGCGCTCCCACACCGACCACGCCCTCGGCAACGAGGGGGATCACAGGCTTGGACTCGAGCTTGCGCCACGCCGTGAACAGGTACCCTGTGCCGATCGCAGTCAGAGCGCTCACCACATCGGTGATCCAGTTCTCCTGGTACACGGACACCACTCCCCGGGGAGAGTCCTTCCTGCCCGCATCGTACACGCGAGATACGCCAGCACGGTAACAGCTAGCCGTTGCTACCGGTCACCTGGGGCGGCTGCGGACTCACCTGACCCGCAAGGTCGAAGTAGATCCAGCTAGCTGACGCCGCGAACGCCCCCATGCCCGCCTCTTCGGCGATGGTCCCGATGGGGCTCGTCGCGGCGAGGAGCGCCCCGAGCGAGCCTGTCAACAGCGCAGCGACCCACTTGTTGGTTGGAGGCAGAAGGGTGATGAAGACAGCAGAGATGGCCGCGCCCCCGAGCACGCCGACGAGGGCCTCGGCAAGCTGCGCCACATTCGGCAGGCTGAGGCCTGCCTGCTGCCGGACCTGATAGGCAGGCGGCGAAAGAGGCACGCTTACAGGACGGCCCGGTGCCTGACCTAGGCTTCCTGCGGGCTGAGTACGAGGTGTGCTGCTGCGTGCCATGGGAGCCACCTCCTATACGCTCGCAAGGTCGGCGCTCGTGCCGGTGCAGTACGACGGCGAGAGCACGCCCATTTGTACGAGCTGCTGGCAGGTATACCCGTCCGGCGGACCGCTGCCGGGATACGCGGCACGAATGGCATTTGCCTCGATGTGGAGCTGCTGCTGGAGCGTGGGGTTGCCCCGGTTCTGAAACCAGAGCACATCCAGCTGGACGATGGCGCGCTTCGCCTGGGCGAACGTCTGCGGCCACCGCACGATGAGGGGTGTTCCTGGCGGAGGCTGCGGCGCGAACGGGTTTGGGAGGACGCCTGCCTCAACCCCTGCGATCCACCCTCCCGCCAGAATGGCCATCCCCCCCAGGGAAATCAGCGCTGCACGTTCACCGGTGCTGAGCATGGGCGGTGCCCTCCTCGAGCTTCTGAAGGACGTGATCACGGAGTCTTGCCATACTCCCACGGTACCACCCGTCCGCCACGGTACAGATGGCGGCGGCACGCTCGACCTGATGCGCGTCCTCCGACCGGCCTGCGCGTCGCAGCGCATCGGCAACGGCAGGGAGGTACCGGTCGCGGAGTTCGACCCAGGCCGCGCCATCCATCGTCCTGAGCGCATGCAGGAGAGAGGGCAAGGGGATGCCCAGGGAGGGAATGGGCATGTCCGAGCCAACCAGCGCGGCGAGGTCTGCGCCGGTTCGCGCCCACTCCCGAACCGTGTCCACGCCCACGCGGAGGATGAGATTGGCGAGCTGGCCCGCCGCGTAGTTCAGAACCAGCCTCTGTACGAACGTCAGGCGCTCACTGGCCAAGCTGGGCTGCCTCCTCCCGGACCAGTTCTTCTGGCACCGATGTTCCCTGCGGCACCGGGACGAGGCCGAACCCGGACAGCACACGCGCCAGGCCTTCAAGGGCCTTAGGCACGGCCTCCTGCCAGATCTGGCGCGAGGACTCATGCTGCCGGACCTTCTCCAGATGCTCGAGTTCGCGTGCGTGCCGCCGCTCCTCAATTTCCTTGAGCTGCAGGTATTCCGGAGTGATGCGGTTGGACTCCCCACCGCCGAGATCGGCGAGGAGTTCCCGGAGCTCCTTGAGACGGCGCGCGTAGCTCAGGGGGTCATTTTGTTCAAGGATTCGCTGCGTCACGAGAGATTCGGCGATTTGGTGGACATGTCGGTCTATCGTGGACGGACCCCTCTGCCGCTCTTCTTCGAGCTCCGACTGAAGGTGATCCAGAAACTTATCCAGGATCTTCACCGTCGCGTCGTCCGTCTTCTGTTCCTTCTTTTCCCCCATCCGTTCGATCATCTGTAGGACCAACATGGCGCTTAATACGGACCCGAGATCGCTTCCTGTTTTTCCTGGCTGTTGCAGGTTTTGGAGTGTCTGTTGGAGGAGCATCTGCTGCGCCTGCGACAGGTCCGTCATCCCCTTCGCGAACGCGCCGACGGCCTGCCCCAAGCTGCTCGTCAAGGAGACGTCCGAAGATGCTCCCTCCCCGATCCCGAGCCCCGCCAGGATCTCCCGTGCTGCCTTCGCTTCCACGGCGCGCTTCGCGCTCTGCAGCACGGGCGACACCAGCGACCCGAGATCTTCCGTTGTCTGTATCGGAGGCGCGATTTGGGGCATAGATGCTCTCCTCCCTACGTGCTCCAAACCCGACAGGTGGTAGGTAGTACCAGTGCTCCGGGTGTCGCCTGAACCACTCCAGGGCGTCGTCCACCGTCATGGAGCTGAGCCAGGAGAAATAGGCACCCACGTCGTTAATGAGCTTGCCGAGGTGGCGGTAGTCGCGATCGGGTGGATAGGCACCGTCATAGTTGGCCCGCGCCCACAGCGTCGTCCACCCAACCACATCGATCGGAATTCGTATCTGCCGCGCCTGCCCGATCGCAGGCGGAAGCATGTCGTCGTCCGCAGCCATCGCCTTGCCACCTTCGGGCGTGGCCTCAACGATGAGCTCACCGTCCTCATCGTAGGCACCGACGAGCTGGTGGCCGGTGGCACGCTTGTGACGCCCCCACGCGAGGCGCATCTGGTTCAGGCCACCGTAGTCGTTGGCGGAGAATACCTCACCACACTCGCACACCAGCTGACTCGCTACTCGTCCTGCCGTGTCTATCCCCCCTCCCCCGAGGCGCTCGTATCCCCCTGATCCGAGGGTATCCGGTAGAGGCCGAGGCATGGTACGTTTGGGGCAGTGGCACGTCCGGCAAGACACGAGGGCATGCCCCAAAGACAGGGGAGAGGAGAACAGTGCCGATCGGGCGCGGCAAAGTGAAGATCGAACTCCACGTATCTCCGGAGGAGATGGCGGCGATCGATGCGCTCCAGAGCACACTGGAGCGCGAACTGAGCCGAGACGGCGAGCCCGTATCGCTCACCAGGAGCGAGGTGGTTGCGTGGCTCGCGCGCTCGGCGATGGCGATCCGGGAAGCGGAGGCAGAGGCAGCCCGACTCCTCGAGGCAGCGCGCCGAGACCGTGAGGAGGCAGCGCGGGTGCTTGAGGAGGCTCGTGAGGAACAACGCCGGCAAGCGGAAGCTCTCCAGGAGCGTGCGCGCGAGCTCGCGGAGGCGGAGGCAGAGCTCCGCAGGCAGACAGGGCTCTCGCGGTGGGCGCTTGGGCTCCTTGCGGATCTCGGCGGACAGGGACTCAGTAAAGACGAAATACTGGGCGTA
>Ga0208549_100505_pt1 | contig 16385 bp, 9 predicted proteins | sample BED_host_MetaG_FD_187135 | JGI IMG/M metagenome (GOLD analysis project Ga0208549, IMG submission 187135) | Hot spring microbial mat communities from Yellowstone National Park, Wyoming, USA - BED_host_MetaG (SPAdes) (version 2) | ecosystem: Environmental > Aquatic > Thermal springs > Hot (42-90C) >... | reverse complement strand
GGCATCTAGCATTAATGTATCCTGCAAGTAATATCATTAACATGTGCAAAGTAATATTATACTCAATTTCATGCTTGCCACTGAAGTAAGCTCCTCTTGTATATCCGTAAAATTCAATGTTGAATATGGAAGGTAAGGAATAATTACCTATGGCGAATGGGTATAAAGAATTGTTTAAATCAAAAATTGAATATTGCTTGTTTTCAAGTTTCCTTACATATTCTTGAAACATTTCATCTATATCTGCAGTTCCACTTACACCGAGTTCATTCTTAGCCTTTTTATTTTTATTTCTCATTTCAAATCCTTATAGGTATTCTACAAACTATGGTCGCCATAACCTACATTATACAGATTATCTGTTTCAAATCCTTATAGGTATTCTACAAACAATTAAAAGAACTTGTCGAATCTTATGCTAGCTACAGTAGTTTCAAATCCTTATAGGTATTCTACAAACATAACCTGGATAGCTACAAATAGCCAAAAAGTTATTCTGTTTCAAATCCTTATAGGTATTCTACAAACCTAAACCTAATTTGTAGTAGTATTCTGCAACTTCGACGTTTCAAATCCTTATAGGTATTCTACAAACTTAATCTCTCCATTTTTGCTCACCTTATGCTTTTCCAGTTTCAAATCCTTATAGGTATTCTACAAACATAGTATAGGACAGACTGCTTCGGCTCAAACTACAAGTTTCAAATCCTTATAGGTATTCTACAAACCAGGAGATATTACAGTAGATGCACAAGCTACCTTCGTGTTTCAAATCCTTATAGGTATTCTACAAACTTGTTTTTTTATGACTAGCACAGTTAGCATTTTAAAGTTTCAAATCCTTATAGGTATTCTACAAACCTGAGTTTGAGAATGATAATTCCACATAGACACCCCAGTTTCAAATCCTTATAGGTATTCTACAAACAATTTGAAATTGTTCTTTATAAGGCTGAAGAGCTTGAGTTTCAAATCCTTATAGGTATTCTACAAACCTTAGCTAAATATGGTAATGGCCGCAGTTGCTGCAGTAGTTTCAAATCCTTATAGGTATTCTACAAACTAGCTAGAGTAAAAACTCCACCGTTAGCAGGAAGCTGGTTTCAAATCCTTATAGGTATTCTACAAACGCTTAGCTCAAACTTATGAATATGTTCTACATTTCGTGTTTCAAATCCTTATAGGTATTCTACAAACTCTCATCTTGTCTTTCATCCATCCATCTTTGAAGCTTGTTTCAAATCCTTATAGGTATTCTACAAACGCTCAATAGATTTACGAATTCGTGATTTAACAAATTTGTTTCAAATCCTTATAGGTATTCTACAAACACGACATCAAGATATTGACTCAAAAACGGATTTATCATGTTTCAAATCCTTATAGGTATTCTACAAACTCTAGTTTCTTTGAAGACCTAGACTTCATATTTAAAGTTTCAAATCCTTATAGGTATTCTACAAACTAGTATCAACGCAGGCTTTGGTCTTACTTCAACTACCTGTTTCAAATCCTTATAGGTATTCTACAAACTCGTCTTTTGGATATATTTTCTCAAGGTCAGTATCGAAGTTTCAAATCCTTATAGGTATTCTACAAACCCGAACCTGAAAAAACAGTAGCAAAAATGATAACGGGTTTCAAATCCTTATAGGTATTCTACAAACGAGAATTTGCAGACCCTGATGTTGTTTCTCAAGTGCCTGGTTTCAAATCCTTATAGGTATTCTACAAACTAGGCTATGTAAGACTTGCTCTTTACGACCCTACATTGTTTCAAATCCTTATAGGTATTCTACAAACGAAGCCATTGCAAATACTCTAAATTTTTTCTTCTTATGTTTCAAATCCTTATAGGTATTCTACAAACGAGCTATGCCGAACCTTACACCTGATGAATTAATCTAGTTTCAAATCCTTATAGGTATTCTACAAACTCGGGCCTTGGGTCGAAATCTATTTCTCTTGCTATAGTTTCAAATCCTTATAGGTATTCTACAAACAATAAGATTCAGTCTATACGCAGGAATGATGGCCATAGAGTTTCAAATCCTTATAGGTATTCTACAAACCCTTACCATGCAGTTTTAATTGCATATTAGGCAAAGGTTTCAAATCCTTATAGGTATTCTACAAACTTGAATATGAAAAGGACCCGCTTATTCAACGATTTAAGTTTCAAATCCTTATAGGTATTCTACAAACATTGATCGAATTAACATTGCAATCTCGAAATGAGAATGTTTCAAATCCTTATAGGTATTCTACAAACTTTCGCTAAAGATACTATAAAGCTATTTATGCTCGGGTTTCAAATCCTTATAGGTATTCTACAAACTCTAAAGCGCATGCAATAACGTTTTCGTCATGCTCGGTTTCAAATCCTTATAGGTATTCTACAAACTCGCTTGAATCTCCCTTATTTTTAAGCCTCCTTTACCTAGTTTCAAATCCTTATAGGTATTCTACAAACCTGATCTGTTCTTTCAAAGCTTCAAAAGCAATATTAAGTTTCAAATCCTTATAGGTATTCTACAAACTCCTTTGCAAAAGGTCGTCACTCATGTTTTACCTTCAGGTTTCAAATCCTTATAGGTATTCTACAAACCCGTTCTATTATTCAAGTTTTATGCTTTAATTTATCTTAAATATGTTTTATTTTTGTCGACCGCGAATACTGATATTCTAAGGGAAGATCGACAAAAACAATCCAGCATATTCAAGTTATCTGACCTCTCGCCTAAACTATAGTATTTGTGAGGTTTCTCCTTTTATTCTACCTATGGTTTCTTTTTTCGTATAGGCGGTCGTTCTTAATATATAAAATGTTATTGTGTCTTCTTCCTTATTTATTATCTCGTTTAATCTCTTTTTAAGGATCATAAAATTAGCCTCAGTTATTTCACCTTCTAAAACCGAATTCTGAATCCATGTTAGATATTTTCTACTTATTTTTAAAACTTTAGAGACACGTTTAACATTAACATCATATACCATTATCACGTGCATTGTTTACCACCTTGAAATAAAAGGCGCATATTCCTTTTCTCCTATTAAATGTTTCTCTATTTTATAAAGCTCAATTCTTATAATTCTTCGATAAGATCGTTTAATCTTGTTCGTAAGTTTTATTATTTGTTTTAGTTTTTTATCATATTCCTGTATGAATAATGTTTTGCCTTTTTCGCTTAAATAAAGACCATCAAGCTCTTTCATAAAACAACTTTCCTCTAGCATATTCTTATTAATTAATGTAAAAATTATTCTATCTACTATTATCGGCTTAAAAATTTCTGCTACATCAAGATTCAGTGAAAATTTTCTAAAATTTGTGGTATGTAAAAATCCTATTCTCGGATCCAAATGAGTCTTGTATATTTCTCCAAGTATCGTAGTGTATAAAAGACTGTTACCAAAACTCATTAATGAGTCTAAACGGCTTTTTGGCGGCCTTTTTTCTCTTTTCTCAAAGTTGAATTCTGGGTTTTTAATTATTATATTGAAGGCTTTATAATATTCTTCTTTTGCATTACCTTCTATTGCCATAAGTTCCTCCACTGTTTTGACATTCGATGCTCTATTCAAAAAGTTCTCTAAAGTAGTTATTGGCAGACCAAGTTCTTTGTCTCTCGCTTCGTAATATTTAAGATTTTTGATCATATTTTTTATTGCGCCTTCAACAAATTTTTTAGCTAACAGTATCCTTTTTTCATAATTCATGTAATGCTCAGCCTGTTTCAATATCATAAATCCTGAGTTATAATGTGACCTAGGATAAAAACTGCCAACATAATAACCGTAATAATTATAAAAATGCACCAATACTTCATTTGAGGATAAAAATTCTAGCAATTTTTTATTAAATGATACTTCTCCGAAGACGTGTATTAAAGCAATATCCATAATTGGAATAAATTTTTTACCTCTTTTACCTATAAAACATAAAGTATTACCTTCACGTTTCAATTCGCCACTACTAAGTATGTAAAAGTCCTTTTTCACGTTTCACCCCAACAAAAATCTTTATAGGCACATTTTCTACAATAAGGTATCCTGATTTGTGGAGGAGGCTTATCAGAACTTACTATCTTTCTTATTTCATTAAATGTTTCTATTAACTTTCTTTCAATTTGATCGTCCAGAATTACTTTTGTTCTCTTTTTCTCTTTCGGTATTGTAATTATACCAGAAGATCGAATACCCATTTCTTTAAGTCTATATAAGTAATATGCTAACTGAAATTTGGCAGCCTCTAAATAACGTGAAGAAGTTTTAACTTCGCAGATAACTCTGTCTTCTTTTTCTATCAGATCTATTTTAGCTCCCTCTATAGATATTTCTTTTTTAAAGTTTGCATAAAAAATTTCATGAATAGCTCTTCCAATTTCTAAAGAAGGAAAATCTTGATCAGGAGTTATTTCTCTTGCCATTAGCCATACCTCACGTTTACAAACATAATAATACCAAATAAGCGTTCCGCTTATCATCTTATTATCGTTTGGGAAATAATACGCTATCATCATTTATTTATTATTACTTTATTATTATTAAGTATAGCCATAAAATTTCAAGTTTATTTTTGATATAAGTACCCTATTGATTTTATATTATTAATGTTTCTTCATCTTCAACACTTAAACCTGTTTCAAGATCGTAGTATTCTTTTCCAATATACGGTATTTTTCCCTTCGTTTCTTGAACATATTTACTGTTTCTATAATCAATACTGATTACATAATTAAAGAAATCTTTTCTTCGTTTCAAAAGTTCTTCTCTCCTTTTATAAATATCCTTCATCTCTAGTATTGAATTGATTTCGTTTAATATTTTTTTAGCTTCTTCATTAATTACGACAAAAACATCTCTTTTATATACTTCCTCCTCGATGAGTTTAAAACTTTCCTCGATTATTGAAAACCTTAAATTTTTTACCGGTTCTATCAAATTGATTTGTTCTCCTCCGCTTTTAACTTTTCGATAATATTCTGGGATCGCGTTTAGATTAAAATCTTTTTCTTTTATTGTATGATAATATTTTAATATTTCTTTTGTTACCTCTAGTAATAATGGATCATATATTTTATGCGAGAATTTATCATCTTTTTCATCTTTTAGATAATATATGTTAACTATTCCAAATGATTTCTCGTTATGTCTATTGCATCGTCCTGAAGTTTGAATTATGCTATCCAGAGGTGCAAAATCTCTGTAGATTTCATCTACACTTATGTCGATCCCCGCTTCTATAACTTGCGTGGACACTATAATTTTTCTTTTATTTAATTCTTTATTATTTATGCTTTTAATTCTTTCAAATCTATGTTTTGGTATAATATTACTTGAAAGATATATTAGTATGATATTCGGAAATTCTGCTATACCTTCTTCTGTAATTTTTGGTTCGCCAAACTTTTTTGCTAATTCATTCCTTATATAATGATAAGTCTTTTTGCTTGATGAAATAGTATTTAATACTATCATTATGTCTTTATTCGTTGAAAGAATTTTTTCAGTAATAAGTTTATTAAAATCATCTAATTGTATATCTTTCAAATTGAAATTGTATTCGATTCTATCCAATGCTTCATAATAATAGCGCCGATTTGGTACCAGTTGTTGAACATCCTTTTCGTTGAAAATTAATGGCATTGTTGCTGTCATTAATATTATCCAGCAATTATATTTGGTAAGCTCTTTAAGAACCTCAGCTACCACATTCCAATATTTATGTGGAATCGTCTGAACCTCATCTAATATTATGATGGAATTAATCAGGTTGTGAAATTTTCTTGCTGAACTATTTTTATTTGTTATTAAGCTATGAAAAAATTGCACGAAAGTTGTTACTATAATTTCGCTGTGCCAGCTTTCAATTAATAATAACGATTTTAATGGATCATATTCTTCATACTCTTTTATTTTATAATAAACATCAGTGAGATGATGATGAGTTAACATTAAGTTTGACGGTACGAATCCATATTTTAAGGAAAGCGCTTCATGAATTATCTTCTCCGTTTGATCTATAATACTAATGAATGGCAAGCAATATATTATCCTTGGAGCAAATCCATATTCCTGTGCTATTCTATTTCTAAGCTTAAGTGCAAAAGAAAGTCCTGTAAGCGTCTTACCACAGCCTGTTGGGAGTTCTATTGTGAAAATTCTGTTTTTAGAAAAATCTACATCACCTATATTTTTTAAAACTTCTTTATATGCCTGTTCTCTTAGCTGATCAATGTGAGTATTGGTAACTATTTGTTTCTTTTCCTTATAATTTTCTATTAAAGCATCATTGATGGTTGTTGTCCTCTCTGGCGGTATTAGTAATCCACTTGCTATAAGTTTATCTGCATCTAGTAGTGTCGAGTATAGAAGGATTGTAAGAAAATAGGGTAGTAATGTATTACAATATTTGTTTCCTAATGATTTAATCTTTTCTTTAATTTCCTTAAATAATCTTTCCAATTCATTTTTATTAAGAAATTTTTCAACGTCTATGAAATCGAGGTTAAAGTATATTTTTTTAACTTCATCCAAAGTATTTTTCTTAATGTCTTCAATTTGATGTTCTATTGTGCTTTTTCCTTGTTTTACTTTATTCTCTAAATAATATTCTATTTTGTTTATCATGCCTCCTTCACCTAAGAGATCAGCCAGATCAGTATGATGCGCAGCTACAACAATCCATGCTATAAGTGGGAGAATTTCATCCTCTACATTTATTTTCTTTAGGTATTCTCTTACTACATAATATGCGAATAATGAAGAAATTTGTGAATGATGGGCTAGTATGCTTTTTTCTCCTTTTAATAAGTGTTTTTGAAAGAATGTGGTAGATTTACCGAAATCATGAGTAAGACCTATTAAATATGCTACTTCTTCTAATAATTCTTTTGAATAAATTTTATCATTAAAAACTTTTTGTTTTATTATTTCTTTACATAATTCAGCTACCTCATACAAATGTTCGCGAAGATACTTATTTTGATGTGAATATAATTTAAAAGAGTACAACGTTACTGTTATATTCTTTCAAATAATAATATTCACCAGATAAAATAGTTATTGGTTTTCCATTCCTTTCATAAATCAAATCAATTGTATCCCTAACGCTTCTGTCACTCTTCATGGTTCTAGGCATTCTGACTCTCTGATATTCTTTGCCATTTTCATATTTGATCATATGTTTTGCCAGCACCACACTTTCAATTTCAACTCCTTTATCTACATTGCTTTCTTCAATTTTTAACGGTTCCGCTTCATAAATCCCCACATACTTAAAGTTTGTGATAAATGAAGCTAAACCAAGATATGGGGTATAAATAGATTCATGATGTTCTATCATTTTGCTAAGTTTATTAAATAAATTCTTATCTTTAAGCCATACAAATATTCTATACCTAGGATCTTTTAAATATTCAAATGGTATTTGTGTTCTGATATATTCTAATGGTCCTCTTGATTTTAATATATTTTGGTATTTAGCTGTTTTTGTATCTATCAAATTTTGATTTATTTTAATTTTCTTTATAGGATTCATTAGCCGTATTGAAAAAAGAGAATTTTCTGTAGAAAAAAGATTTTCAATTTTAAGATAATATTCATTATAATCCATACCCATGATACATCCTAATAAACCGCTTATTGTTGTTCTTGGTGGAAAAGGATACGTTAAAGGCGAAGTTGTTGTATATCCTCTCCTAAAGAATGCATAATCGCTCCAAATATCCATAACTAGTAAGTTTATTGTTGATTGAACACTCATTCTTGTCAAGTAAGTGGATTATTCTTATATGTTAATATTCATTGGTTTGATATCTACAGATATTGTTGATGCGTTTAATTCTCCGTTTAATATATTAATTAACTCATGTTTCCCCTTGAATTCCCTATCTTTATAAATAAACGTTACAGCATCATCTGCCTCAACCGATATTGATTCTATTTTTGCCTTATTATTATTTAAAGTGACAATAAGTTCAGTTAGATCTATTTTTAATTCACTTATATCTCTTAACTCTTCGTCCTTTTTATTAGTTTTTATTTTTACCATACGGTCCAAATCACCTATGTGATAATTCATTTCTTTATATTTCACAACAAATAAGAGACGAGGCATTTGACCAATTTTTGACCTTGTTATAAGATTTTTTGTTCCATTCCACATTGCCTTAAACATGAGCTCTACATCCTCAACTGCAAGCCCCGTTTTCTCAGCATTTTTTTCGTTAACAATCCCATAAAAACATATTAAAGAATAAGGTACTACATAAGTCTCTGTAAACGTACCTGCTGCTTTACGCTCAGCAGAAGGAAGAACTGTGGTTCCTTTAATTAATTCTGGTATTACTCTATGCAATGATCGCCCGAAACGGAACTGAACAGGGCCTATCCAAGAAACAGATCTGTCTTCTACAGCAATTGTGGCGCCAAACAGTCTTAAATCTATATATTCTTTCTTTAAATTTTCTTCTAGCTCTTTTAAATTTTTAGCTGATAGATTTTTATTATGTTGAAATTCCTCAATTTTCTTCTCTCTAGTTTTCAATATTCCAGTTTCTTCCCTTTCTCCTAGTACAAATATCCGTTTTTTCTCATATTCTTGTAAATAATCTCTTATTGTTCTCTTTAGCCTCACATCAGTAACTATATTTATACTGGTTTCTTCATCCATTCTGGGCCTATTCTCTACAAGAGGATCCCCATTAGGGTTAATATATGTAGCATCATATAGAAATAGTATCTCAATTCTATTTTTAATAATATTATTCTGCTTCGAGTTCATCTTTTTCCATTAATAATTTTTTATATATAAATATATTTCCTAGTGTTAATCCTAAGGTAAAGTAATAAGATATTTCGTCGTTATCAGCATTAAATTTCCCCTCAGCTTCTGCTAAATATTTGCCAATAGTCTCTTCTAATATTGGTCTTCTTTTATCATATTCTAAGAGTTTATTTTCAGCATCTCGAACTATCTTCTTTAGCCTTTTTTCATCAAACATAAGTCCTCTAAGTTTAGCTGTAAAAGGCGTATCTCCTCTCATTTCTTTTTGAACATTTAATACATAGCGTACTAAAACTCCAGCAGCAAAAGCAGCTTTTTTCCAAGCTTCGTTAAAATTATGCTTTTTGAAAAAATCCTCAAATTCGTCATAACTCATATATGCTTCACTATGTTCATAAGATAATTCTTTTGGTATATATAATTTCTCTAAAAAACACAAAACAGCAAATGATTTTAACGTAACCTCTTTCAATTTATTATCATCCCACTTGTTAGAGATATCTCTTAATTTTTGCATAAAATAGTAATATAATTTATTTATTTGTTTCTTTCGCAAAATAGATGAAATAAAAATGATTAGATCTTCTTTCTCGCAAAAATCTCCCATAAATTCTAAAAACCAATTATTCTTACCGTGTGCGTAGCGCGAAAATAATGTACCTTCAAAATTTTTATAAAAAATTCTTTTCATTATATCTTCTGAGAAGATATCATAATCCTTAACATTATTCTGCGCTGTATATATTTCTTTTATCCATGAAGGAAATACATCTTCAACAAAACTTTCAATTATCCAACGTGCCTGTTGTTCTGTAATAAAAAGGAAGGATAAGGAGAAACCGCCTTTTATATTTTTATTTTCTGCATACTCTCGTGTAAAATCTTCAGCTGCTATCAATCCATCTTTATATTCTTTATCTCTAATATCTTTAGTAATTTTAAATATTTCTTTACGGACTTCCTCATTTAAAACTGAAGGTATAACCCAGTATCTTGTTTTTTCTTTAAAAGAGAAGTCAAGATATTGCTTTAAAAATTTTTTCCCATTCTCTAGCGACCAACCACAATCTTCACAAACAGGCATGTATTTTACATATGCTTCTCTATCCAGACCTGGAGCAAAACCAGGCTTATCAACTGTTGCAAAGGGAAAAACGTTACTTACAGTAAATCCAAAGACTTCCCTCTCTTTACCACATAAAAAGCATTTACCATGACCTTTTGATTCTCCCCACGAAGTAACTTTTCCAAATCTCTGCCTTTTACTTTTTTCTAAGATGTCTCTATAAATATTATAATCTTCTAAATATTTTTCTTTATCATTATCAATAAATTTCATCGTAATAAGAATTTTACCTTTTTTAATTTTTTGTTTATAATTACTAATAAAATTATTAATATCGTTGATTATCAAATCTTTATTTTCTTCTAATATTTTGAAGATATTTCCAAACATGCCTTTATATTTTTTATACCAACCCAAAATTTTATTCATAAACGTTTTTTTAGGTTCTGTAAGTAATGCTGAAGGTGTATAATTTGCGCCTTGGGGAGATTTACGGGCATATAAATATCTTCCACTTTTTCTTGGATCAAATTCCTCATAATCAATTTGTTTATATGATACATTACCTTCATCAAACTTAATAGTTATGGTTAAAACATGTTTCACATTTTTTAACTCACTTGAAATTTCACTAGCAATCTCATGTTCATAAAAATCTCCCCATTCTTTAATGGTTTCTAGCATATTATCTCATTTAACTTAATACTTATCTTATTATAAATTTTTAAAATAATGAATTTTTACTTGAATAAAATTAACTAGATACGACTTCAAACATCCCAAATCCTTGGGAATTTTTGCTTCCTAATCCTGCATCATAAGCAAGTTTCAATGCCTTTTTTGGACCTTGTAGTCTAAAAGTACCCATCCACCCTTTAATCAGGAAATTTTTATACATTATGATAGTTTCGCGAACTTTCAAAGGTTTTATTATTAAGTCTGATTTAAGTTTTTTATGGAAAAAAATGAAGTATTTCTTTTTTATATTGTCGTCTATAAGCTTTTGAAATTCATTTTCAAAAGGAGAATAATAATATGTCTTTTTTCTTCCATCAGGAGTTAAAAGTGTGCTATATACCGTAACGGGAGAAAGCATTTTAATATTGATTGTGTTGCTTATCACAGAGTTATCATAAACTTTAATACTTTCAACTTCCAAATTATTATTCCCTAATTTAAAATATCCTTTCTGCATTATTGAATTAGCTAAATCATTCATAAATTTCTTTAATGGTGATGAAACGTAGAAATGTATATTTCCGTTAAACTGTATAATTTTATTTCTTAGTTGGTATTCGCCCATAAGCCTAGAAAATGTGAAAAACTTAAAATGTCTCTTACCGTAAGTAAATCCTTTATCATGAAGAAATTTTGAAAGTTCAGGGCTTATGTTATTATATATCGTAGCTTGAATGAAATAATTATAACTAAGAGGAAGGGCGATGCTATTTTGTACCCGCAAAGTTATCATAAACCTCATCTATATATTAAATATATTACAAACATATTATTTTGCGTAAGACATGAAGTTTAGTCAAGTTAAGCATATAAAACTTTAAGTAAAGTATAGTTTTGTTCTTTTTAGACATTTTCAAGATGAAGTAGTAAAATTTCAATTGTTTATTATATAAGAAACTAAAACAAATTCACAAATAAAGCCATTCGTCGATCCTTCCTTAGACTTTAAGTATTCGAGGTCGACGAAAAATATATAAAGTATTTAGATAAAACACGATATGAAAACATGAATTTCGGCACGGGTTTGTAGAATACCTATAAGGATTTGAAACCAGAGAAGAGGCAAGAGTTTCTTTAAATCCATTTATCGTTTGTAGAATACCTATAAGGATTTGAAACTTCTGAAGTAATGATAATTCAACTCCTATTCGTCCAAGTTTGTAGAATACCTATAAGGATTTGAAACATGGGAAAGTAAGAATAAAACTATATTGGAACAAATGTTTGTAGAATACCTATAAGGATTTGAAACCTGGCACTTGCTGAACAATATCAGGATCTCCGAACTCGTTTGTAGAATACCTATAAGGATTTGAAACCGAACCAGGATTTTGAGAACCAGGGTTCATTTTCGGGTTTGTAGAATACCTATAAGGATTTGAAACCGGCGATGGGACGCAAGAAACATTCCAATCCTACTCAGTTTGTAGAATACCTATAAGGATTTGAAACATTTAATTTAGGTAAGGTTAGGGAGGGGGTTCCCTAGTTTGTAGAATACCTATAAGGATTTGAAACTAGATAATTTTGGCTATATCTTTTGCCTTTTTTTTCTCGTTTGTAGAATACCTATAAGGATTTGAAACTTGTGATGTTGCCTGCAGCACCGTTAGCTATTGAAGTGTTTGTAGAATACCTATAAGGATTTGAAACTTTGACAGAAGGACGAATTCTTGCTGTAGATGGTATGTTTGTAGAATACCTATAAGGATTTGAAACAAGCAAATTTCCAAGTACCAGGAGTTATTTGGCCTGGTTTGTAGAATACCTATAAGGATTTGAAACCTGTTTATATATCTGGAGATACATCGGATACGACTGCGTTTGTAGAATACCTATAAGGATTTGAAACATAAACCATACGGAACAGGAGGTAATGGCGGAATACCGTTTGTAGAATACCTATAAGGATTTGAAACGCTGCTAAAGATTTCAATCCATATGAGATAACTGCAGGTTTGTAGAATACCTATAAGGATTTGAAACTTTATCCATTGTTTTGCTTTTTCACTATCATTTATAAGTTTGTAGAATACCTATAAGGATTTGAAACAGTTTTTCCAGCTCCTTTTTTAGCTCTTCCAGCTCCTGGTTTGTAGAATACCTATAAGGATTTGAAACTCATATCACGCAGTTAGGGGTCGGAGGAAATGAGATGTTTGTAGAATACCTATAAGGATTTGAAACGAGGTTACAGCGGTAATAACGCCTACTGTAGCTACAAGTTTGTAGAATACCTATAAGGATTTGAAACTTATAAACACATGGTAAGTGAAATAAAAGTAAAGATAGTTTGTAGAATACCTATAAGGATTTGAAACCAGTTGACGGTCGTACAGGCAGAACTGGCTCATCAGGGTTTGTAGAATACCTATAAGGATTTGAAACCTAACCAAAAGTCTAATTGCTTTAATTCGGATTCTGGTTTGTAGAATACCTATAAGGATTTGAAACTGTTTATAACCTCATCAATATTGTCTGCTTTTATGCTTGTTTGTAGAATACCTATAAGGATTTGAAACATTATACCTTTTAAATAAAAAAATAAAGCATGTGCTTGTTTGTAGAATACCTATAAGGATTTGAAACAAAAAGCTTGAGGAACTTTCAAAGAATTTAAGCAAAGTTTGTAGAATACCTATAAGGATTTGAAACACAAACCAAGTATCAGTTGCACCGCAAAAAGCACACTTGTTTGTAGAATACCTATAAGGATTTGAAACTTTTTGGTAATTTTCTAAAGTCTTGAATTTTTCTGTGTTTGTAGAATACCTATAAGGATTTGAAACTTTTATAAAAGGTATAATTAACTTAAGCGTTTTTTACGCGTTTGTAGAATACCTATAAGGATTTGAAACTAAGCGAATACGGTAAATTTGAAATGAAGTATTTCAAGTTTGTAGAATACCTATAAGGATTTGAAACACAAATCTTTTGCATATCGCTCAGATGAAAAATATAAGCGTTTGTAGAATACCTATAAGGATTTGAAACGCTACTTGTTTGACAATGTATTTTAGGCTCTGCCTAGTTTGTAGAATACCTATAAGGATTTGAAACAAACTTTGTGCAGAGTGTCATTGTTCCTATAGGAAAAAAGGTTTGTAGAATACCTATAAGGATTTGAAACATTCCAGCCGCAACTGTTGCTCCAGCATCCAATGTAGTTTGTAGAATACCTATAAGGATTTGAAACAACCAAGAGGTCCTGACAAGAATATCCAGATCTCATGTTTGTAGAATACCTATAAGGATTTGAAACTTAACGCACCTTCACAAACTGGACAAGGTGAGTTGGGTTTGTAGAATACCTATAAGGATTTGAAACCTGCCTCTCTCGCCCCTATCTACAATACGACCTTCTTGTTTGTAGAATACCTATAAGGATTTGAAACAGCAGTTAGAGGATTGGATAAAAGAGGAACAGGCCGGTTTGTAGAATACCTATAAGGATTTGAAACTTCTTTTCCTTGGCTCTCCACATATAGTTTAAGATTGTTTGTAGAATACCTATAAGGATTTGAAACCCATCCGAAATAAAGAACGCATCATATGGTTGTTTTTGTTTGTAGAATACCTATAAGGATTTGAAACACGCTGGAAACTTCGTCCTTTAGGACGGAGTAGCTCGTTTGTAGAATACCTATAAGGATTTGAAACCGGTTTTGTTACGACCCTACCAAAGTAGCATGTACAACGTTTGTAGAATACCTATAAGGATTTGAAACTCTTATAATACCATTGAAGAGAAATAGGTTCCATAGCGTTTGTAGAATACCTATAAGGATTTGAAACCTTAATAATGCAAATACTACGCAGCTAATTTTAAAAGTTTGTAGAATACCTATAAGGATTTGAAACACAAATTTAGCTTTCATAAGAGCTGGCTCAATGAAAGTTTGTAGAATACCTATAAGGATTTGAAACCATCCACAATTTGTTACTAAAGAATCAACAACCTCTGGGTTTGTAGAATACCTATAAGGATTTGAAACATATACACGCCAATTACAGTGACTAAGTATTACTATGTTTGTAGAATACCTATAAGGATTTGAAACCTAAAACCTTTGTAACCTAAGAAGCCTGCTATAATAGTTTGTAGAATACCTATAAGGATTTGAAACAATACGCGTCTGTTAATACCAAGAAAGTCAAAGATTGTTTGTAGAATACCTATAAGGATTTGAAACAGGAGAGATTCACGCTACAAAAAGTTCGTTGAAGAACACGTTTGTAGAATACCTATAAGGATTTGAAACATGCTCATTCCTATGCGTGTTGCCTTAGCTTTAATAGAGTTTGTAGAATACCTATAAGGATTTGAAACGTAAAAATACAAAAACAAGAAATAATAGCCAGCATAGTTTGTAGAATACCTATAAGGATTTGAAACCGGCACCTGTTGCAATAAGGACAGAACTTTTAGAAAATATGTTTGTAGAATACCTATAAGGATTTGAAACTGGAGGATTTTAGAAAAATACGGCGAGGATTCATATGGTTTGTAGAATACCTATAAGGATTTGAAACTGCTATTGATGACTGTGTAGTAAAATTTGCGATAGATGTTTGTAGAATACCTATAAGGATTTGAAACACATAAAGGAGCTACTAATATTTTAGATTTACCTAGAGTTTGTATAATACCTATAAGGATTTGAAACTACTCTTCAAATTCAAATCAATCTGCAAAATGGAACAGGTTTGTAGAATACCTATAAGGATTTGAAACACATAAAGGAAAAATTGAACTATGTTCGGTATAGACTGTTTGTAGAATACCTATAAGGATTTGAAACCCATTTTCAAATTTTCGTAACCTTTTTGATTTACTAGTTTGTAGAATACCTATAAGGATTTGAAACCGGATAAGTCCGCCCATCCTATGTAGTTGAGAAAAGGGTTTGTAGAATACCTATAAGGATTTGAAACATTTTTGTTGTAAAATTTGCATATTTATTCGGATAATGGTTTGTAGAATACCTATAAGGATTTGAAACTAGGCATTTTTTTGAATACACGCTTGTTTATTCCTAGTTTGTAGAATACCTATAAGGATTTGAAACTTAGCGTAATTCATACTACTGTATAGCCTTGAACTTGGTTTATAGAATACCTATAAGGATTTGAAACATTACCACTGCATAATAACCTGTTCCTCCTGCTACAGTTTGTAGAATACCTATAAGGATTTGAAACCAGAATAAACCTGTAACTTTTTGATTAGGTGGTAAGTTTGTAGAATACCTATAAGGATTTGAAACTTGTTACGCTTGTTGATGCTAAGTTTGATGATGCAGATAGTTTGTAGAATACCTATAAAGATTTGAAACCATAATCCAGCAAAAGCATAGGATTGCTTGCTGTAGGTTTATAGAATACCTATAAGGATTTGAAACTACTTTCAAGCTGATATTTAAGCTTCAGATTTGTAAGTTTGTAGAATACCTATAAGGATTTGAAACAATCGCTGTATGCTCAAACATATCAAAATTTTGAAAGTTTGTAGAATACCTATAAGGATTTGAAACCCTTTACCTAGCCCAGCTAATCCTATTACTTTACCAGCGTTTGTAGAATACCTATAAGGATTTGAAACTAGCCAAAAATATTCGTATATTCACCTTTTTCACTTCTTAAACTCAGAAGAGGATTGAAAGCGAGCATTTTCCAAACGATTGGAAGCATACTCACTAAAAAACACTGGACTGGATTTAGGCCTACCATGACACGAGACCAAACAATTATCTTCGATTCGCAAAAAGAAGCCTAAACATTGGATATGAG
>Ga0208549_100503_pt1 | contig 16408 bp, 16 predicted proteins | sample BED_host_MetaG_FD_187135 | JGI IMG/M metagenome (GOLD analysis project Ga0208549, IMG submission 187135) | Hot spring microbial mat communities from Yellowstone National Park, Wyoming, USA - BED_host_MetaG (SPAdes) (version 2) | ecosystem: Environmental > Aquatic > Thermal springs > Hot (42-90C)... | reverse complement strand
TTTTTGGATATTTTATTTGTAAATTTTCTGCTAATGATTTGTATCTATGAATTTCATTAATTCTAGTATTAATTCTAACAAAATTATTCTCATCTTTTCCTACTGTTATGTTCTGCATATTTATATCAACTGCTATGCTATCCTTAGGTTCAATTTTTTGAAAAAATTTTTCGAATGTTATTTTTAGAAATACCTTTCCATTGCGAATTACTTGCCTTGCTTCCTTCATTTTCCAAGATAAGTATTCTTTTATGTTTCTTGGATATCCAATTATTTTGAATTCTCCAACTTTTGATATTTTTATGATCATTCTTTCAAAATCTACTGTATATGAGAGCTTAGGAGTTAACCAAACTGTTGGTTTATATATTCTTGGAAATCTTCCTTTATTAGGATTGTTACACCAGCCTTTGTATATTGAAATTGCATTTCTATAGCAGTCTTGCGCTATTTTTGAAGAAAGATTATAACTCTTAAGAATACTATATAGTTCTTTATGTACAATGCTTATTATATTGTTTTTATTTGGATTGATTCTTTTCTCTTTTAACCAATACAAAACATATCTTAAAGCTTCTAAATAGTTTTTAGAAAAGACTAGGAGAGATTCTGATATTGCGATATTCATTGAAACAGTTGCTCTTATCGCATTATTCCTCCTACTCATTGAGAAACTTTAGAAAATAATTACTTAAGCCTTTTCATCCCCGCCATAAATGGCGAGGCTTTCATTTATGTAACATTATCATATTATTCGAGGTATAAGCTATACCTAAGTGTATCTACTTAGCTGTTAGAACATTTTCCATCAATATAAGAATAAGCACTGTTGCATTTGCATACAATCTAAGCATATAGGAAGGATATGAGAATATAGTAGCATGAAATATCATAAAATCTTATGAAAGTCCACCTAAAAATTCTATAACTGTTATATTTTATAAGTGCTTTATAAGAAAGTTTATAAGCTAGTAATAGAAAATTTCTCGCCATGAGCATAATAGAGGAAGCCAGAAGAGGGGTTATAACAGATGAAATGAAGAAAGTAGCAGAAGAAGAAAATATAAATCTTCTAAAGCTTAGGAATAGGATAGCAGAAGGAAAAGTTATTTTAATTAGAAATGCAAAGAGGCCTTCGGAAAGATTAATTGCCATAGGTAAAGGAATTACTACTAAGATAAACGTTAACATAGGAACTTCAAGTGAAGTTATAGATATTAATATGGAATTAGAGAAGGTGAGGATTGCCAATAGATGGGGAGATACATTAATGGATTTATCCACTGGAGGAGATTTAGATGAAATAAGGAGGAAAATAATAGAGAATTCGAAACTACCAGTAGGTACGGTGCCTATCTATCAAACTTTCATAGAATCTTTCAAAAAGAAGAGTGGTGGAGCATACTTTAGTGAAGATGATTTATTTAGCACAATAGAAAAACACCTAAAGGATGGAGTAGCATTCATGACAATACATGCAGGAATAACTAAAGAGCTAGCTATAAAGGCTCTAAGAAGTAATAGGATAATTCCAATAGTTTCTAGGGGTGGGGATATGATAGCAGGATGGATGATACATAATAACAAAGAAAATCCTTATTTAACAAATTGGGATTATTTATTAGAATTATTTAAGGAATATGATGCAGTAATATCTTTAGGAGATTCTTTAAGACCGGGTGCAATTAGTGATGCACATGACGAATTTCAGATAGCGGAATTAATTGAAACTTCTAGGCTCGTACAGAAAGCGTTAGATAAAGGAGTACAAGTAATGGTGGAAGGACCAGGTCATGTGCCTTTAAATGAGATTTCGTGGGATGTAAAGTTAATGAAAAAATTAACTAAAGGTGTTCCTTATTATGTGTTAGGACCACTACCAACTGATATTGCAGCTCCGTATGATCACATTGCATCTGCAATCGGTGCAGCAATAGCAGCTTCATCTGGCGCAGATCTTTTATGCTATTTAACACCAGCGGAGCACTTAAGTTTACCTAATGTAGAACAGGTTGAAGAGGGTGCTATAGCTTATAAGATAGCTGCTCATGTCGCAGATATTGTAAAATTAGAAAATAAAGTTAAAAAGAGAGATGACATCGTGAGTTATTACAGGGGAAAATTAATGTGGAATGAAATGATAAATGGGTTAATATGTTCAAAAAAAGCATGGAAAGTTTATACGCAATTCGGAACCCCTAAGGTCAGAGCGTGTACGATGTGTGGAGGTTATTGTCCTATGATGTGGGCTATGGAGCAAGTTAAAAAATTAAGCTAAAAAGTTTTCTTTACGCCATGAATAATAATTTGATGAGTATGACTATGATTACATAATTATACCTAAAGTTCAATAATTATAGGGAGTAAAATGATTGGAAGTATATGAAAGAATCTATAGAATTTTAAAACGGTTTAGAGTCTATTAGACTTGAAGTTATTTCAATAAAATCAATCTAAAATTTTTCGTTAATATCTGATAGAATTAAGATAAAAATACAAAGATTACATAAACTTCATATATTTTAGCTTGTCATCTTTAGTAAGCCTCTTATCACGATTACACCTGATACTTTACCATTTTATAAAGGAGATAACTGTATTACATTATGTTTAACCATCAGTTCACAGCATATTTTAAGGTTGCATTGACATCGATAATTATTCCATTTTTCATTGTAATTTTATCAACGTATGTGTTCAAGCTAATATTCTTGCAACAATATCTATTAGTACTTTTTTCCTTAAATACTCCTGCAAGCTTTCCATTATTATTAGAACAAAACATATTATTTGCTAAAACAAGATCTGGAAATATAATGAGAAGAGTTCTTAAAAAATTATGGACAGGAGAACCATTGGGAGACCTTTCAACTAAAGAAGAGGATGTTTCCGTTAAGGAAATTAAGGAAGCTGCTCTAAATTAAAAACCTAAAGAGAATCTTCATAGAGAATTAACCCTAGATCTAAAGAAAGACATTATTAATTATTTAATTGATTGATTTTTATATATAACATTCTTAAAAGATATATCGTAACAACATAATATACTGAAGATAAATTACTTGATCTCCTTTTAAAATATTTACTTACATAGAGATTTAGTACAATTTATAATAAAATTTTTATATGACCGATTAAAATAAATTTATAACTTTGAAAATAGGATACTATAGTTATGTTTGGTATAATGGAGAAATAGTAGAATGGAATAAAGCAACAGTGCACTTAATGTCTCATGCCCTACACTACGGAACAAGTGTGATAGAAGGAATAAGAGCTTATGCAGACGAAGAAAACGTATACGTATTCAGATTAGTTGATCATATGAAAAGATTCATAAATTCGGCTAAAATTTACTCTTTCAACCTAAAATACAGTTTAGATGAACTTTTAAAGGCTGTTGTTGAAACTATTAGGACTAATAACGTAAAAGAAGGTTGCTATATTAGACCAATAGCGTTCGTAGGCATGCATGGAATAGACCTTTATGTATCTAAAGATTCTCCTATAAATGTTGCAATTATTTTGCTAAAAGTAGGTGAATATATGAAATCTGAAGGCGTAAGAGCATGTATATCTTCATGGAGAAGAATATGCGATCCATTAATTCCTCCATTGGCAAAGGCTGGTGGAAATTATCTTAATTCTGTATTAGCTACTCAGGAAAGTAAAAGAAATGGTTACGATGAAGCAATCATGCTAGATTTAAATGGAAACGTTAGTGAGGCTCCAGGAGAAAATATTTTTATTGTTAGGAAAGGAAAAATATATACGCCGCCCGTATCTGCAGGAATTTTAGAAGGGATAACAAGAGATACTGCAATTACCATTGCAAATGATTTAGGTTACGAAGTTATAGAAAGAAACATACCCAAAACTGAGTTATATATAAGCGATGAAATCTTCTTAACTGGTACCGCAGCAGAAATAGCTCCTGTAATAAGCGTTGATGGAATAACGATAGGCGATGGAAAAATAGGGCCAGTAACAAAAAGCATAAAAGAATTGTACCACCAAGCAGTAAGAAATAAACTTCCAAAATATTCACATTGGTTAACAAAAGTATATTAAAAATTCTCATTTTTGCTTCCGTATAATTTTGAGATTAAATTGATTTTGATCATAAGTTTTAATTCTTATTCTAAAATTATTCTTGAATAAGAAACGAATTTTTATTTTATCCTTTTTTACTGAATCTTGCATTGCTAGAAACTAATTTACGACAATTTTATTTCAACACTTAGTAACCATGTGATTTTATAGAATTGGTATTTGAGCTGATTTTTTTAAGAACAAATTTTGAACTTTTATGGAATATTTCTTTGATTTATTTTCAAAATTTAAGTTTTTGCTGCATTAGTTAAATAGATGAAAAAGCTTAAAGGCACAGTCTTGGTTGTTATCTCCGCTATTTCATTTGGCTTTTTGCCCATTTTTGCGCGCTTCTCCTATTTAGAAGGAGTGACGGTAAATCAATTCCTTTTTTGAGATTTTTAATAGCATCTATTCTTTTTATTATTTATCTTAATTTTAAAAAAGATTTTAATATTCCATCTTACAGGAATTTTTTATATTTCGTTTTACTAGGAGGAATTCTATATTTTTCTCAATCTAATTTATATCTTAATTCTATTATATTCATTCCAATATCAGTTGCAGTGTTAATATTATATACTTATCCAGTTTTCGTAGCAATTTTCTCATCAATTTTTTATAAGGAAAAACTGAATAAGAGAATAATAATTGCTCTAATTTTGGCCCTTATTGGATTATACTTAATTACAAATCCTATTTTCAGCTTATCAATTCTAGGCATCCTATTACCTCTTTCAGCTTCCTTGGTATATACTGTTTATATATTAATCAGTGCAAAGATTATAATAAAATATAATGAAGAAGTTGCTTCTTTCTACATAATACTAAGCTCATCCTTCTCATTTTTACTGTCTATTTTGTTTTTCGGAAATCTAAATTTTTACTTCAATTTAAAAGCTTGGATTTGGATATTGGTTGTCGCTTTGATAAGTACAAGCCTAGCAATAACCACATTTTTACAGGGAATCAAATTGATAGGCCCTACTTTATCTTCTTTAATTAGTTTAATTGAACCTATAACTTCAATCGTTTCATCTTTCATAATTTTTCGTGAAAGCTTCTTTTATCTGCAATGGATAGGAGTTGTTGCAATTTTCGTTGCTATTATAATTTCATTAAAATAAAAAGATAATTGATACTAAAATTAGCAAACGTCGTTCCCTTCTTGAAAAGCGAGGGGTCCCTTCCAGAGAGATTCATTGTTACTTCCTTTGATAATTGTTAAATTTTTCATTTACTGAACAATTGGGTGTATAAGAATACCCCCAATAGGTTACTAAAGTGAAAAAGAGGAACACATCATTGAATACCTCTGAATCCTAGGATATAAAGTGAATAACGATTATCTCGCATCTATCTCATTAAGCCCTTTATCAAGCTGGAAGAAGCATCGCTGGTATCACTATTAGAGATTCTAAAAATGATAATTAAATGACTATAACCCAGTCAATTGGAAAGAGCATTCAGCAAACTCTTAATTTTTTTATGATAATCCCCATTTTATTAGGGATTCTGAGAAATATATATGGATGTGGTTCTCTTAGCTTCTTACTGCTCAACAAATGAGAGATGTAGCTACGAATCAATGCTGGGAACGATGAATCGCTTTGGAAAAGAGAGCACTCGACCTTTTCAAATCGTGGAGGAAGTCAGCTAAGTCAGTCATCTCAATCCTTCTACAATGTTAAGAAATATATAAACAAAAATACTAATTCAAAATTCTTTGAATATTTCTAGTAATTTTAAAAAACAAAGAAAGAAGACACTAAAAGAATCAAGAGTATAAGCAATCCCAATATTCCAATTCGTATTCTTGAATCAATCTAGCAGCATTTTTAACACTTGGCGTTTGAAAATCATGTTTCTCAAGAATTTTTAAAGCTAAAAACTCCAGTTCTTTATCCCATTTTGCTTCTTCAAAGAAGGAAACTTCTGAGAATTGATATTTCTCTCTTAGAGCTTTACCCAGTTTGTTTATTGATTCTATGAAAATTGGAAAATTGATTACTATAGCTATGACTTGCTCTTGAATTGAACCAAAAAAAGCCAAATGAAAAAGAAAGTGCGTATACGAGATAGCTTTTGAAATTGGTTTGATTTTATTTACATCTATGTTGAAATGATGAATAATTTTATTCAATCTTTCCAATGCTTTTTGATGACTTACCAGCAACCTTAAGAAGAATTCGTTATCTGGAAAATCTGATCTTGAGTACATTATAGCTAAGGCTTTTGCATCGTTTAAAGCTACATAATGTTGCTGTTCAATGAAAAGTCTTATTTTTTCTATACTAAGCTTACCTTGAACTGCATCCAATATGAAAGGATGCTTTGTTATTTTTTGGTTTATTTCCTCCAGCTCATGTCTGAGCTTTTCAATAAATTCCAGAGGAGTCATCGTTCGACATTATCAATTTAACGGTTTACTTCAATTAAATATTATGATTAAAAGAATAGCATTAGCTTCGATATTTACTGTATTTTCTCTTGCAACATTGGGGAATGCTCCTTATCCTCTATTAGGTTATGGCTTATTGTATTTTGCTATTTATTCAATTGTATATGTATTTAAAGCAAGGGAAGCTATTTTAAGCTTAGTAGTCGGTACTATTATAGGTTCATTACTTCTTTTGTACACTCAAAGCGTATTTACTTTAGTAGCCATAGCCTTGATTTTCATAGTACTATTACAAGCTATCCTTTTAATTTATTTCACGAAAAGAATTGGCATATTGTCTTCAACTCTTTTATCTACGTTAATTGTTTCAGTTGTGATAGTTTTGTTGGGAGTAGGTTACTATGGAGAAGGAGGAATATCAACAGCTTTTAGCTTTTTGAACATACTATATGCAATACCCGCATATTTGCTATTGAAGCTTAAAGAAAAAGGATATGGTAATTTAAGCTACATGCTAATGATCTCTTCTACAATTGCGCTTTTTATCTCTCTGAGCACATTTTTATTGTACATTGTACTTATTGTTTCCATAGCTTCTTTTATTGTAGCATATTATTTATTAATAAGAAAATCAAAAATTAGCAGAAATATTCTTGCTTTGATTATTTTGATACTTGTTCTAGGATATTCTCTTGGAATTTACCTTAATAAACCAGCTTCTGACTTTGCTATAAGAGCGAGTTTTTATTCATTTTATCCAGATTCATTAAGCGGAACACAATGGATCCAAAAGAATCAAAGTAATTTATGCCTTCAGGGTAACTTAGCAGGAGGAAGAACCGTTGAAACAGGTGTCTACGATCCACAAAGGCTAAGAGTAATAAATACATGTGTAACTGTAATTGGAACGATCGTTGGAATTACAAATCAATCAGGTAATGCAACGGATAGAGATTTTTTAATTGATATCATTCTAGACCCTCAATACACATATCTTCTATCTTTAGGAAGCTACATTTTCTTTAAGCCTGTTACAATGCATGTAGAAGTCATTCCTGTGATGCAGTCTATAGTGTTAAAAGGACTAAATTTAAAGCCTGGAGATAGAATAATGGTAACTGGTGTATTCGTTTTAGATACAGATCACGGTTGGTGGAGCGAAATACATCCTGCTTGGAAAATAGAAAAAATAGAATAAAATTATTTTTTCCTTCTTCTATATTGTTCTAAGAAACTTTCCCAAGTTTCCTCATCATCGACTTCATCTTCGAGCAGTTCTTCTGCAAGTTCATAGGTCAAATGATCTTTGTATCTATATTTTTTAAGTAGCTCATTATACTTTGTTATTGCGCACCTTTCTGCCCTTAAAATCTCTTCTATAAAACCCTCATAATCGGTGAGATTCTCAGGAATTTTTAACTCGCCACAGCCGCTATACTTTACAATGTCTTCAAGATTTGAAGGTGGCGTAAATCCAAGCTGAATTATTCTTCTAGCAATTTTTTCCGCATGTCCTAGTTCATCCATTGATTGCTTCAAAAGCTCTTTTTTAAATGTATCAGCATCAACACCTTTCATAGCGTGGGCAAAAACCCAATATTGGAAATGAGAAAACCATTCATCCGCATAAACTGAATTTAAATCATTAATCACTTCTTCTATGCTTATTCCTTCAATTATTTCTCTAGCTTTCTTTCCCATAAATTTAAGTCAACCACGCTTTATTTATAATTATTTGACCCTTTTTTATTCAATTAAACTGATTAAATTTTATTTAAGAAAAAAATATAAATGAGTATCAATCAATAACCAATTTGCTTCTACTATGTCCTTTCTAAGATTATTGTTTATCGTAGGCATCTTTATCTTCATTCCATTTCTATCCAGCATAATTTTTGGTGATCCTTTATACGCAACTTATTCATTGGTTATAGCAACATTCATTCTTGAATACATGGCTTATCCAATAGGTCCAATATTGGGTATCAAACCAGTAACCTCTGCAGTTATTACCCTAGCAACAACGTTAGGTTATTTTTTCTTATTCTATGAAATTATTAAAAAAACAAAAGATGTGAAAAGATTAAAAAATTGGTTTATAAGAATTGATGAATCTAAATGGATAAGAAGATTAAGAAAAAGTCAATTATTAAGTATACCATTAATTGCTCTAACCATGGGAGTTTTACCAGTAGCATTCATCGCTTGGTTAATAAACTTGGATATAAGGAAAACAGCAATACTAATAGTTTTAGCAGAAATAACAGGTTTGATGATAATGCTTGCAAGCATGCCTTTAATTTTTAATTTATTGAGTTTTTTGTAGTTTTTAAAACATGATTTCTATATTTTTAAATTTCTTATTTAAAAATATTTTTGTTTTATTTTTTTCTTTTACAAAATTTCCCTCCAGCCCATCAATTAAAACATTGCTTGCTTCGATGTTCAATAGAATTACTTCTTTGATTTCCAAAGGTTGACCATTTTGTTCAATTCTATTTTTAAAGAAAGATATATTCGCTATGTCACCGTTCTCACCATGATATATTTTCCATTGTTCATTTCCAAATAACAACAAAGCATCTTTTACAGGTATAGCCGAGCCCTCACTTATAAAAATTGGCATTTCGTTAAAACTTTTTATCCAAACGCTACCCTTGTAAACAACATTTTCCCAATAATCATACCAATTAGAAGGTGGAAGATATGCGTATCTTGACTCCTCATTTTTCTCTAATATTGGTGCATATAGTATGTATGGACCAACAAGATATTCATCATCAACCAAATATGAATCTTCATCACATTGAAATTCATAGCATAGAGGCCTTATTATAGGATCGCCCTTTAAATGAGCCTCCCATGCGAGATGCTAAAGATAGGGCAAGAACATATATCTTAAATGGATTGCTCTTTTGGACATCTCTCTGTATTTTGAAGGAAGATTATAAATTTCCTCTTCAGTACCACCCTTTTCTTTATGAATTCTCTGACTTTCTCCCACCCTAAAGGGCAAGAGTTCCCCTCAGTTGATTCGGAGCTACATCTCGCATATGAGGAGCAGTCAAGAGGCTCAGAGAACCCCTCCCATTTAAATTAATTATTGCAATAATATCTCTATCATTTTCATAACCACAAGAACATTTGAACCATCTATAGGAAATTTCATTCATTTTATTATTACATCTAGGACATTTAATCGAAGAATAAGCAGCGTAAACATATTTTACCAGCAAACAATGCTTCTTTGCTTGCCAATCAATCCAATACTGAATCTTTCTATATTGCATCAAGTAAAGTTTATTCCTAAACTTTTTAGGAAGTCTTTTAACTTTTTTAATCATATACTTTAAATTTTCTAACTTGATAACATTAGCATTCATTTTAATAGCTTCGTCGATAATTCTTTTGCTAACTTTTCTAGAAAAGTCTTCTGCAATTCTTTTAGCCTTTGAATGAAATGATAAAATTCTTTGCTTAATGTTTCTATTAGATTCCCATCTTTTTGGATATTTTATTTGCAATCTTTCAGCTAACGATTTGTATCTATTAATTTCATTAATTCTAGTATTAATTCTAACAAAATTGTTTTCATCTTTTCCTACAACGATTGTTTTCATATTTATATCAACAGCTATGCTATCCTTAGGATCTATTTTTTGAATAAATTTCTCAAAGGTTATTTTAATAAATGCTTTTCCATTGCGAATTACTTGCCTTGCTTCCTTCATTTTCCAAGATAAATATTCTTTTAAGTTTCTTGGATATCCAATTATTTTAAACTCTCCAAGCTTAGATATTTTAACTATCATTCTTTCAAAATCTATTGTATATGAGAACTTAGGAGTTAACCAAACTGTTGGTTTGTAAATTATAGGAAATCTTCCTTTATTAGGATTATTATACCAACCTTTGTATATTGAAATTGCATTTCTATAACAGTCTTGTGCTATTTTCGAAGGAAGATTGAAACTCCTAAGAATGCAATAGAGTTCTTTATGAACAATGCTAATAACATTTCTTTTATTTGGATCGATTCTTTTTTCTTTTAACCAATAAAGAACATATCTTAAAGATTCTAAATAGTTTTTGGAAAAGACTAGGAGGGATTCTGATATTGCGATATTCATTGAAACAGTAGCTCTTATCGCATTATTCCTCCTAGTCATTGATCAATTATGGAAAATAAACATTTAAATCTATTCATCCAAGCCCTTAAGGGCGAGGCTTTCATTTGATGTAAATCGAACTTGACGATTGGATCATATTGGTTTATTCTGATCTTTAATATGTTTTTGCCTCCTTCTACAAATAAATCCATTAAGTAAAATTGGAATTAAAAGATTAAAACATTGATTTGTTAAGTTAAATTAAACCATCAATTAGCAAAATACTCTAATGATTGATTTTTTAAACGGCAGATTCCTCGAAGTCGCTGCAGTTAATTCTAAGATCCTTGATTTCCATTTCCATATTGAACAGCTTACAATAATACTTTCCTCTTTCATTTACTGTACAATATTTGCATAGTGGACATGCTTTGGCCAATAATAAGGTTTTATCATTCCTTAATTTAACTACATAACTAAGTAAGAATGAATAAGCCTTTATTTTTTCGTCCTCAGGAATGCTTTTTAGAGGTTTCTTAAGATAATAATCCCAATCTAAGAGCTTTTTTACAAGTTCTTTTCCTGATTCTGTTATAGTTAAAATTTTAAAGTGCTTGTTTTTTTCCCAAGTAACTGCTTGAATTAAGCCTTTTTTTATCAAAGCTTTTACCGAACTGCTAATCGTAGGCTGAGATACACCAAATTCTAGGCTCAATTTTGTAATTATGCAATTTTCAGGTTTATTTTCGATTAAATACAATAATATTTGTGCTTGAAGAGGATAAAGACCGTAAAGTTTTGCTTTTTCCCATATTAAATTCCTCTGAACCCTTGCTATTCTATCAATAGCCTCTATTAGCTTTGTATCCAAATCCTTAACACTTTCTATTGCAGGTATCACTTCTTTACTATGATTTTTAATCCAATATATATACCTATCATTAAATTAAGAAAATTCTCAAGCTATATAATAAAAAATATTTTTATGTCTAAAATAAATATACTATGTTTTCTTTAACTTTTCGGCTTCTTCAATCAATTTTTCATGATCAATATCCTTCTCTATCTTTTCGTAGCATTGAACATTCTTAATATCTTCATTTGAAGAAATCAACTCAGAACCCTCTCTGAAAAGAATGTTTTCTTCTTTAAAGAAATGAGATCTAATAAGAAGTATTAAATCCTTACAATAGCTTATAACTTCAGATGCTGTTATCTTTCCTTCAGAGTATAATTTGATATATTCATCTATTTTTGCGATAATCGTTCTCATTTCTTGATGTTCTAAAATCATTACCTCTATAGGGCCTCCTACTCTAGGAATTCCAAGATTTTCAAGAAGTGGGAAAAAGCATTTTTCTTCTTTACCATGATGACATCTATCCAAGAAATTGCTTAAGAAATTGACTAAGCTAAACATGAAGCTAATAGAAATTTCGTTTTTAGATTCGAATTCTTTAAGTTTATTTTCTAAATGGTCTATAACTTCCCTTGCAACTTTATGCTGACCTCCTCCCTGCCCTGAAGGGCGAGGGTTCCCTTAGGACGGATCATAGGTTTGTGGTTTACCGCCTTCATCTTCATTACTTCATAGCTAGTGGCTAAGAGCCACCCCGCTCCATTCGTCCAGCGGTAGACCACGGGCTGGGCCTTCAGCCCATTACCCCTATCCCTCACCAAGATTTGCCCTCTCCTCTTGGATCCCAAGGACTCAGGGGTATGTAGAATATTTATCGCACCATTCAAATCAGCATTTATAACTTTCCCCACACGGGGACACTTGAATAAACCACGTTTAATACGCCCACTTTCATGGGCTTCCCCGCATAGGGAACAAGTCTTTGAAGTCCAAGCCTCATCCACATTAACAACTTTAATCCCTAATTCCTCCCCAACTACCTCAAAACGCTTAATAATATAACTATAGTTCCAGAAGTTTATCGTGAGTTTATTGCCGTGGTTCCTAGATATCTCTTTAGGATAACCTACAACAATTTCACCCATCCCCTTGTCCTTTAACTCCTCCATTATTTTTCTAACCATGCTATTCAAAGCATGCCTTAGAAAACTCCTCCTCTTGTCGTATAACAATTTCAATTTCCTGCTCCTTCTTTGTCCATGTCTAGCTAGGACTTTCTGGACTTTGCTTATCTTCTCACTATAATACTCGTACTGAGAGAGAACACTGCCACCCTTGAAAATATACCAGTTACCATCCTCAACAAAAACTGTAGTTAAATTAACGATTCCTAAATCCACAGAAGCCTTTAGTTTTCCATCTACTTCCATGTTATCCTCAACTTCCACTGGTATATGGACATACCAACTCCTCTTAGCCTCATCATAAATTATCTCTAACCTGCCATGTTTCCCATGCCATTTTAGCTTCCCTTTAAACTTAAGAGAGAGTTTAAAGTCCTTTAGGTATATTGTTCTTTCACATTCGTTAACTTCATAACGATCGTTTCTGATAATTATCATTAGTTTGTATTTTCCGTCCTCACTCTTCCAGTAACCTGGAGGTCTGGGTTTAAACCGCTTTGGTAACTTTCCCTCCTTCTTTTCCTCAATTAATGAGAAGAAGCTCCTCCAGTCCTCAGCGTTCTTCCTGGCAACTTGTTGTGCGTTAACCTTCAATACGTGTTTGTACTTCTCATATACCTCCTTTTCGGTCTTAGTAAAATCGACCCTCTCTCCCTTCTTAAACTGTTGCATTCTTAACCAGTTCACTTCGTTCCAACATTTTGCTGTAATGATACCTAGTTCTTTTAGCTTCTCGTTGGTTTCTTTATCCACTACTAATTTAACCACGTTAGCTCTCCTCATTTGCTTTCACCCATTGTTCCTCAATGTATTTCCTAAGGTCTCACTGGATACATTACCAGCTGTTGATACGAAGTAGCTTCTAGTCCAGAACTTTCCCTTGGTGTATTCTCTCGTTTCTGGAAATTTCTTCAAAACTGGCCTATCTGATTTCCCCTTGAAATAGTTTGCTAAGTATGATGGCGAATATCTAGGTGGGCAGTTAACGAATAGGTGTACGTCATCTGGCATTACATCTAGGGCTATTATTTCACAACCTAACTCTTCTGCAATTGATTTCAAAACCTCTTTAGTGTATTCAGATACTTCACTGACTAACACGTCTCTGCGATATTTTGGGATCCATACAAAATGGTAGTTGCATAGGTATTTCACATGCCTTGTTGATTTGTATTCCACAATACCTTAAAGTATTCAAAGATTTAGAAACCTTTACCCCGCCCTGAAGGGCGAAGCTTGTCGTTCGTTTTGTCAAGCAAAAGATGTAGGATTGATTTTACTCCCTCTCCATTATAATTATGCTCTTTATGCATACATATTCTTTCATTGCATTGTTTATAAAACAAACTCCTTAACATTTAGGTAGATATTGCTGCAACTGATTCTTTTGACCATGAATTGCAAAGCTTATAAGATAATTGATTTGCTAGCTAATATGATAACCCGATCTCTTTATCCACAACTAAAATTTATAGTATAAACATTCAACCCCATTTATTTTTAGATTAGTAAATATATTATAAGGATAAGAAATCTTCTTTTCTAATCTTTATATAGGGCTTTAATCCCTCTTCAAACTTTCTTATTGCATCCTCATAAGTCTCTAATGTAAAACCTATATCATCTAAACCTAACATTAGTCTTTTCCTAACGCTCTCTTCAATTTCGAAGTTAACATTTTTTCCCATATATGAAAGAATTTTTTTCTCAAGATCAATCTTCACATATAGTTGCGTATTCAGGGCTTTTTCAATAATTTCTTTTACAACATTTTCTTCAATTTTTACACATACAAGACCATTTTTTGCAGCATTTTCGTAAAATATATCACCAAAAGAAGACGATATAACGGCTTTGATACCGAAGTCTAATAGAGCCCATACAGCATGTTCTCTTGATGAGCCTATTCCAAAGTTTCTACCTGTAACAAGTATTGATGCACCAGAATATCTTGGATCATCAAGTATGAATCCTCCTTTCGGTCGTCCCTCTTCGTCATATCTTAACCTATAAAAAAGATATTTACCTAACCCCTCTCTTTTGCTTAGCTTTAGGAATTGAGCAGGAATTATCTGATCAGTGTCTACATTATCAGCCTGTAATGGAATAACTTTACCTTCTACAAAAGTTATCTTCATAGAATCACCTCAACATCCAACCATATCCCAATCTTTCGAGTAGTTCTACATCTACAACCTCTTCTAATGGAAGTATTTCGTATTCTCTTACATCGACAAATTTACCTTCTAAAGCTGTAGCTGCGGCGGTCAAAGGACTTACAAGATGTGTTCTACCTCCTGGTCCTTGCCTATTCTCAAAGTTTCTATTAGAGGTACTAGCACATCTCTCACCTGGTGATAGTCTATCTTCGTTCATACCTAAACACAGGCTGCAACCAGAGTTTCTCCACTCAAAACCTGCATCTATAAAAATCCTATGCAGACCTAACCTTTCAGCCTGCCTCTTAACAAGTTGTGAGCCAGGTACAACCATAGCTCTAACACCGCTCTTAACCTTTTTTCCCTTGACTATCCTAGCTGCTTGTATTAGATCATAAAGTCTGGCATTGGTACAAGATCCTATGAAAACTCTATCTACACTTATATCTTTTATATTCATGCCTGGCTTCAGCCCCATATACTTAAGCGCTCTTTCAACTGATAACCTCATAATCTCATCCTCATAGGAATTGGGTTCAGGAATTGTACCGTTAACACTGGAGACCATTGCAGGAGTTGTGCCCCATGTTACTTGAGGTTCCACTCTGGTCACATCCATCTCAAAAACCTTATCAAAGTAAGCCCCAGGATCTGTAGCTAAGGATTTCCAGAAATTAGCCATTTCATAAAATTCCTCACCTTTAGGTGCAAAGGGTTTACCACGCAGATATTCAATGGTCTTTTCGTCAGGTGAAATAATAGCGGTTCTAGCTCCAGCTTCGATCGACATGTTAGTAAGGGTCATTCTTTCCTCTATATTTAGGTAATCTACATATTCTCCCCTGAACTCAATTATATGTCCTATAGCGCCTCCAGTACCTATAGTACCTATCAACGAAAGAATAACATCCTTAGACATAATACCTTTACCAGCTCTTCCATTAAGTTTCACCTCCATGCTTCTATGTTTCTTTATCCAGAGAGATTGTGTTGCAAGTATATGTTCAACTTCGCTGGTCCCAATACCAAATGCTAATGCCCCCAATCCTCCATGGGTTGATGTATGGCTATCACCACAGGCAACTGTCATTCCAGGAAGAGTTAAACCTAGCTCTGGACCTATAACATGAACTATGCCTTGGTAAGGACTATAATAATCCAGTAGCATAATGTCATGAGAATATGCATTCTTCTTAAGAATTTCCATTTGCTCAAGCGAAAGAGGATCTGATATAGGCTTAGTCCTATCTCCTGTAGGAACGTTGTGATCCATTACTGCTATTGTTAGATCAGGTCTCCTAACCTTCCTACCGTAGCTTCTAAGTCTTTCAAATGCTACTGGAGATGTTACCTCGTGTATATAATGCCTATCTATATATATTAGATATCTGTCGCCATCACTTGCTATCTTATGGGCTTCCCATATCTTCTCATATATGGTTCTTCCCATCTAAACACCTCTGCCTAACATTTTACTTAGTTTCTCCATGTCTTGAAAAAGGCGAGGCTTGTTTTTCATTTCATGTCTCCCTTATAACTAATTTTCACAACCATTTAAATAGTTTTTACAAGAAATGAAAGCCTCGTCCTTTAGGGCGGGGATG
>Ga0208549_100501_pt1 | contig 16497 bp, 21 predicted proteins | sample BED_host_MetaG_FD_187135 | JGI IMG/M metagenome (GOLD analysis project Ga0208549, IMG submission 187135) | Hot spring microbial mat communities from Yellowstone National Park, Wyoming, USA - BED_host_MetaG (SPAdes) (version 2) | ecosystem: Environmental > Aquatic > Thermal springs > Hot (42-90C)... | reverse complement strand
AGCTGCTCACTGGGGGTAGAGGTCAGGGTTCAGGAAGGGTATGAGCGCTAGGCTAACACACTCCTCGACGAGCTTGAATCTGTCAACGAATCCCTTCGTGAGGGTGTGGACTACGCCCACGGTTCTACCTAGGTTCGTGTATCCATACTTCTCAGAGAATGACTCGTCGAGTTCTTTTCCCAGCATCAATATATCATCCAGCACTGGTTTGGGAAGCGTGAACCCTGAGCTTGAGCCCACACCCGTACGGCCATCCCTGCTTATCACCACCGCGAACTGGGTATTCAAATGTGATATCCACGACTCCGGCACACGGGGTATGCTTATTATACCCGCCTCCACTCCCACCCCGAAGTCTGATTGGGGGAAAGCTTCCAGCGAGTGCTTGGCTCTCAGGTATGCCCCCATGATTGTCTGCTCGGCGCCCACGGGTTGGCGTGGAGCATTCGTATAGGGTGTGCTCCTTATCTCCACGTCCCCGTAGAAGTGTTCAAAAACCCTCCTCACCCCCTCAAGCTTTACTGGGTTAGATGAACCAACACCTACTTTGACCGTCAACCCCTATCACTACTTAGAAATAGGTATTAAAGGGTTTTGACAGCAGACTGATGGTGTCTGGATAAGAATTTTCCGCACTTGGCCGCCGCACTCGCCACCCCCTCCAATCTGGGCGTCATCAATAGACTTGCAGCGAGCATCGAAGTTTTTTAATCTTGAAGGGAATACTTGTCGACCGGTCATGTTCAAAGAACTGGTTGACAAACGGTGTACCATACTTTCCCATACACGAATGAATGTGATCTTAGAATGAAATATCCGCGGGAGATCCTCATACTCAGATGATGAGGGCTTCGAGTAGTATACCCACGATGAGTGGTATAAGGAAGTTATCATCCACGGGTAGGGGTAACAGTTCCACGATTGTAGCGCATAGCGCCACGATTACCGCGATGTAGAGCGGTACCCCTATGGCTATCAAGATTAGGGCCGATGATGCAAGCATGGCCGCCGATCCCTCAACGGTTTTGCCGAGTCGTGGTATCCTTACTTTACCGTGCAACCCCACTATCGCCGCCACTGTATCACTCACCGTGAGTGTGAGTATCCCCCCAATCGCTGGTTTAGGGTAGTAGAATAGTAAGAGGAGTGCTATGGCTGAGAAGGCGTAGAACGTGGATGATAGGTAGACTGGTTTCCCACCGTTCTCCATGATCAACCCGAATTGGAGCGCAAGGTTGGATAGGATGCCGGAGCCGTGGTTGGAGCCGTGATTCAGGATTAGGAAGAGGTAGCCGAAGGTGGCTGCGCTCGTCAGTCCGACGGCGAGCCACCTCCAGCCGGCGAGTAGGAGGCCTGAGACTATTAATCCACCCCCAACGTGAGGTAGCTTGCGTGCAACCGTGAGTTTAGCGTCTCTGGGTTTTAAGAGTAGTCCCCTATACCCGAAGAGCACGGCTAGCGCCACGATGAGGGATATTGCGGCTACATACCTTTCGAAGAACCATGAGGCAGTGCAGAGTCCGAGAGCTATCAGGGTGATACCAGCCGCCTCTCTATCCAAAACACTCCACCAGCAACGTGATTCAGTGCTTAACTTGGAGGGCGGAACAAAAGCTTTTTTCCACCCCAAACCCATCTCTGTGTGCGGGCCTCGGTAGCTCAGCCTGGTAGAGCACCTGCCTCGTAAGCAGGGGGTCGCGGGTTCAAACCCCGCCCGAGGCTAATGATTACATGGGACAAGAGCCTAACAAAAATTGCGTTTATTATGGTATGGATATACATTATTCCGAACATAAGGTAAAATATGCCATTAAAAAAATAAAGCGCGAGCCAGGACTAAGCGAGGAGGACAGAAACGCAATACTTGAGTACATTCTGAAACTACAGAGCCAAGGGTTAAACACGTTGCGCGTGGTTAAATACGCCTACTCGCTCATTGTTCTCAAGCGCCATTTAAGGTACAACTTCAAAGACGCCGGTAGAGCAGAAATAGAGGAGCTCATGCGCTGGTTGAATTCAAGCGAGTACACGGCGTGGTATAAGTCCGACTTGAAAGGAATTTTGAAGCGTTTTTACCGGTGGTTGCGCACAGGGGCTTTGGACACAAGCGTGCCGTACCCGCCAGAAGTCGCGTGGATTAAAGCCAACCCGAAGAAGAATGAAATGAAAGAGCCCGATGTTCTCACCGAGGACGAAGCAATGGCAATGGTGCGAAGCGCAGACAAGCCGAGAGACAAAGCTTTTATTGCTGTGCTTTATGAGGGTGGGTTCAGAATTAGAGAAATCCTTTCAGCAAAGGTTGGAGATGTGGAACTTGATGAAAACGGCGCGCGACTTAAGGTTCACGGGAAAACTGGCAGCAGAACCGTGAGGCTAATTTCTTCAGCGCCTTTATTGGCGCGCTGGCTTGAAGAGCACCCATTCAGAAACGACCCCAATGCCCCGCTGTTTGTTTCGCTTGTGCGCTCAAACAAAGGTAAAAAGGCTATGGGTTATGTACGTACTTTAAAAATGCTTAAGAAAACGGCTGTGAAGGCAGGAATTAAGAAGCACATATACCCGCACTTGTTTAGGCATTCAGCCGCAACAAGGGACGCGCGCTACCTCACAGAAAGCGAGCTGAAATTGAAATACGGTTGGAGCGGTGGTTCGCAAATGGCGCAGGTTTACGTGCACCTTTCAGGCGCAGACCTTGACAACAAGCTTCTTGCGGTTTACGCTGGAAGGCCCATTGAAACGATAAAGCCAAAATTCGCGCCGATAATTTGTGCGCGCTGTGGTGCAGAAAACACGCCAGGACAGAGGTACTGCGGACGCTGTGGCGCGCCGTTAAGTGCGCAGGAGTTAGCTAAAGGAACCGTTGAGGTCGAGGCGCTTAAGCACGAAATAAATGAGCTAAAGGACATGCTTAAAGCTGCGCTTCAAGCTTCTCAAGCAAAGCGATGAGCCTCTCTAAGTCCTTCTTCTTTATTTTTATTGTAACATATTCTTCTTCCATGCTATAATAAACGCATTTTTTTCACATGTGCGCCAGATATTAGCTCAACTTTTGCCTTTTTTAGCATGTTGCTAAACAACTGATGCGGTGATGCGGTCTGTTTTGAGCTAAAAAGTGGAGCGAGCGCGTGAAACAATTTCACAGCGCAAAATAACAAAACCAGCAATTGTGGTTAAACTGCTACCGAATATATAAACTTTTTGTTTTGAGCTCATGAAAGCAAGTTAGGGACATATTACCACGCGTGGTAATATGTCCTCTTTATAAACTTTACTGTTCCCTGTGAAATTTTTGCGTTTATTATAGCATGAAAATACAACCGTGGGATAAGGTACTAAAATCATTACCGCCGCTTTCCGAGAAAGAATTTGCAGAATTAAAAGAAAGCATAAAGAAACATGGGCTAAAGTACCCGATCAAAGTGCTGCCAGACGGCAGGATAATTGACGGCTACCACAGGTGGCTTATTCTCGGGGATGCCGTGCCTTATGAAGTCATTGACTTGCCAGAGGAGCAAGCTTACGAACTTGCGCTCATACTCAACATTGCGCGCAGGCAACTTTCGCCTGAGCAAATAAAAGCTGTGTATGAAAGGGCGAAAGAAATTGCAAAAGAGTTGGTAAAGGCTGGAATGCCGCAACAAGAGGTAGCCAAAACACTTAATGTTTCGCAGCAAGCTGTAAGTAAATGGGCTGGCGGAACGGCAGACCTCCGTGTCGCTGTGCCGAAAAGTGAATGGGAAAGAATATATGAAAGGAGGAAAAACGGCGAACCAGAAGAAAAAATAGCAGCAGATTATAAGGTTTCAAACAGGCATGTTCGTCGAATAGTCTAGAATTATGAAAAGATGCTTTCAATAAAACAAAAAATCGAAGAGCTTAAGGAAAAAGCGCAGAGCCTGCCACAGCCTCAGCGCTTGTACAACCTTGTGGTTATCGACCCGCCATGGCCCTATGGGACGCAGGATAAGTATGACCCAGAAGGCAACCGCGGCGTTTCGCCATACCCTGAAATGTCGCTTGATGAAATAAAGGCAATACGTTTGCCGTTGCTCGATGATGCAGTAGTTTTTCTGTGGACTACTTCACAGTTTTTGCCTGCTGCTTTTGATGTGGTAAATGCGCGGGGCCTTGAATATTGGTTCATTATAACATGGGTAAAGCAGAGGTTCGGTGTCGGCAGAATTCTTAGGCACCAAGCTGAATACGTGCTTGTAGCAAAAAAGGGAAACCCAAAGCTTGAACCGCAGCCAGATAAGGGCGATGTAATATTTGCTAGCGCCGGCGAACACAGCGAAAAGCCGCAGGAATTCTATGACCTCGTTTCTGCGTTATGTCCTGATTGCATTAAGCTTGACTACTTTGCAAGGAAGCGCAGGCCTGGGTGGGATGCTTACGGAACGCTTGAAGGTGAAGCCAATGAGGGAGCAGCGCCATGAACCTCGTCGATGAAGAATTACAAAAAGTTGGCGTGGAAATACTCAGCCGGACTTACAAGCAGGAACGTTGGCTGGTTTATAGGTGTAAAAAGTATGGGCGCGAATTTACTGCGCATGTGTTTAATAAGTTGAGCGCCATGCATAATGGCGACAGGCTTGATACAGGCGTTGATGAGCAAGTGTATAAGGCGCTTATTAAAGCTCCAGATGACTATGTTGTTTTTTCGGATTACACAAATAAGCAGGTTTACGGCGCAAAGGTTCGCGACTTGGTGATTTCAGCTCAACGCCCAGACCCAAAGGCTGGGGTTGCAAGCAGCAACACGTGGATTGTCCGTTTTTGGGTTGATCAAATGAAACCGTTGAGCGAACTTTTTGGGCTGAACGCAAAAACGCTCGCGGATATGGTAAAAGAGTCAATTAGAACACACAACCAAGAGGATGCTTTGCTACACCCAATACGTATAGGCGTCTACCATCCAAGCGAAATCGGGTATTGCATGAGAAAGCAGTATTATGCATACGTTGTTGGCGGCGCAGGGTTTGACGATGAAACGCTTGTAATTTTTGAAATCGGAAACGCCGTGCATGAAATGGTTGGCAACATGCTAGGTGTGCCGGCGGAAGAACGTGAAGTGGAAATATCTTTGCAAGTTGAAGATGGAGTAGAGCTTCGCGGCCGCGCTGACATCATAATGGTTCGCAACGGCGAAACGCACATTATTGAGCTAAAAAGCACAAGCCATGATTACGCAGTTCCAAAACCAGAACACGTGGTACAACTACAAATTTATCTTGAGGCTTTGCACGTGCAACACGGAATATTGCTTTACATAAACAAAACGAATGGGAAGGTTTCAGGCTTTGACATATATTATGACGAGGCAAAGGTTGCTGAAATAAAGAAAAGAGCGCTTACGCTTCACAACTACATCGTGAACAAAACATTGCCGCCTGCAGAAGGGAAAAGCAAACAGGTGTGGGAAGAATGCCGTTATTGTCCTTATAAAGACCGTTGCGACCGAGATGAAAAAATGACATGAACCAACTTGTTTTGTTTTTGGTTTCCTTAACATTTTTACCAATGGCAATTGAGGACTTCAAAGACTGTTCTGTTCACGTGTTTTTTCTATTTTTGCCGTATGTTGCATTCGCGCTTCCTTTTTTAATTAGTACATACATTGGCATTCTTTCGCTTTTTATGGCGTCTGTACTTTTTTTGGTTGCCACTACACTACACAAATTAAACATGCTCACAAGCGGTGATGTGATTGTTGCGCCACTAATTTTTTCTATGCCGTTTGCGCTTACGTACATTATTATTGCCTTTTTGGTAATCGCAAACGTGCATATTGCATGCACGTACTCAATGCGCGGGGACATAAACAAGCTTCCTTTGGTTGGTTACATCGGTGTGGCAGAATTTGTTGGTGCACTGTGTTTTCTATTGATAAAGTGATGCACTGATGCGGTCTATTTTAGCAAAAAATTGGGTCGGCGCGTTTAGAAAGAACCGCTTTGCGGGTTGAATGGGTTTGGAGAAACCCAAAACACATTACCATAGGCAGTTAGCAGGCCGACCTTTTGGTAGCTGCCGAAGTTTGAGAACGCAAACGAATATGTTGAGGTTGGGGCAATAACGAAATGTGCTGGTTGCTCGTTCATCTGGTTCTTGCTGTTTATCGTGATTATGCCGATGACTGTACTTATAACGCTGCCGGTGTTTGCCACAACGATTTCGCCGCTTGTAGAGTTATAGAAAGCATAAAGGCTTTCTTCTCCGCGTACTGCTAAAAATTGTGAACGCTGTACGGCTACTGCATTGTAATCGCTTTGCGCGCCCATGGTCATCGCGAAAGCGCCGAACGCCGCAACGGCAACTATAATGAATATTATTGTTCTAATTATTGCAGCTTGTGCCTTCTTTGTTTTCATGTTATATTAACAACAACTTGGCTTAAAAACGTGCAAAGTTTGTTTCTTTTTTAAACAAAAGGCGTTATTAATATAACATAGTTTACAGACGGCAACGCGCAATTTCTTCAATTGTCGCCACGCTTATTTTAATTGCTATAACAATTATAGGAGGGATTTTTATATACAAATATTTCATGGCACTGGCCACAACGCTAAGTACTAATCATGCAATAGAAATAACATCGGCAACGCTTTCGGCATCGCCAACAATTTTCACAATCAACGTGCAGAATACCGGCAATGTGCAGGTTAAAGCGCTCACGGTGTATATAAATGGTGCGCCAGTAAACATGTCGCTTTCTCCAGTGCCATTAAGCCCTGGTGGTTCTGCTTCAGGGGTAACAAACAGGTTGCCGATTAACATTTCATCGGGGCAGACGTATTACATAGAAGTGCGCGCTGTGTTTGTAGATAACTCATCTGTGATAGTGTCTTCGCAGGTGTTGGCTAGCTAACTTTGAGGTGGTTGCACACGTGAAGCTTTTTGAAAAAGGCAAATAATAGCCCGGGGCGGACTCGAACCGCCGTCACCGGCTCCAAAGGCCGGCATGCTTGGCCGCTGCACCACAAGTTATATTCGTTTTATATACATTTCCAGATGTGCCGCTTGCAGAAACGGATTTTCCTGGTCCAGAACCATAAGCCATAACTGGAAATCCGGAGACCAAAAACAAGAGCACTATTGAAACAGCCACCATCATCTTCATTAATTGACTTCTTTTAGCCATTTTTCATTAATCACCAAAAACTGTCAGTATTTACTTTTATGAGTTTCCAATATTTGAATGTAGCGCTACGGTTGCTGTGTTGAATAAATCATAAAGAATCAGCCTTTAATGAATAAGATTAGCATAAAAAGTTCGGATTAAAACACACAAATAATAAAAAATTAAAAAGTTTGTCTACTAAAAACGAATTTAATAATTATTCAACACAGCAGCTACGGTCAGTACTCCCACAAGTATAAAATTTCACTTTTCTGAGGAAATTTATTAGGGGCCTCATCGGTTTAAACTAGTAATATCTGAGCAGGATTAAGGATATTAAGAAATCAGTTGACATAAAACACATGTACGTTGGATTGGATCTTCATAAGGTAACTATAAATGCGACTGTAATGGATGAAAATGGAAATGTGTTAAATGAAGTAAAAATAAAGTCTGAACCAGATAGCCTAAGGAACTTTTCAGACTCAATACCTTTTGGATCGGACATAGTAATAGAGAGCTCTTCAACATGGTACTGGGCATATAGGATATTGTCTGAAAGGCACAACGTTACCTTATCAAACCCGCTAAAGACTAAGGCTATAGCTGAATCAAAGGTAAAGACGGATAAGGTAGATTCTCTTACTCTTGCAAACCTGCTAAGGGGAGGATATATAGCGGAAAGCTACATACCTCCTAGGGAATTGATGCAGCTAAGGGAGATGGTCAGGTACAGGGCAAGCCTTGTAAGAGTTAGGTCAATAATAAAGAACAGAATACACGCTCATTTGCTGATGTACAACATAAAGATTGATGGAACTCCTTTCACAAAGGAATTCATTAAAACGTTAAGGGAGCTGAACGACTACAAGATAAACGGCTACTTAAACGTCCTTGAAGTGTTGAACAAGGAAATAGATGACATATCTAATAGAATAAAGGAGATTGCAAATGACAATGAAGATGCAAAGCTTTTGATGAGCATTCCAGGAATATCGTTCTACTCTGCGCTTTTCATAATCAGCGAAATAGGAGACATAAACAGGTTTCCAGACTCAGGGCATTTGGTTTCATATGCAATAGCTCCATCAACCCGCTCATCAGGAAATAAAGTGTACCATGGACCGATAACAAAGCAAGGAAGCAGTTACTTAAGGTGGATACTAACTCAAGTTACGTGGGCAAACATAAGGAAAGAGCCTAACGGAACAGTTGGCAACTTCTTACCCCAAGAAGAAAAAGGGAAGCGCTAAAGCAATAGTTGCTGCGTCTGCAAAGATGCTTAGGATAATTTACTGGGTGCTTAAAGAGCACAGGCCATATCAAAGTTAATGGGTCATGACCGCAAGGTTGGGGTTGGGGTAAGGCCTCGATGAACTAATTGCGGGCTGACCCGTTAACAAGGTATCGGAGGGATTTGACACTGGGGATTGCCCCGAATGGGTAAGTGATATATCCCTCATGAAATGACAGAGAGATACCCTAGTTCACTCTATAAGCCATAACTAAAATTAGGACTAAAAATACTAAATGATATCATTCTAAACAGCATAATAATTATCATTGAAACGCTATCATATAGAAAAAGCATTGCCGATAAATTAATAAGCAGCTCACATGGGTACATCTCAATAAATAATGCATCTGCAAAATCTTTGAAATACATGAAAGGCTTCCCTTCGCCAGATATTCTGCTTCGCAGGCTTGAAAGCCTGAATTTAAGCCATGTAGTTGATGCTTTAAATGCAGCTAACAGGATTGTATTAACTGGTCATGCCAGAAATGGGATGAAGATGGCAATAGACTTCACTGAAGAGCCATATTATGGAAAGCTGGACATGTACGTGAGCAAGTACAAGAATGGAACTGATAGATTTCATATATTTGCTACTATAAGCGTTGTAGGAAAAGATGAGAAGGAAAGGCTAACTTTGTACTCCTTGCCAATGCTTGATACTAAGGAAGATATTGTCAAGGAATTGCTAGAAAACTCGCCAAGGCCATCAGTCTTGATTATGGACAGAGGTTTTTTCAAAACAGAAATGATAATAAAATTGCTTCAAAGCATGGACATAAGCTTCATAATGCCAGCAATTAGGAACGAAAGGATAAAGAGGATGCTGAATGAATTCGCAAAAGGCAACATCCCTTCTGTATATGAAATGGGATCAACGGTTTATTTGATAATAGCAAGGGGTCAAGGGAAGAAGCCCGTTGATAAATTCATATCTTTTGTAACAAACATAAAGTTTGATGATCCTGAAAGGATTGTCGATATAATACCCGAAGAGTACAGGTGGGGAATTGAAACGTCGTACAGGATTGAAGATGGATTTGAAACAAAGACGACAAGCAGTAGCTTTACGCTAAGGGTGATATACTTCATGCTATCCATAATTCTCTACAACTTATGGATACTCACTAGGGTTGAAGTTCAAGGAACAGCCCTAACAGTGTACTTTTTCAAGCTTATGGTTAAAATGGAAATAATAATAATAATGGTAAGCGGACTGGGGCCTCCTGAATAAGAAATTAAATAAGCTAATATGGCCCTTAGTTTGAACTATAAACTGACGGCTAAAATTTGACCCAAAACAAAGCTATATGGCATTAAACCAAAAGTTAATCAAAAACCAAAAATCATCAATTGTATCTCTAATTGTTATGAAATGTCATTACCTGCGGGAGTACTGTGCATTATTTAATAAATCTTGCTTATTGAGGTATCATGCAATAAATTATGTTCTATATTAATTAGAGTTGTGAAGTGGTTTGCGCCAGTCGAGAAACAAACCTTTTGTCTTCGTGCTTGAGCTGGTTCACTACGTTTTGCAACAGTGCATCGATTGTCTTTTCTCCGAGGCGCAAGGACGGGTACTTTGTGGCATATTCGACTATTTCTCTGTATAATAGCATGCTGGCATAATTGTGTATTTCGGGGTCGTTTGGCAGCACCTGAGCCAGCTTCTTATTTCCCTTTTTCTGCGCCCTTTTAATCCTTGTTAGCATTACATCGTCCCACCTGTCAAGTTGGTTGTTCACCACCTTTAAGGCGTTATTGAACTTGAGCGCAACCTCACCTGTGCCAAGCCCGCCGCCAGGAAGCGTAAAAACTACTGGCGAATGCGAGCCAAAAAAATTGTCGTATGCTGGCTTTGTAAAATCTATGCCGCAATGCGGGCATACCCCTTCTACAAGCTTCGTGCCGCATTCTGGGCAGGCATCAAAATTGCGGTATTTTGGGTTTCGCATTAACCGTGATTTTACAGCTCTAGCATAATTGTATGAAATGCGCAGTGCTTCAGCCGCGTCTTTCAGAGTTGCAGATGGGTTGTAGAATAAAAGCGGTAAAGTTCAGCCTGGCGGCTATGCCCATACGGCATGCACCTTCTCCATTTGCCTGCGCCTCAGAAAGTATGTGGCTACCGCTATTGGCCTCGCAGGGTTTTCATCGTCGTTTAAAGGCAGGCGTTCAAACTTAAAACGCCTCAATAATTTTATTTCATTAAGCGCGCCGAGCACTTCTGGGCTGCAGGCAACGGTTACTGTTTTAATGCCTTCAGCCATGGTGTCTTGTAAAGCGTCTTGTAGCGCGCATAGAGCACACTGTGTAGCGTTCGCACAATGGTATGAGGAAGCGTCTGTGTTGATGAGCCTGCTTCCATCAGCAATACTATAAGCGCCAATTCCAACCCCGCCCCTGTACAGCCCATAAACGTATATCGTGCATTTCATTTCTTCGGAAACCTTAATACTTGTTTGTCCTTTGTTAAGTAGTACGTGTAATTTTTTCCTACCACTTTTCCATCTTTTAACAGTTGTATTATTTCTTCGTTTGCGGGAGCTACTTCGCCGTCTTTGTTTTTGCTTTTTGTCCACTGCAACGCGTTGAGCTTTTCTTCGATGTCTTCAACTGTTGGGGGAAACGCCTTTTTTCCCATTATTACTACTGGCTTTGTGCTTACAACTATCCCTTTTGTGGTTTCCTTGCTTTCGGTTATTTCTCTGATTGTTAGTATTTCATAGCCTTGTTTTAGTAGCTCGTTTGCTTTTGCCACGTCTACCTGCACAATTTCAATAATATTTTGGTAATACCTTTCATCCATTCTCATTCACCTCTTTTTGCAACGTCAAGGAGCCTGTTTAGCAGCTCGTCCCAGGTTTCACGAGGTCTGAATTCTTTTTCTAACCGTTCTTTTGTTTGCTTTTTTATTCCAATGCTAGCGTATTCTTTCATGTCTATATAGAAGAAATAGGCTATTTATAAAGGTGCCGTTAACTTAAGCCTTCAGGTTCTTTTACTATGTGCTCACGAGGACATTGGTTCAGCTCCACTTTCAAATGAACAGCTGTCTGAATGGATTAAGCCAATTTTGTTAATTGCAAGCATGAGGTGATCAGAACGAGCTTAAGTTAACAGCACCCGTGCTGTCAACGGTCTTCTTAAGCATAGACATAAAGACACTGCCTGGATCATAAACCATCTTGATTGTATTATTAGGGAAGTTAAAGTTTCTTTCCCAATAACAGATAATACCTATTCATTGTGGCTTTATAAATTTCATCAAAAAAATTTTGAATGTTTAAGGATTCAAAAGTAAAATAGTTTGCAAAATTTGCACTTACCATTCTTTCCTTCAAAAATGTCTCCATATTATCTATTACGACAGGGGGATCCTGTTCAAAATCTACTATTAGAAGCGTTACTCGTTCGTACTTCCAAGGCACATCATTCGGACTTTGCCTGTTAGTAATTGAAAGGAAGCTTAGAATATACTTCTCCACGTCGTACCTTTCAACTAATTTTACTTCCCTATTTTTAGCTGCTTTATCATCATATCCTATCTTTGGAAGCAGATAAATGTATCCTAAAACAAGATAAGGAAACCTGTTATGTAAATTTAAAGCTTCAGCAAAAAGCCTTTCAAAGAGAGTATCATAATTTTTTTCAATAGAACTTAACTGACTTCTGACATTAATTGTTGCAATAGGACCTATCGATAAATTCTGCTCACCGTTTTGTGGAGGTTGTATTAGAATATCCTGAGTCTTTACTTTTGGATACCCGTAAACTGGTTTATCCTTGTAAATCCATTGAGAAGGAAATCTTTTTCGTAATTCTCTTCCTGCAAATTCATGTAACATGCCAATCAGTTTTTGGGAACGAATCAACTCAGTATACTTTCCTGCTTGAATTGCATTTTCGTATGTTTCTTTCATTTCTTTGAGTGTTTCTATTAGTAAATTCATATCTGTTGGCATTTTATCTCATCCCATAAATTGATCTAAATTGATTTTCCTCTGAGATTCTGACATGTGCTCCTCTAATAATTTTGAAACTAAATTATTTATGTGCTCTATTTCGTTACGAAGATGTTTTCTTACTTGATTTCTTGCTCCATTTCCTTTTATTTTTTCATTTAAAAGCATATTTTTAACTTTCTCATGGCAAAGTTTACTTACTTTAGCAAGTTCTACATGTATTTCATTATCATCTTCAAATTTTGGTATAGAGAAAAATAACGGTCTCCTATGAATTGCTCTAGCGCCAAATAGACCTCTTGGCTGAAACGGTTTTATTAATTTGTTAATTAATTCAGAATTGAAGATTGCTGATAAGTAATATGCTTCATATTCATTATCTGTTTCATAAAACCAAGACTTTACGTCAACTATAAACCCATTTGAAGGGTATTCTGAGCTAGATAGAAATTTTCTATCAATCACACAAGAAACTACATCGGTTCCCGTAGCGTTATATATCACCACATATCTTTTATTTGGATTTTGGCGTGTAAGTAATTCACCATAGTTTAGCCTATCTATAAGTCTGGGGAAGCGCTTTGTAGACTTTGAAGTTCTTTTTTCTTCCCAAAATTTCTGCGCTTCTTTAAACCACTCGGAAACTCCAACAAATCCCAATTCTTGTAGTTTAGTATAATCAAATATAAAAAAGTTACCATTTGAAGGTTCAATTGGAAGAACAACAGGTCTTAACTTCAGATATCCGAAGGGTACTATTTCCCATGCCAGTAGTGTTAAATAAATGAATTTTGCTTCAATTTTTCCCTTAAGCTCTACCTTCCAAGGCGGTTTTACTATCTTAAGGATTTCTTTAGAAGTTTGCACCAAAAAGAGGTCATTAGCTGAAGAAATTATATCGATAAAATAGAAAGTTCGGGGGAAGATGCTTGCACCAACCTTAAATTTGTCAAAATAATAACTTCGTACTGCTGGGAACTTTGGAGGGAAGTATTCGTAATGTTCTATTGAAAGGAGATTTTTTACTTCTTGTAATTTTGCATTCTTTTTTGGAAGCTCTCCACTATATTTTATTGCCATGACAGGATATTCTGTAATCTTTCCTTTGAGAGCGATCAGCACGCAAGCAGGCATATTGAAGAGTGGCTGAACATTCTCAAGATCTAATATTTTTACTAGCTTTAAAGATGGTTTTTGGAAACTTCTAAAGTTAGTATGTTGAATAGTTCCACCTATAACGCTTCTAGGCATTACAAATCCTATTATTCCATTAGTTTTTAGGTAGAGATCACTACATTTATAGAAAAATAGAGTGGCCATCTCTATTTGTGAAAAAAGATGCACATCCTCTTTATTCAGAAGGTTATATTTCAACACTTCCTTTTTGAGGTATTCTTGATATTCTTTGTTTTTTATATTCCTCATAACGATCCATGGAGGATTTCCAACTATTATATCAAACTCTTGTAACGTATTTTTTGGCAACTTAAGAGCATCATCCAATAGTATTGGGATATCGATATTGATTTTATATTCTTTCTTCATGAAAGTATCTCCTAAAGCTATAAGGTAATTGGCTTTAGCTACAAGGCATGCGAGCGGATTTATATCTATTCCAACAACATTGTTTAGGATATCTTCTAATGATATCGAACTGCCATATTCTTCCTTAAGAAAATGAATAGCATTATATAAGAAAGTCCCAGATCCACAAGCTGGGTCTAAAATTTTTGGAGGATTTTTATGCTCTTTTTTCCATATCGAAAAAACTTCGAGTAATATTAATTGAGTAAGCCACTCTGGTGTATAATATTCTCCAGCTTTGTGTCTTTCCTCTTTTTCAATTAATTCTTCGTAGATTTCTTTAAAGATATCTTGATCTATCTGAGAAAAGTCATATTCTGACAACTTTTGGGCAAGCCAATAAACTAAATTTAAACCTTCGTCAAATATTCTATCATAAAGAATCCATGTTGAAAAATCTTTTTCTGAAAAATTAATTATACCATTAGAGGAAAAATATTCCCCATTAATTACGCTCTTCAATTTTTCTCTGTCCGTAAGGTCTCTCTCAAACCTGAGGTACATTACTAGTTTAACAAGTGTGGCAAGATATGTATGTGTTAAAAATAAGTTTTTTTCAGGAGGTTTCCCATAGACTATCTCCATACTTTTTTGCCAAGAATTATATTTTTGTTTCACATTTTCCACATTTTCCACAGCTTTCCAAATAGTGCTAAGTTTATTAATAGTAGCAGAATAGATCTGGCTTTTTGCACCAAATGTATCTTTTAAAGTTCCTGATGAAAGGAGTCTTTTTCCAGGGAGTACTTTCATTTGTCTTTCTTTTTGGCCGGGTTCAATTTCAGAATCTGTAAGTTTTTTCATTTTCATCCACCTTTTACATTATCACCTTTAAAATAAACTTTGGCAGGCCCTATTTTCTCCGACTTAACCTTTTCTTTACTTTCTAGAGCTGAGAAGTAGCCTGCTAGAAAAGTCCTATTCACCTTAAGCGCCTTTGCTAACTGCTGGATCTGCTGTCCAGGGTCTTTCTCTAAAAGCTTAATTATCGTCTCAGTCAGGTTGTAAGAGTATGGCACATTATTTTTAATTTTTTCATAGCTTATAAAGTTTTATCAGTATTCGGTTTTGACCATAAATTCCCAAATTTAATCATTAAATAGGCTAACGCAACATTTTCCTTAATGCTTGTTTGCATTGCATCAATTAATCTGCTGCAGTGCTGCGCCTTTTGTTTGCCTTTTTATGAACCATGGCATTAGCTAGCGGCCATCTTTGTCTTTCATTAATACCATATGGTATGCCAGGACGTTCCAAAATGCCGCCTTGCATATAGCTTCTAAAACCTGATTATGAAATATCCTTAACCTTGTATGAAAGATCAAGAACATCCATAGTCATCGATATTATATTAAGCACGAGCGTAACAACCTTCTGAATTCATCTTCTTCTAGTCCCTTGGCATTAACCTCTTATCATGGTTTTTGCACAACGCCAACAGCCTCCGCTTACACAGGGTCAGCTACCATTGAGAAGAGAATAGGTAAAATGACTCTGTTTCAACAGAGATTTATTTTATTGAGACAAATATAAGCGTTAAGAGAGAGAAGTCAAGGCCAACGTTGTTATGTTATAGCGCTTGTATGTGACAATTTATGGTTAAAATCTATTTTTAATTTGAAAAATTATAAAAATTATGACAAACGTTATATGTTGGAGCGTCAAAAGCGTCTTTATGCCAGATAATGTTAAGAATATACTTGGCGTCGTACAAATAAATAAAGTAAGTTACAACAGAAGCAACAGCGACAACCTGAAGGTGAACATTCCAGCCACTGTTAAGAATATGCTTGACCTACACTATGGCGATAAGGTAGTGTGGTATGTGCTTGAAGACCAAACAACAAAGCAGCGGTATGCCGCGTTCAGGAAAGTTTCGCCGGAAGAGCTGCTTTCTTTCCCTTAGCCAACATTTCCAGGTTCGCCGCTCCAGAGAACTTTAAACATTATTCCACTATTTAGCAATGTGTTTAAGCGTTCATTTTCTTCCAACAGCTCTTCGATTATGCGTTCATAACGTTCCTTCATTTCCAAAATTTTCTTTTCATACTGCTGTTCAAGGAATTCAACGTATGAGCTGGAAATGTCTTCAGTTGAAAACAGCCACTCCTTCACTTCATCTCTATGAGTCAGTATGTAGTTGCGCGCCGTTTCAACGTCATCTACAGCAAGCCATTCGCGCAATTCTTTTTTATGCGCATTAATAAAGTCTATAATTGCTTCACTCTCAAGCGAATTTTTCATAACATAATAAATTCGCGGTGTTATATTTAAAGAATATCTTTCTTTTTGCGGTGCCGTTAACTTAAGGCTTAAAATTTATTTATTTTATTTGCACACAACGCCCAAACAAACGCTGGTAGGCACATAGATGGTGTCCGGATAAGACTTCATCCGTGTCACCTCCACTCAGTGTACCAGTGCATGAATAGTTCTAGGAAGTCGAGAAGAGGTGTGAAGGGTGTTTTCTTCGGGTTTATGTTGTTGTAGAAAACCCTTGTTCTATCCTTGAGGTACCCGAAGAATCGCTC